>Ga0164293_10004413_pt1 | contig 12036 bp, 10 predicted proteins | sample GEODES118metaG_FD_111487 | JGI IMG/M metagenome (GOLD analysis project Ga0164293, IMG submission 111487) | Eutrophic lake water microbial communities from Lake Mendota, Wisconsin, USA - GEODES118 metaG | ecosystem: Environmental > Aquatic > Freshwater > Lake | place: USA: Lake Mendota... | reverse complement strand
GAGCTTGTATATCAAAATACTAGGGATTTTAACTTATCTACATTTTCTTCTATATTAAATTATTTGCCAGGCAGAGAAGATATAGTAGACCCATATTACTACAAGATAATTGATGGTGAGTTTTACACGTTTCAAATAGATATAAGATATTTATTAAATTCGTATATGTCTATTATTAAAAAAAATTTTGCTTATAATATAGCTATACAAAATAAGGGTAGGGATTATTTTATTATTAATGATAGAGATGAAGGTGAAATGAGAAGAATACATGATGAGTTTTTGGCTAGATTATTTAATGATGAGAGATTTCCGAATGACAACCTTACATTTTTGGATGCACAACCTATGGTAGGAGGTAAAAAAAGAAGAAAGACAATGAAGAGAAAAACACATAAGAAATCAATAAAGAAGCATAATATAAAAAGAAGGAAAACTAGAAAACATAAAAGTTTATAATTATAAATCTTAACATATAGTATATAATGAGAGCGAGGTCTCTTTCAAAAATGATGGCTGGTACTATGTCAAGTCATGGAATAAGTCATGGAGGGCAGAGAGGAGGATTAGACCCATTGAGACGTTTACCTCCATTTAAATACACAACATCAGAAAAAAGAAAAGCATTTGTAGGAACTTTATATCCATATGCAGATTATCTTCTTCAATGTACACAAGGTGTTGAAGGTGAAAATTATGAGTATGATGGACCTGTAATGTATACAGAAATGAAACAAGTCGGAAAAGGAATGAATAGTAAGTATATACACGGAGAAACAAAAATAGGCCACTTTAAAACCAGTGAAACAATAAATATAAATACTGTTATTATAACTAAGTCTAAGGGTAAAATGTTTTACTTTGGAGGAAGCGTATATGAATTGTATAACATGAAATATGGCTCTTCAGTTGATTTGCATAGATATTGTGATCCTACCGGTGATGTAGATATACAGATGTGGTCTCCTCCTATTGAATCTGTTGAAGAAATAGGTCCGCTTAATTGGATTCCATTTCAGCATGAAGGTCAACTTAATCCTTATTATGATTCTTTTTGTTCAGTGGTATATAATTCATTTTTAGAAAATCTAAATAGACAAACAATTCTTTCTAAAATTCCAGGTATTGTTGCATTTAATATTAATGAATACACAGAAATACCAGAAGAAAGTAAGCTCCCAAACTTGGGATACAAGGCAATCCAACTTCCAAATACTAATTTCTGGGTTGTTGGTTTTATTACATCAAACATGTATAAAATACAGTTAGTATGTAAAGTTGAAGAAAATGGTGTTGTTGAAATAGATCATATTATAGAATTTATTATTTCTTTTTCAGAAGACAACAAGAATAGTGAATATGATATATTTTCTGAAGACTATAAAATACCAGAAACAGAACAACTTACTATTGGTAGTTCAGTTTACAAAGTTCACGATATTAATAATTTACGTAATGCAAATATAGAGGCTTATAAAATAAGAAGAAACATGATTGATCCTTCTAATATATACCATGAAGACGTACATAAAGCATATAATCATATAGCAAGACTTTTGTATTTATATGAGCTTTTATATCAAAATCCTAGGAAGTTTAAATTATCTTACTTTCCTTTTATATTAAATATTGATCCATTAAAACCCACTATAGTAGATCCATATTACTATAAAATAATTGATGGTGAGTTTTACAGGTTTCAAATAGACGTGAGATATTTATTAAATGCGTATATATCTATTGTTAAACAATATTTTATGTATAGGTCATATCAACTAAATCCACTTACCAAAGTAGATGGTAGAAATTATTTTATTATAAATGATAGGGATGCCGATGCAATGAAAAGTATACATGATGAGTTTTTGGCGAGATTATTTAATGATGAACGATTTCCAAATGACAACCTTACATTTTTTGAGGAGACTGTAGCTAGTGGTAAAAAAAGAAGAAAGACAATGAAGAGAAAAACAAATAAGAAATCAACAAAGAAGCATAATATAAAAAGAAGGAAAACTAGAAAACATAAAAGTTTATAACTTTAAATCTTAACATATATTATTATAATGAAAGCGAGATCTCTTTCAAAAATGATGGCTGGAACTCAGTCAAGTCATGGAATAAGTCATGGAGGGCAGAGAGGAGGATTAGACCCATTGAGACGTGTCCCTCCATTTAAATACACAACATTAGAAACAAGAAAAGCGTTGGTAGGACATGTATATCCATATGCTGATTATCTTCTTCAAATTATTCAAGATATTAATGTAGATGAATATGATTTTGAAGGTATTGTAACATATCTGGATTATAACGATGAGAAAAATGGTGAACCTGTACAAGCTATATTTAAATGTGTTGAAAAAACAAATAGAAAAACCGGTAAAGTTACTAGAACAAAACCTATTTTGTCTTATGTTGGAGGAACCGTATATGAATTGTATAACATGAAATATGGTTCTTTCGTTGATTTACATAGATATTGTGATGCTACTGGAGATGTAGATGTAACTTTATATCCTCCTTCAATAGAAACTTTTGATGATGAACATGATGAAATCAGAATGGGATATATGATTCCTTTTGAAATAGATGGACAAATGAACGAATTTTATAGAGATTTTACTACATGGGCATATAACGCATTTTTAGAAAATGTAATGAGACAACAAAAAATTTTGTCTAAAATCCCAGGTATACTTTATTTTGATATTGATGAATATACTGACATTCCAATGGAATCAAAACGCCCAGAATTGGGATATAACACTGAAAGAGTACCAGGAAGTAATTTTATGGTTGTTTCTTTTATATCATCAAACATGTATAAAATACAGTTAGTATGTAAGGTTGAAGAAATGGGTGTGGTTGAAATAGATCACATTATAGAACTTATTATTCCTGTACCAGATACAATAACGAGTGAATTTAATTTAGACCCGGAAAGTTATAATCCTCCACAGTCAGACATAATTACTATTGGGGATTCAAAGTATAAAGTTCAAAATATGTATGGATTAGTCGGTAATAATATATCAGCTTATAAAGAAAGAAAAATAAATATTACTCATTCTAGTGGGAGTGAACATAAGGCATACAATCATATAGCAAGACTTTTGTATTTATATGAGCTTGTGTATCAAAACCCTAGAGATTTTAAACCAAATGAATTTTTTTCTATTATAAATCCAGACCCATTGAAACCAGATATAGTAGACCCATATTACTACAAGATAATTGATGGTGAGTTTTATCGGTTTCAAATAGATATTAGATATTTATTAAACTCTTATACATATATTGTGAGAAAGAATCACTTATACTATGCATATAAATCAAATCGTAAAGCCCAAGTTAATGGTGCAAATTATTTTATTATTAATGATAGAGATGAAGAGGAGATGAGAAGAATACATGATGAATTTTTAGAGAGATTATTTAATGATGAACGATTCCCAAATGACACACTTACATTTTTGGAGGAGCGTGTAGCTAGAGGTAAAAAAAGAAAGACACATAAAAAATCAAGAAAGTCCAATAAATCAACAAAGAAGCATAATATGAAAAGAAGAAAAACCAGAAAACATAATTAAGTGTTATGCCGGTGAATATGAAATTAATTTATAAATAATTATAAATTAATTTATAGCTGTTGGATAATTTTTGTGAATATTTGTGTGAAACTTATATGGCTACTTGTGTTCTATTTGTTCTTCCAACCTGAGTTGTATATCTAGTACGTCTTTTTTTTTTAGTTTTTGTGTTTCTATTTGTTCTTCCAAAATTACTCATATACCTATTACTTTGTGTTTTTCTATTTTTTGTGTTTCTATTTGTGGTGTGCTTTGTGTTTGAATTATAAGGTTTTTGTGATGTTTTGGCGGTTTTAAAAGTAGAGTTATTTTTTAAACGTAAACTATGTGTTTTTCTATTGGGGGTCTTAATTTGTACCTTATTTTTTAGATACAATATAGCATCATCACACATATTATCCAATAAATGTGTATATATATCTACACTAGCAAGAAGTAGTTCTGGATTATTTTCATAAGTTGCATCATGTTTAGTTGTATTAAAAATGTCATTATAAAACTTATTTATGTTGGGATTTTTCTTGTTTCCTCCATAATGTCTTCTATATGTTGTTCCTTGAGTTATACCAGGTTGTTCTATAAAATCAGGTATACTTGGAGAGTATACACATATAGTTGTTTTAATTTCAGAATCTGGGGAATGACTCAAAAATCCATTTGTTTTAACAATTACTTCACTAGCAAAAGTTTGTGCTGTTATTCTTTCGTTCAAATCTAATTGTCTGGGTAGAGCTTGTAAAACGCGTTGATCTATGGTATCTGAATGATAATATCCAATTATGTTTATTTTAACATTAGGCTGTATATAATCCGGACGAAGCGTATTCATGTCTGTTATTTCTTGTGGGGTCAGATTCAAATAACGAATCGCATTATCTCTTCCTTCTGTATTAGGACCAGTATTAATTATTCTCTCTATTAAACTTCCAATTGAGTTTAATAATTCAATCATTCCATATGTAATCACTTTATCATTTTCATAAGTTGAGTTTCGTGTTCCTATAAATGATATAGGTCTAATACTACTAAATGGGTCGGTTGCATCTCCGCCTAGACCTAAATCATTAAAAATAGTATCATCATATAAACTATTCCTAGCCGAAATATCTGCTAGTAGTGGAGTAGCACCATAGGCATTATATAAATTTGCACGATGTATGATACAAGGTACAGTTCTGTCTTCTACACCATCAATCCAGGTATATACTCCATCGGGTCTGGCATCAAACTGATTTGTAGTTGGATCATAATTATATTCTGGAAGATTCATTATTTTCATTTCAATAAGTTCTATTATTCTATACATAAGTATTGGGTCAATATACCGGATATCATTAGTAATCCAATCTATATTTAAAAGTAAAGAAACTTGTCTGTCAATGATAGAAGCATTAACATCTATATTATCTGAAAAGTTTAATAAGGTTTTTCCAATAGATATATCTGTAGGATTTCCAACTCCACGATTTATTGCATAACTAGCATTCATTGATTCCAATTTGTGAAACCATAATGCTTGTTCATCTGCTTCAATTATTTGTTGGTATGTCATTGTATCTCTATTTAAACGTTGGTCTTTAAAAATACGATTAATATATGGACCATTAATTGGACATTGACTTGGTAACATTAACTTATTATCGCTAATAATATAATCAGCTAAATTTCTTATAAGGTATGCGTATTTGATTTTTATAGAATCACGTTGGGTTTTTATCCACGGTGGAAGAAGGTCTTCTATAGAAGTATAAATGTCCTTAGGACGATGTTGTACATATTTTAATGGACCCACTACAGGTGGTTGCATAAAGTCCTTACGAATAAAATGATCTATAAATGAGTTATTCACAAAAAAAAACGCATTATCTCTTACCAATTGAGGTAAATAATGATATGGTGTTGACCAACCAATAGATCTAATCTGTTCGGCAAGCAAATTTTGTATAAACTGTATTTGGCCGATGTCCTCTGGATGTTCATGTCTCAGTCTATGAAGAACTTCTCTCATCTGAATAATAATACTCATAATTTGATTTACATTGGCAATATTAGGATTATACATAGGGGGAATACCTTGTGGACGAAACATTTCAATGATTGGGGGCGTAGATGTAAATGCGGGTGCTGAGGGTGCCGAAGGTTCAAACTGGGGGGCTGAGGGTGCTGACGGTTGATATGTGGGAGCTGATGGTTCAAACTGGGGTGCTGTTGGTATTATTTCTGTAAATCTAGGTGATGCAGGATAAGTATATGACTCATTAGGTATATCTGGGGTAAGTTCTTGTTGATTTAGATCTTGTGGATAAGGATTGAGCTTATTATCATTCATTATATATAATAAATTAACACAATATTTGTAAATTTATTGTTTATCAATATTTATCGTATGTTTTATTATAAAACACTTTCCATATATTTAATAATACCTCTTACAAAATAGAACACGTTTAGTTTTGTTAGTTGTTCTAATCATCTGAGAGAATATAACATAATTATGTAGATATGTTCTTATATTTTACTTGTAGGTATAATATAAGATGGGAGTTACAAATTGGTATTTAGTCATGAGTGAAATGATTATTCTTGTGATGGTTGGATTTATTTCTCTATCTGGAAAACCTTGGTATCAGTTGGTTTACGGTATAGGTATTATTATAAATTGGGGTATTAATATTATATTGAAAAGATGGCTAGAACAACCACGTCCCAATACAAATATGGCAAAGTTTAAAATGCAGTTGAAAGACAAAGCAACAATGAACACTGATGAGTTTGGAATGCCCTCAGGACATGCCCAATATTCTGGATTTACACTGGTCTATGTTCTATTGGTGTCTCACTCATTATGGGCCTGGGCCTCCGTTATGTTTGGAGCCATTTGGGTTTGCGGGCAACGTGTAATATCAACCGATCACAGTATATTACAGGTTTCTGTTGGTTTATTTATTGGGTCTGTTCTTGCTATCATAGCTTATAAATTAACAATGTGGTTTCTGAAATTTAAATATCCACAGATGGTGTTGCCAAAGAGTTGGCCTTTTGGGTCTATTCTGTATTTTTGATAGAATGGTGTGGAGGAATCCGGGTTTAAAAATACTGGATCCGTAGAGGAAGATGCCATGGAAAGTGAGGTTACATTGGTTAGGTCTTCCAATAAAATAGTCTGGTCAAATGGTCTTCCAGAAAAATTATTTACATTTGTTGTGTTAATTGGACCAGTAGTGGTGAGAGTGATTGTGTTGGATATGACAAGGGTTGATGTATTAGTGTCAATAGCACTTATGTATATGTTATATGTGGAATATGGGTCTAAAATAATCTCATGGTTCATTGAAGTGGTTGATATTACTCCAGGTATTCCATAGGTTGTGTTTGTGTAATTAATTAGATACTCATCTACTGGAATATCTGATGGTGTAATGTTGTACCAGATTAAAAAAAAAGTTTTATTGTTTATAATAGAGCTTTGAAGGTTATAACTTGTTGACATTTTATGTGGGTGTAGTAATATATTGACAGAAAGTAATTAGAGACATTTGTTGGAATTAATGTTTGTATGTTGTTCAAGTTCAACAATTCTGTTGTTTTGGTCTTGGATAGTTTCAATTAACTTTGTGTTATTGATAGATAGAGTAGCAAATAAAGCATAAATTAAATAGTTACACAAAATAAAGGTCAGTATTAATGAAAGGATAATATTCATGATAACGAAACATTTTAAATAGGCATATAACATTTTGATTTTGAGAGAAGTTAGATATTGTCTTTATTACATTTTTATATTTTATTTGTGTATATGGTTCACGATGTCATTGGATGGAGAAGGGATTACACAAATACTAAGGTTCCTGTAATAAATACCCCATTAAAAGTTGGAGAGAAGTTTCAAGGAAATAGTAAACATAAATTCACAATATTCTTGGATAAACTATATTCAATTACTGGAATACGTAGATTAAACTTGTATGATATTGCTTATGCTCGTCAAGGAGAACACGCAAACTTTTTATTGGATAATGGATTTCCAGTATTGTTTGTATATCCACCGTGTGGACAAAAAGAGGATACTTCTAGAAAGTGGTATAATCGCAACAGTAGAGTTATTACAGGATTGAAATTAAAGTATCCTGGTTTATTTGTAACTGAAAATGAAAGAAAAAGCAAAAGAAAAACTAGAGAGAAAAGATGTTCACGTTTCTCTACAAGGAGAAATAGAAGAACAAAAAGAAGAAACTAATTTACATATTATACTGAACCTCAAATAACAAACAAAAGCTGAAATCCATGTTATTAAGGTTCATCGGTCTTCCAAACTCATCCAACAACTGTATTCCTATCTTTGCAATATTAATTGGACCAAAGTATTGTCTAGAATATGATAACGAATTCATGTTATTCCAGTTATAAATATTGTATGCCGTTTTGGTCAAATTTCCTATACTCATTCGTGCTAATATATTATTGTTAAGCATACTGTTATTGAATGCTCCATAAAATCCATTGTTTATGTTACTAGTGTAATCATTGATTGCCAAATAACAATATCTGGAACCAAAGAAATCAACAACTCCCTCCGATACATATGCACTACTGCCTACATATTCACCCGCACGAAATCCCATCATCCACCCCAGTTTCATGTTAAATGGTGTTCCAGTATCAGGATTCCCATTAATATCCTCATCAAAATTTACAGAGAACTCAAAAGGTGTTGAGCTGGCTGGGTAGGAGCTGTTGATACCAATAATAAACTGGCCACTTCCACTTCCACCAGTAGAAGGAGCTCCCAATATATTGATGCTAAAGGCCATATAGTACAGTAGGGGGTTAGTGGAAGCAGTATACCCATTATTGGTCGCGTAGTTATTCAAGAAATCCACAAAGTCCTCATTGGTATAGTTTCCATCTGGAATGATATATATTATTTTTTCATTACCAGCTCTAATACTAAAATGATTATTGTTATATTGCCTGGAAATCACATAGAAAGAGTTGGGGATTTCAATCGCAGTAACTTGCATACTTAACACAGAATTGAATGAAATTGGAAGATTAAATGAACAATTTGTTGCGGTTGTGGACAGATAATTGTCTCTAAAACGAGTATCTATATTGAGAAACTTACGAATAAAACGTTTCTCTAATGGGTTTAGAGTTCCAGGGTAATGCTCTTGAGTGAGACTGAGACCATATGCCTGAGATTTGGCTTTTATTATTTCATGACCAGATACTTCGGTATCAACCGGTGCAAATTTGTTTTGAAGGAAAGGTCTTTGAGGCTCTGTATCCAGAGGCACTTGGGTTTCACTAAGCTTTGTTACACAATTTGTAATAAAGTCAATTGTGCGTTTTTTAAGGTCGGGGGCAATTGTTTGGTCGTTGTTTATGTTTTCTTTTAATTGTAAACCTTTTCTGTTAATGTCTAATATAGAGAAAGGGGCTACTAATCCAAGAATATCTTCCAACTCTTTGTTAGAATAAGTTGTTATATCCAAATTAAAACTCATATAGAATTTGGATATAAAAATGTATATTGGGTTTTCTGTATTTGTAATGTTTATATGTGAATTGAAGTTATATCTGGAATTTTAATGGTATTAGGACTATAGAGAGTGATACCTGTAATAATACATAGGAGGGTAGCCCCACCAATGGACCACATAACCATTTGTCTATCTTCCTTGTTTTTAATAAAGACAATAACAGAAAAAGCTACTAAAATAAATATATACAGGACCCATCCAAGCGTGTTATAAGACTTTGGTGTCATTTACTGATATATATTATAGGGTAATAAATGTCTAGATACGACGCCTTCTGGCTAAATGACTGGCTGCAGTTGTTCCTATCATTCCACTGGCGGAATGTGGCTTGTATACGTGGTTCTTGCTATATGTATAACACAAAGAGTTCAGAGTATTGTTGTATTTTTTGTTATAATCCAATTTGGTAGTTGGTTCATATACACACCCAGCGGTATGTCTTAGATTTGATGGATACGAAGTGGGCATCTTTCTCTATATATATAATTTATATAATGAGACAATGATTAAATAAATTCTCATATTGAGAGAGATAGAGAGATAAAGAAATCATTATTTACCACAACTACCACAACCTCTTACAACACCATTTGGTCCAGGAATAACCATAGTCATTGTTGGAAGTGTCCGTACTGTTGAATTACCCATTCCTAAAGATCTAGATTGCTGAATAGGACCATTTGTTCTAAGTTGCGACATATTGAAATTCATCTTAAACATGGTATATTATTTGCCTATATTTTATTGTCTTTTTTATTGTTGGTGCGTTTAATTTAGAGATAAGTAGGAACTTAAGACATCCGGATAATCTGTAATAATTCCATCCACTTTTATATCAACCATTCTTTTAGCGTCTTCTATAGTGTTTACGGTCCATGGTAAAACATATAACTTGTTCTTGTGTAGTTCATTTACAATATCTGGGGTAAGAAGGGTATGTTCTGGAGAGAGAATGATGGCCTCTAATTCCAGAGTTTGCTTAATAAGTTCCTTGTTTATTGGGATGGTATCATCTATTAGGTATGATGTAGGTATTATGGTATTAATAGCACGGACTGCCTTAAGAGCTCTTGTATCAAACGACTGAATGATAACACGATTCTGGAAATTATATTGGTATATTGTGGCAACCAGTTTCTTTGCAAATAATTTCACATATTCATCACTATCCATTTCTTTAGTGGTTTTTATTTCCACGTTTAATATTATTGGTATTGGTTGGAGTGGATACTTTGTGTTGATAAGGTTTATGAGTTCCACAAATGTAGGAATAGGTTCTCCAGGAATTGGGCGTTGATTGGGGAAGTTTTTGTTTTGGATTGTCCCACAGTCATAGGTCTTTATATCCTTTAGAGATAAGCTTTTAACTGGAATGGGGGTATTGTTGGAGACTATGCTATGTGATTTACACAGTGTTTGGTCTATTGTGTCGTCATGATATATTATAAGATGACCATCGTTTGTCATGTGTAGATCCAATTCCAGAGTGGTTATTCCATGGTTTAATGCGTATTCAAACGCAGAGAGAGTGTTTTCTGGACGGCTACCACGATCCCCTCGGTGGGCTTGTATAGCAACTCTTGTGGTTCTCTTATACACATATGTTCTTAAGACAATCACAATAACAAGAATAGCCATCATTGGAATGCGAATAATGGTAATTATACGATCTAATGGCTTGGAAATATATGATAAAATATCTCTAAATTTTCTAGTTGAATTGTGACCACAGAGATGATTTTCCAAGAGAGTTAAGATACATTTATTTTTGAAACCTATCCACGTGGTAATTGCTATAAAGTCTATTAAAAATACTAGACCAATGAGTGGTGCTGGTGCCAAAAACCCTAAATACACAAAGTAAAGAATGAAATGATGAAAGGTGCGGATTATTGTTGCAAAGATGTTATTACATGGCTTCTCTTGTTTATATTGAGAGTAGTAAGAAAACAAAAAGGAAAACAGGGCACCCAGATAAAATAGAGCTTGATACCACTGTGATGTAGTAAGAACATTGAACTTGTATATCCAATATTTTATGGTTTCTATTACAGTAGTTGGTTGAACAATTGGTGGGGTGTTTATGGAATACATAGATGACATTGTTATATATATTATATGTGAAATATGTATATGGGTGATTGGACCGATGATATAGAAGAAATTTTGTCAAAAGTAAGACAAAATTGTATTGATATGTATAAATATCACTTGTGTCGTTATTTTCAATATAAGAGAGTACTACCCTTGTTTAGAGTTCCAGTATTGGTGTTGAATGCGTTTAATTCAGTTTTTTCAGTAGGTTTACAGCCTTATATGAAACAAGAACTTATTAGTGTATTGAACTGTATGATTTCTCTCATTGCAGCACTTATCAATTCAATTGAGATGTATATGGGAATTCAGAAGTCTATGGAATCAGAAATGTCTTCCAGTCAAGGATTTTATATTCTATCCATTGGAATTTACAAGATGTTAACACTAAAGAGAGAGAACCGAGACATTTCTGCAAAACAATACTTAACAGAGTGCTATAACACATATTCAGAATTGGTTCGTAATTCCAAACTAATAAAGGACCCTTACATGCTACAAAAAGACTTTTTACAGAGTGTGGATGGTATTCCAAACATCAATGGATTTGGTGGTATTAATGTAATGGATGCTGTTGGGGGAATTGTAGAGAATACTGGTAAGACTGCTATTGAAGATATTGATGAGATTATTAGAAATATGGAAGTGGCCAGTGGTGGAAGTCTTGTCGGTTCAACTCAAAAGAATATTAGGGAGGCTAGGGTATCTGGAATGGGCGGTTCACAAGGAATGACTATGGAAGATGTTGAAAATGGGTTCTATCCTATTCCAGAAGTATCCCATTCCTTACATCACGGACTTCATAG
>Ga0164293_10004411_pt1 | contig 12037 bp, 6 predicted proteins | sample GEODES118metaG_FD_111487 | JGI IMG/M metagenome (GOLD analysis project Ga0164293, IMG submission 111487) | Eutrophic lake water microbial communities from Lake Mendota, Wisconsin, USA - GEODES118 metaG | ecosystem: Environmental > Aquatic > Freshwater > Lake | place: USA: Lake Mendota, Wisconsin... | reverse complement strand
TCCATACGGGGATAGTCAATGTGTCGAGCCGGCAAGTTGATCCACGCAGATATTCCTTGTCTTCTTCAAACGATTTGACCCACCTGAATACAGCGCGTTGTCCAGGTCTTACAAGCACAAACTGGGGTCTGTAGCGTCGTAAGTTCCGCCACTGCGGAAACGGTTCATTCGTGTTGGAAACACAACACGGCACCATGCTGGTGTCACAATCAAATGTGGGAGGGCTTGGACGCTCAAGGTGCCATGGAACTACAAACCCAGCAGATGACCTGGGCAACGCGAAGTATGGCCTGCACGGCGTGACCCGGTAGAGCCAACATTCGAATGGCGCAAAGGCATACATCGTATCTGTCATATTCGCAATGTCTATAAGTAGCTCAATAGAATCTGGGCTGACGGCAAGCTGAACTTCAACACTAGGCTGAGCTCTTGTTGTAGCATCAGTAAATGCTAGACTGGACCGACTGTGCACGATGATCAATGCGACTGCAATTACTGCACACGACATTGTCGTAGTACGGTTTAGCATAAGCGAAACGGGCGCAACATTCATTTCGTTGCCTCAGCTTCAGCTTTTAAAATCGCCTCTTCAACCTTCTGATTGCCATGTCTCCAGCCATCCGTAAATCCACCTGCATGCAGAAACAGAAACTTCACATGAATGAACTCATGTGCTGCTGTAACTCCAGCGTCGCTGCGGCCACCAGCCAGGACAACCTTTGTGTTTTCGTTTGTTGAATGACTCAGGTCCTGTCCAGTTGGCACATCAGGCAGACCTGAGAAGAACTTTCCTGGCAAGGTTTCTCCAACGGCTTGATTACTGGGAGGTCTTCCTGCGTTTCGAGCTTCAAATGAATAGTCAAGCGACTTTTCCTCACCGTTAGATGAGAATTGGGAAACTTCGATAATCTCCTTCGGTTGCAGCACCATAATCTCAACACCATCTGCATGAGTCGCTAGGCCTGCTAGGTTAGCGATGTTCGACTCTGAATCCTGACCGTTAGCAGCTTCAACGAGTGGACCAGCATTAAGGATACCATCCTTGTTAAAGGTTACGGCATCATGAAAGCACGACGGAACCGAATTTCTCACTGCATCCTGTGCCTGCTGCGTTTTCGCCTCGACCCACTTGCCGCCAGCATCGATCTGCGAAACAGGCTGATTGAACGAGTATTGATATGGTTGCACATGCGCATATGATCCCCACAACACATCTGTACTCAAGAACCTTCCGTACTCGGGTTCGTAGAGGCGTACCCCAAAGAATCCTAAATCTGTTTCGTTTTCGTGCTCGCGGCCGATGTAGGAGGTGCGTGCACCGCTACCTTGCGAGGTGGCGGTGATCCCGAAGGGCCGATGCGAGAGCTTCTGGAGTGTTTGCCCCTCATCATTTATGAGCTGGCGGGTGGAACCGAGATAGTCCGACACCACATATTCCGTGCGCCCGTTAGCGCGAGTAATCAGGCGCGTGTTGGAGGGGCCGTAGGAGTTGAATTCCACTGGCCAGATCTGTAGCGTAGCCGGGGTACCACCGCAGAGAGCCCCCTGTAGTCCATTATACGTGGCTAGCTGCTTGCCATCGGCTCCAAGAAGGGTATACACCCAGGCAAGAGTGCTATCTGCACGAGAGGTGAGATACTGCCGCTTTTGCTCGCGCTCCTGAAGGGGGCCGAAGCGGTAATGCCACTGATTGACAGGCGCCTGCGTTGCATCGGGAGCGCAACCGGCAGCAGCAACACTAGTTGCTGCCGCCTGAACATTGTAGATGTGGATGAGATTGAATGGATCGTAGGCGAATGACTCGATCTTCTGCTGACGCCACCCGTCCTCGGTGCGGTTCTTCACACGCGTGATCAGTGATCCGTCGGGGTCGTATGTCATCTCATCGAGGAACCGCTGCGGCTGTCCAATCGGAAGTGGTTCAACGGCTACGCGCATCAATTGATTCCCGCTTGGGGTGTGGGTGTATTTCAGAGGCGTGTTATCACCATTGGATTCATAGATATCCGATTTCAAACGATTACCGACGCGGTCATAGTTGTATTGGGCGTAAAACGGCAGACCGAACGTGGAAGATGCTTCTGCCAACCGACCAACTTGGTCGTACCAGTAAATATCCGGGAGCCATTGCGCCCCTTCCCGTGTGTACTTTTCTTCAATCAAGCCCGACCGACCGTACTTCAGTGCTTCATCGTGCAGAGTTTGTGCAGAACCTTGCATGGTGGTGGTGGACCGCAGTAGCATACCGGCATCGTTGTAGGTGTGTGTGGTTGTCATGTTCACCAGCGGGTACTCGACGTTATTGACCGCATTCAGCAGATTATAGGTAAACTCTGCACCGGGCGCTCCATCGTTGGGACGGCTAACGAGAACGGGTTTGCGCGGCTTCATTGACGGGCTGAAGCCCTGGTTCGATGTTGCCGTCCACATCCGGAAGACGCGGCCCTCTTCGTCGTACCCATAAAACGTGGCGTGCTGACCGCGGGCATCAACTGTGTGCACAGAGGTTACTTTGTTCATTGAATTATAGGAGTAATACACTGCATCGAATCCGAGGTTTTCTGTGAGTCGCAATATGCACTCTACGCGCCCGCGCTCGTCATACGAGTGGACGATGTAGTGAAATGGCTGACCACCATGGGTGCGATAGGCAATAATCGAAGGCCGCGCTACGAGATTCCGAACCTTGCCAGTCGATGCCATGGCGTCCCAAACCCAAGGCTGCGGAGATCCACCCCAGATAGCGCCAATATTGATTGGAAGTTCGTCGTACCATAGCGCTTGAAGTACAAACTCTGGGTGAGTGCTAATGTTTTCAAAGTCATGCTCGTTCGCATTTGTCGTCGTTACAGCATGCATCGCTGCAGGCTTATTAATCACTAGTCCCAGCGGTGATTCGGCTGGATTGAACACCGAAGAGGAAGAGCGAGCTGTAAGCTCAGCACATGGAGGAGTGATGGTTACGAGAGCGCCGTCGCTACAACCGGCACATGGTGCAAATGGTATTGCAGTGTAGACCGATGGCACTGGTTGAGTGGGGACAGTGAAGGTCGTTGGGTTAATCGTAGGATCATGACTTAGACCATCATCAGCAATGTTCATGCGGTCGGGATTAAGGAAATCGATTACACGCTGCCCTTGGTTTTGTAGGAGAGAATTGATCCTCGCTTCGCCAATGATCGTTGGTCTTCCCAGATCGTCATACTGCCGCATCAAGACAGCAGCGCACTGGCGCTGTTCGGCAGTCTGCGAAAAGCGTAGGCGTCCATGGCGGTCATACGCATAGTCAACCTTACCCATGTCAACCTGTTCTGTCGAGGCAACGTTGCTAAAATCGTCGTACGTGTAACGAATTAGTTGCCCTGCAGGGTTAACGACTTGCACGATGCGGTCGAGGATGTCGTAGAAATACTCTGTGATAAGATTCTGGTCAGGTTGATCGGTCTGAGCGGCGACGTAACCGTCGACAGAGAATTTGACACGATCGCGCTCGTCATATACCTTGAGTGAAGTACGGGAAGCTGCATCCTCTAAAATGTCAACCTGCTCGACATCAACAACATTACCTAGTCGGCTTAGTTGCTGAGGAGAAAAGCATACCAGAGAGCTCCGCTGCACGCGGCTGTGCGTAGTGGTAACCTTAGAGCCAGAATCCTTGCTCGGCGTAACCTGCGTGCTGATTGAGGTAGGATTGACTCCACGAAGTATGAGGCCCTGTTCCGTTTCAGTTACTCTGCCAATTGCGTCAAATGATGTTTGTGTTTCTAGGTTTAACGGATTCGATGTCACAACCAGCTTTCCTGCACCGTCATAAACAAGCATCGACTTGTTGCTTGGCGGGAGGATGTCGGTTGCCAGGAGTCGCATCTGGTCTTTATTAAACCCACGTTCATCATAGCGCACCAAGTCATCTGTTGTGAATGTAACACGTCTTTTAGCATGTCGCGGATATACCACGTAGTTACTTAGCGATGGGTAGCGTGTGTCATCCTGCGTTGTGGATCGATCGTCAATCTTTGAATACACAGCAGCCTTGCGTTGATCATCATCGAGGTAACGGAATCCTAATGTAAAGTCAGTATACGAAACCCTATCGACGGAGACGAAATCGCCCTGCACAATGATATTGGCACCTGCGAAGTATGCAATTCCTACTGCGTCTTCCGTTGTAGATACTTCCACAGTTAGCTCGGTGAAGTCTGGGTCCTGCCGGTGCCGAGTTTCGAGGCCGAGCGTTGCGACATCGAGCTGAAACACGAGATCGTATTGCTTATCTCTTGGAGCACCATTGTTTGAAAGGCCCATAAGCTGAGTACCACCGGACGTAGACACTGTATCAATAGATATGCAGTTGACTAGGTAGTTCGTCCATGATTGTAGCACTGCACCATTCGTGTCACGTATTGCAATGTTGATTGGAAAACAATCCATCGCATCGTCAGAGAGCCGGCTCAACTGTACATGCAACTCAGCAGATCGAATATTTATATGCTCAGATCGGTTGTAGTGAATATTTCCCCTGAACGCAGGATATCTTGCCGTTTGGACGAAGAAGCGACAGAACTCAGTTGGACCTGGAGCGATTACAGGCTGTGAGTTGTTTACACATTCTCGGGTCATACTGCAATCGGGAGAACCCAGTTCGCGACTTCCGAGGACAAAGCGGATCCCGTCCGATGACTCAAGAGGGTCAAACAGGATGAGATCTTTGGGATACTGCAAGAGTTGAGATGGATTAATGTCCCGCACTTCTGGTGCAAGGTCCGATTGCGAGTTACAGATCAATTGTTTCCACAAATGATTATCGTATAGCTGTCCGGTGACCAGATAATTGCGATCGGTACTATCTGCGTCGTATGGAAGCGGGTCGAAATTGGTAGCATCTGGATCAGAAAAATCAAGTGGTAACCAGGCCGTTAGTAATCTGCCAATACCATCATAGGAGAAACGGCTGAGGTAGCCATTTTCATCAATCCGATCAAGGATGTTTCCCATTACATCGTATGCCGAACTGGTTGCGATACGAAATAGCGAGGTCCCTCCGATCGTGGTTGGCTTCCGCAATTCCGTCACCTGACTCGTTGGCAAATGATTGAAGAGTGACGCCGTATTCCCGAGAAGCACGGATACATCCTTGTGTATGCGGTCATTACCAAGTGATACATCTGTAACCAATGTGGCTGTTGTCTTGGTATCCTGTATCAATTCGGGTAGCTCGGCAAGCCCCGCCCCACGATACCGATAGAGTAGTTTAGAGCCCGAACTCATTGTCTTGCTTGAGAGCAAGATGTCACTCATAGTGAGATTATCATATGTGTACGATTCAGAGTTGCTCCGTAGTCCAGAGCGGCCAAATGTTGTGCGTGTTAGTGGAAGTCCACGGCTAAATGAAGTCACCTCTTGATATGTCAGGTTGACTTTTGATAATGAAATTGATGCCCCGTCTGAGATGTCTAGCAGTTCCTTGGACGCTGCAAGGCCAAAATGGGGCGGACTGCCTGGAAATGTTAGCATTACCATGTCACGGTCATCCTGATCAACCGTCATGAAATCGCTCTGAATACCATCTGGTCCCACATCATTTGGATCCGTGTACTCATAGAATAGCCATGTATCACGAGTAACACTGTCAGGTTCATTAAATGCTGCTTCTGCCTCAGCCGCAGTCCACTTTTGCAGTTGCAGGTCGGAATCCATTGTTCTCCAATAATTCCGCCAACGGTAAAGACGCTCAAGTTTCGTGACGTTGGGATATGTCTCAATACTGCGCATGAGATCTCCCTTGGCAAGGTTGAGGAGTTCCGTTGTAGTTCTCAAAGCTGCCGTCCATAAAGAGCCTGCCTGTCTCGACTCAGTCTTGATTACGTTCTTCAGAGGTCGTGCGAAATAGGCAACAACTTGCCATGCGCGGTTAGTCTGAGAAGAAGCGTAATTCATAGTCAGCGAGCTGTCATACCCATACGTGTAGTCGTATCTGCTGTGCTGAATGTCTTTGTGATTAACCTTACTTGATGTCAATTCAGATTTTATGTTTCGCGCTTTACCAACCCACGGCCAGTACTCTCGTATTGTGATGTCGGTTCTTTGTGGAGTTTCATTAGTGCTTGTCATGAGTGATTCGTACGACACCTCGTTTCTTAACTGAAGTGTGGTGATAACTGGCCTACGTTGTGGAAGGGTCAATTCGAAGCAGGTGTTGTTTAAAAGATCGGCGTACTCCGATAGATAGGGAATGTCCTTCTGTTGTGTACGAAGCCATGTTGTAACGTTTGTGGTGCGGGATGTTGCATTGGTATTATCACTATTGCCAAAACAGGTTCGCACAACAGTCGTAGCAAACTCGCAGTCTTCACCTATTGGGCAACTGACTGCTGTATTCGCAAAGTACTGCTCTGTCCACAGTGGTATGTCTGGTGTAGGTGTATCACTCTTTTGCATTGACACAGAACCTACCCGGTCATATTTCGAGAGTTCATTGCAGATCACCGATGACACAGCGTCGACAAGCCCTCGTGAACACAATGTGCCTACTACATTGGGATTATTAAGATAGTATGCTTCGTCGACAGGTATACCTGTGACTGCTTGAAAGGCATCGCGTGCTAAGCCGAAGAACGTTGCTGGTGCCCAACTCAATTGCAACGCACTTGCTTGCTGCTGCTCATGATGGTACTTGAGATTAAACGAAGCCAGCTGGTTCTTGACTGACGAAAGTGCTGCCGTCTGATATCCCAGGCACGACACTGCTGGATAATCTATACCTTGAGGCACTTTTAGGTTATCATCCACAGTGCCTGCGATTCGATTAATACTAACAGCGCGCGGGAAACCGGTGTTAAGAAGCAGTACACTGCGATTCTTGTATTCAAACGTAGTAATGCGTCTTTCGGGATCAGTAATCGATGTTAAAAGCCACGTCATTCCTCTATGACTCGATGGGGCATCTGGTAGATCCGAGTCCCATCCACTCTCATATGTGCGCTCAAAGACATCGTCATCCTTTGATCCGAATTTCAAAGACTCATCAAAGTCAAGCCTGAATGTTCGGCCACCCGAGGTTACATCTACGCCTCGCAGCCTATATGATATCGTGTGGTTGTCGAAAGCAATCAAATTGGCTCGTCCTGCACGCGGTGTACTTAGTCTGCTGCCATCGGCTTCGTTGTGGCCGTCGTATTCGAATTGCGCCACAGGCTGTCCATTGCTGGCTACAATCGACTCGAGATAGAAAATTGTTGGACTAGCCTCGACAAGATCGTATTTGTATTCATCACTAATATCCTCCGTGCATGAAGTAGTTCTGCATTGATTGACTCCGTATGGCAGCACGACCTCCTGAAATATCAGCGTTGTACCATCGCCTGGGTAGTATCGAACAACTCTTGGATAGACCTGGCGTGGCCAATTGGACGGGTCTGGATCGATACGCTGCAACATGTCATGACTGTATGTCGCTTGGCTACCAGTTGATACAAAGACCTCAGCATACGCAGCAGAATTCGGCTCAGCCGTTACATACGTTCCGAGGAATGGCTGCAGGCTGTCATAGTCATGGTGCTCACTAGTGGTCATTTCGTTGTTGAAAGGCTCTCTTCGTATCAATTCAAGAATAGAGCCGTCCTCGCGCAGCAGCTTGATGACATCCTCGACGAATACGGGAACCGATGGATTCAGCTTGGCCATCAGGTATTGATTGACATCTCGCAGTGATGTCATGCGATTGCAGTAGTCGTAACCTTCAAGCAACCACATCATTTTCTTGTCACTCAGAGCTACATCCTGCAAACGAAAGTACTCAGTCTCAGCACGAACACTATCGCGCACAAACTTGTGCACGACGTTTCTACTTGCCCAGGTAAATGCTTGAACAGCAAACCCATTTACGCCGAGTATCCATGCTGGACGATTACGAGTCAATGAGCGCCATGTTGGCGCGCCCTTTGCTGCGACAGTTGACTCATAGGTCGCGAACGTTGTATACGATGCATTTTGATTGTAATTCAACGATACAGTGATCGGAACACCCTGCCGTTGTTCTTGTGAAAGAGTATATCTGTACTGGACATTACCATTTATGCCCGATACCGATAGTTCACCATCTACCGTTCGAGAGTTGTCCTTTAAAAAGCCCCGAGCATCGTATAGCGATGCGGCTTCATTAACTCTCACCGAAAGCGTCTTTGACGGATCTAATTGTGGTTGCGCCGGCAGAGGTTGTGCTGGCAAATACCCTGACGTCAGAGCGATTAGAATAAATGGAATGAAGACTTGTTTCGCAATTGTGTAGACAGCCGCCATCATGCTCTTGTCGGATGAGATCAATAAGTAGGTATTCTTCATTTCGATTTTGGAATTATTGGATCACATGAAAAATGACAAGGACCATTAACCGCTGGATTATCTAGTTGATTTGTACCTAACGTGCTGAGGGAACACGAAGGCTTGACACCATGGCTCGATTCACCAACAATTTCGAAGGTGCCGCATCCGTTGCGATCCCGAACGTTGAGGTAGCTTACACAACAAGGAGCATCGCATGGCACTAACACCCCGCCGGTATTTCTTCGCCAGCATGATGGGGATGCGACTCTCCAAATCGCTGGATAGGGCAACCCAAAGAGATTGTCCGATAAAACCTGCGATATCGCCTTGCGGCGAATTGCCGCGATATCGAATTCAGTGCAGCCAAATGTCTCTATGCTTTGGAGCTTGACCTCCCAGATGCCTGAACATGCCCGCACTGCAGCGGTTACCTTTACACTACATGTGCCAGATAGCGAAGTGACGGCAGTACGCATCGTGTATGGCACCGACGCAACGTCGCACTCGAGCTGGCAGGGCTCCTGCGCATGACAGTCTCGTGATGCTGCTGTAACAGTAATGAGCAGCAGAATAATCAAACGAATAAGCAGATTCATTGAAGTACTTTTTGTGATGTTCAATAGTGCAATTGCGATCTACATGCTGTGCGCCGAGCTAGTATCCTCGTATTATATACACGGTAGCCACAGATACCTGATGCGCAACACGTGCCATGTAGACGCCAGGTGGAAGTGGCAGAAGGTTCAAAACAATAACCGCGTCTGTTGGTTGTCCGCCTTCAATGCTTCGCCGCAGCATACACTGACCGTCCATGGAGAAGACATCGACGGTTCCCATCGTTAACCTGCGCGAGCAGCGTATGTGAACTATCCCATCTACGCTTGGAATTGGGGCTGCTGATACTGTAAGCTTATCTCTGGAAGATTGCACTTCGCTAGGTGCAAGATGTTCTTTGGGAAATACAGTGTCATTCGTTCCAACGTCTACGTTCTGACGCGACACTCGTTCTAGGCTCAGCCCCTCGCGATTCTTCTGTACAACCTCGACCCCACTGCCTTCTGCATATTCAAGGATTGTACAACCGCTGTTCGTTTCACCAGAATCACATCTGAAATGGATGCTGGAAAGAGAGTCGAGACCAACCTGAGCCAGTAATCCAAGAAGGCACTTGATTCGTTTCGGTTTCGTGGTATCGCCTTCTGCGGGCTTAGTCTCGCAACGCACTGCAATTAAAAGGTCAGGCAGTGTATCTTGATTTAGATGCACCCTTAGATACGATACTTTTAAAACCGTAACACCCTCATATATGAGCTGCGTACTAGCATCTGGCTGTAGCGTGCTATCATTATTTGCGGAAATAGAATCGTCGCTCAGATCTTGGTTCTCGCGCCCCCATACCAAATGCGTTAGTACACAGTTGGAAGACGTACTCCGACACATCAGTGTATCCTGTTTGCCATCTGCATTGAGATCAATTAGCCGAAGTACTTTAGATGGCTGTCCTAAAAGTGTGCCAACTACAAATGGGGCGATTATAATAAATGACAAAAAGCGTTTCATTTAAACACCAATGGGAGCATAGTATAGAAACAGACGTTGCATGTAATGAATGAACAAGACATCACGTTGAACAACAAAGAGGAGTTTATTTGTGGTGCTGAGCGCTGTCCAGTGCGAGAAAAACTCGGAATGTTGCCGTTTGATTAGGCTTTGAAGCGATTGTTCGAAAATCGTGCGACTCAGTAAAACTGCTGCGACACATTGATGTATAAAAACCTCATTGCTAAAAGCGATTAAGTATGTGTTAAGCTCTTACTTAAGGATAGAGGAGAGGTCAACTGTTGCGAGATTCATGGCCCGATCTCCGAACAGAGAATTCGCAATCCATACCCTATATTCAGTGATCTGATCTGCCTCTATTGAGTTTACATCATGGAGTGTTGTGGAAACACCAGATATGATGGTATGGATAAACTCAATTGAAGCACATTAAATCACGGGCTTCGCCAAGACAATAAAAATCAAATAGTAGGCGGAGTCGCTTGTCTTGTGTTATGGGTTGGCGATGCTCCTTGTGGAACGGATCTGGGCCATTCGAAGCAAGCGCTCATTCGATGGGATCACGGCTACAAACGAAGCGAAAGTCCTACTCGAATGGGTTGACAGATTAGTGCTAGTCGTACAGGCTAATGGTGGACAGATGAGAAAGGGTTTGTTTTGAGATTAGTAGATCCTCTCCTTACCCCCACACCTTTGCCATCTCTTCACGCTTAGCTTGATCTGTTAGAGCGATGTACTTCTTCATGGTTTTGAAGCTACGGTGACCGGTGAAGCTCATAACTACCTCTGGACGCATGCCACGTTCGAGTGAAATCGTGACAAAGGACTTACGGGCAACGTGCGATGTGAGAAACTGCCACTTCGGCCCCCGATCCTCGATACGCTTAGCACCCTGGTACCGGACGATGCGGACAGGCTCGTCGATCTCGGCAAGCTGACCTAGTTCCTTCAGATAGTCGTTCATGCGCTGGGAGCTAATAGTTGGCATGCGTCCATCAAGCCGATACTTGTTAACGAGTTCTATCGCTTGCGGAATCAGATGTATTAGCGTTTCAGTTCTGGTTTTCCCCATGCGCAGATGCCACACGTTATCGCGAATGTCATCGAAGTGTAGCTTCTGCACGTCACCAAAGCGGGCACTAGTGTAGCAGGCGAACAGGAACAAATCGCGGACACGGTCAAGACGGGGATGTTCTGTAAGGACCAATCCTTCGAGTCTGTTCACTTCGTCCATCGTGAGGGCGACAACTTCGACGTCTTCTTCGTCGACCTTGAACTTGCGGTAGTCCTTCGGTATAGCAGCTCTCCGTTCCTCTGCCCAAGCGAGGAACGTCTTCAGCGTGCTCACATACTTACCGATGGTATTGTTCGTCAGTCCGCGCTTCTTCATCAAGTACTTCTTGAAAGCGTCGTAGAAATCAAGGTTCATGGTCTGAAAGGTCAGTCTACCAAAGTTTAATTCGAATTCTTTCAGGATTGTGCGCAGGGTCTTGTACTTGGCGATCGTTCGTTCGCCTCGGTCAGTAGCTTTGGACTTAATGAAGGCATCGTATCCGGCCCAGAACGTCATCTCCTTTTCGACTTGCTGCTCAGTGTTGTCACCACCCTTACGAGAGAACTCTCGTTTCAGACGTTCGATCGTGGCAGTATCAACCACCTCGAGTGAGGCTACTTCGTGATCGAATCGTGCTTGAAGGTCACGCAGCCGGGCATTGATCTTCGCATAATTCGGGTCTGTACGTCGCACCTGCTGACGGAAGTCTTCCCAGTCTGCCGGTTTCACGGCCAAACCGGTTCCGCAGAAAACGCGGTGTCCCCGGACGTGACCGTTAAAGGTGAGGGTAACCTTCCCGTCCTTACGAGGACGTCCCTTACGAAGTATAAACCGACCCATGACATTACGCTCTCAAATATTTTGGCTTACGTTTTGGCTTACGGTATTTTGCTTTATCTCGGAATATCAAAGCATATCGCCGAATGACTACAATCTACGTAATAGGATGATTTATATTGTGTTGCAGAATCTCCAGATACTTCCACATATCTCAAAATATTAATAGGTTCAATTCCTGCCCCCGCTACAACACAAAAGCCTGAGTGATCAACACTCGGGCTTTTTCGTTTTGGGGCTATGCAAATCTGGGTTCGATTTGAT
>Ga0164293_10004409_pt1 | contig 12039 bp, 13 predicted proteins | sample GEODES118metaG_FD_111487 | JGI IMG/M metagenome (GOLD analysis project Ga0164293, IMG submission 111487) | Eutrophic lake water microbial communities from Lake Mendota, Wisconsin, USA - GEODES118 metaG | ecosystem: Environmental > Aquatic > Freshwater > Lake | place: USA: Lake Mendota... | reverse complement strand
GCCACCGCAGAGCGGGCTTTTAGAGTGCTGATGGAGGAGTTGATGCCATGACCGACAGCAAATTCCTCGCCTGGTGCCGAAACCCGAACAAGCGCAAGCGGCAGGCGTCCAGCCTGCACGGGCAGATTTATGCCTGGGCCTGTATGCTGCGCGATGACGGGATCGGCCACGCCCGCGCCTATCACATCATCCGGCGGATGGTGGATGCGGTGCGGGAAGACAATGGCGGGCGGTTCACGCCTGACCGCGAAATCCTGTCGGCCATCCAGTATGCCTATGAAGTGACGCCGAGCACGGGGACGGCGCGGGTGCGGCCGTGGCCGGTGCCGAACAAGACTTTGCAGGCGGAGTGCCGTCGGCTGTCGAAGCGGCGGGAATGGTCGCTGGAGAAGCTGCGGGAGGCGTCGGCGCTGGATGCTGCGGCAATGGCGACGACCTCGCCTGAGTGGTTCCTTGGCTCATTGCTTGGGGGCAAGGTGGGGTTGGTGTGCGCCGGAGAAAATGTGGCGAGCTTCCGAACGGCTCCGATGGATGACTTTTGCGGCTTTTTGAATCGGTATGAGTTTGTCGTGCCGAACGCGATGTCTGCCCTTGAGGGCAAGCGCAAGTCGGACGGCGAGTTATCCGCGCACACTTTGGACAACACGGGGCCGCGTCAGAACATCGTGGTGGAGTTCGATGACGGTGCCACGCCGGACGAGCAGGCGGCGCGGCATATCTGGCTCTCGGAGTTCCGCGATCTGCGGATGGTGGTCTTTTCGGGCTCAAAGTCATTGCACGGCTGGTATCGGGCGACTGATGAGGCCAGTGACCGGAAGTTTATGGAGGAGGCCGTCCGCCTGGGCGGCGACCCGAAGACGTGGCTCAAGTCGCAGTTCGTGCGGATGCCGAACGGGCAGCGGGAGAACGGGACAATTCAACGAGTGGAGTTTTTCGATGCGTAATGTTCACAAAGCACAACCGGCGGGCTTTCAAGCCTTCAAGGAAACCGAACACATGGACGCGGCCGACGAGCCGGCCAATGTCCACAAGCTCGAGGTGGCGGATGACCCGCCGGAATCTGACTCACTGCCGCCTTGGGTCAACGGCAATGAGCTCTTGGCCTTCGAGGAGGAGGCGCCACAGGTGCTGATCTGCGGGCCGGATGGCTCGGAGGAGGGCGCGGTGCTGCGGCTGGGCTCCAAGTTGGTGGTGGGCGGCGGCTCGAAGATGGGCAAGACGTGGTGCCTGGTGGATCTGGCTTTGGCCGTGGCCTCGGGCGGGAAGTGGCTCGGGCATTTCCAGTGCAAGCAGGGGGCGGTCTTGTATGTGAATCTGGAGCTTCGCCGGCACACCGCGGGCCGCCGGGTGCGGTGGATCGCGGAGAAGCGGGGGCTGTGCAAGGGGACGGGGCTTAGGCCCGAGGTCAGCGCGGCCATCCACACATGGAATCTGCGGGGCAAGTGCTACGACTTGGTGACGATGCTTTCGACGGCGCGGATGCGGTTGAAGGAGGAGGGGGCGCCAAAGTTTGCCCTCATCATCCTCGACCCGATCTACAAGACCTACGGGGACAAGGACGAGAACTCGGCGGGGGATATGGCGGCCTTGATGCTGGAGATCGAGCGGTTTGCCGACGAGCTCGGGGCGGCCATCGCCTTCGCGGCGCACTTTTCCAAGGGCAACCAAAGCGGCAAGGAGGCGATGGACCGGATCTCGGGCAGTGGGGTCATGGCGCGCGATCCTGACGCCATTATGACCTTTACCAACCACGAGGAGGAGGATTGCTACACGCTGGAGGCCATCCTGCGGGAGTTTGCCCCGATCCCGCCGCTGGTGCTGCAATGGGAGGCGCCGGTGATGAATCCGCGGAGCGATCTGGACCCGGCGAAGTTGCGGCAGCCAGGGAAGGTGGTTGATACATTCGGGCCCCGTGCTGATGCGATTTTGGAGGTTTTACAGAAAGCCGGGCGGCCCGTGCCGAGCAGCGAATTGATCGTCAGGGCGCGGGAAATCACCAAGGACAAGTTCAGCGATGGCGCCTGGAAGCAGTCGATTAATCGGCACCTCGACAGGCTTCGGAGGATGGGCATTGAGAAGGTAAACAACGCAACAAAGGAGGCCGTTTTTCGGATTAACAATGACCCGTTTTAGGCCCTCCAGCTTCATTCATCATCATATAAGGAAAATAGTGATGTATGAAGCACTCCAATCAGTCTTGAGGACAGACAGAAAGTCCTGTCCGTCTCAAGACTGTTGGGCCGCTAACAATCTGCTATCAAATCAATGAAAAAAAGAAGAATCAAGCTGGCCGAACTACGAAGCGGCCTACCCGTATTAAACAATGGCCATCCGGCCGAATGGCTGGTGCAGGCCGTAGGGACGGAGGCCGCCCATGCGGCCGTGCTGTTCGATGCGCCGGCCGTGGAACTGCTGCCGGAGGGTGTTGTGATCCGGCTGAATGAGGCAAGGAGGGCGGCATGAGCATCCCGAAACCCTTACCCAAAAACGCCGGGCATTACGGACGAAGCCCTATCAGGCCGATTGGAACGCGATTGGCGCGCAAGCGGACAAAACGCAAACACGACCGCGCCAAGGCCAAAACCAGACGACTTATGCAAAAACTAAGCAGACGGAGGAACCGCAGATGATTGACATTCGACGCTTCGCCAGCATGGGCGAAAACCCCTTAGACAAACTTGAAACATCGTATCGGCCAGATATGGCCGGCGAGATCGACACACTGGCTGACGAATGGGCCGACCAGCTTGATCTGGCCGAATGGCAGCATAAGGCTTTGGTGTTGCTGATGGCGGAACATCAGATGCGGGAGGCGCGAGAGACAGCCAGTAAAATGCTGATCCCGATTCTGACCTACCTCAACGAGCCGCGCGGCAATAAGACGTTGCGCTATTACGCTTTCTTGCTCGCGGCCGGGGATACGTCGATCACGTTGGCGCACAGCTATTCGGAGCTGGCCCGCAAGATCGGGGTGACGCGGGCGGCGCTGTCGAAGGCTGTGATCGAGATGCAGGAGAAGCTGGGGCTCAAAGCACACAACAATTTCCAGAAGTCGGACGAGGCGCGCGAGAGTTCGCGCATGGCCGCGCACCGCTCCTGGCAGAAACGACACAACGAGGAGAACACACATGAGCAAAGAAATTGAACTGAAGGCGGCTGATGATTTGGCCGCGCAAATTAACAACGACCACGCCGAGATCATGGCTAAGGTGGACGCGGTGAAGGCCACGGCAGCCGAGATCGGGGCGATGGCGAATCACGTTGGTATGCTGCTATCGAGCGCCCGCGATACGGTAGGCGATGCGTTCCATCATTGGCTGCGGGAGAAAGTGGAGATGCCGACGGTCACGGTTGAGCGATACATTCGCCACCATCGGAACTATCAGCCGGGGCAGCTATTCCTGCCCGGATTCAAGCCAGTCGAGGACAGGGCCAGCGTTCAAGCGCAGGCCGAGGCCAACGCAGAGACAGCGGATGGCGACACGCCGACCAAGGACGAGGTGCCAGAGGTGAGCGTGCGCGACATCGCGGCTGGGTGGGTGTATGATGCACGGCGGTGGTTCAGCCAGCTATTGGTCAAGATGCCGCCTGAGAAGATGAATGCCGAGCAGATCGAAGAGACACTGAGGGTTGTCCGCCCGGTGAGGGATGCGATCTATGCTTATGAGCGGCGATATGTTCAACTCAAAGGAGGCGCGTCGTGACCGGTCTCAATAAGGGGGGCTTTGATAGTCTCAATATCATTTTGTGGTCTGTCTCCAGTCTCAATAAGCGCCTCTGTAAAGACCCCTTTTTGAGACGGGGCAAGGAATCTCTTGAGATGGCTGAGCGCGAGGAGTTTGCGACTCGCGGAAAATGGGTGCAATTTTTGTGCGTTTTTGGGCTAGTGAAACGCCCGTCTCAAAAGCCAGTCTCAATAAGGCTTTTTGAGAATGAGACGGCGCACAATCTCAATTTGCAGTCTCAATAAGCCCTAATTGAGAAAGTGGCTAAATTTGACCACAATGACCCTAACCCAACTTGCCCAAAGCCTCGAATGCCGCAACGCGCAAATTACAAAGTGGAAAGCCGAGGGGATGCCGACCACCTCGGCGGAGGCCGCGTCGGAGTGGCTGACAGCTCAGGGGGTCAAGAGGAGAAGACCGCATTATCAAAACAGGGAGAAGCTGGAAGCTCCCGCTCTGGAAGGATTGCAAAGAGGCGCAAAAGCTCGACTCGAAAGGGCCGAAGAGGGGGAGACTCGGCACTACGAGCTGTGGAAAACGGCGGCCTACGGCAAGACGGACAGCAAACAGGTGGCCGAGCTGGCAGCAGCCTGGAGGGACATGAGGAAAGCGGCGGCGACAGCGGAAACAGAGTATCACCAGTTCTGTGCACAGAATCAGATAACGATAAACCGAGCGGAGACGCTGGCAGCATTTCGGGGGTTGATAGCGGCAGCGGTGCAGGATTTCTCAACGCGAGGGTGGGGGGCGGAGGCGACGGCGATTCTGAACAAGCACTTGGGGACACTGCCCGCGTCATTGAGGATGGGAGCACCTCAGAAGCCATAGCCGAGTTCTTTGAGGCAGCTAGAGAGACGACCACCCCGCCCCCCAAGCCGAGCGTGGTCGAGTGGGCAGAAAGTAGCCTCAAGCTATCTGAGCGCATAACGAATCTACCCGGCACTTACTCCACGGCGCGGACGCCGTATGTGCGGGAGGTGCTGGAATGCTTCGCCGATGATCGCGTTCGGCGGCTGGCGTTGGTTTGGGGAGCGCAGACCAGCAAGACCACGGCCATCATCGTCGGAATGGCCTACAAATTGGACAACGCCCCGGCACCTTGCCTTTGGGTTATGCCTTCCACGCATCTGGCGCGGTCATTTTCTGAGACACGGTGGATGCCGTTGATCGACCAAAACCCGAGTCTTGCCCGCCACAAGCAGGCCGATCCTGACAAATACCGGCTCTTGGAACAGCACTTTGACCGCATGAGCGTGTGGTTTACGGGCAGCAACTCGCCGGCCTCGTTGTCTTCAAGGTCGATAGCCGCCCTGTGCATGGATGAGCTGGATAAATTTCCGCAGCGCGGGGGCAAAGAATCCGCCCCGTTGCAGTTGGCCGAGGCCCGCGTGGCGACTTACCCGCAGCACATCATCGTGACCACCTCGACTCCCACCTACGAGGATGCCGCGATCTGGACCGAATGGATCAAAGGCGACCAACGCAGATATTTTGTCCCGTGCCTTGGCTGTGGAGAACCTTGGGCGCTCGAATGGGAGCACATCCGCTGGGACCAGACGGCCAAGCAGGACGAGGGTTGGAATATGGAACAAGTCGCCGCATCGGCGCGGTGCGTCTGTCCCGCCTGCGGCCATGCACACGAGGAGGCCAACAAGCCCGCCATGCTGGAGCGTGGCGAGTGGCGGGCTACCGAGCTGGCCGCCGAGCCGGGGAGGCGCAGCTACCACCTTTCCTCGCTCTACGCTCCGTGGCGCAAGTGGGCGGACTTGGCGGTTAAGTTTCTGCAAGACCGCGATGCACCGGGCGGATTGCAAGACTTTAACAACCGCGAACTGGCCCTGCCGTGGAAGCCTGACGGGGCGATGATCTCCACGCAAATGATCCGTGACCGTGTGGATGCCTCGCCTCGCTACACGATGGGCGAAGCGCCCGAAGGCAAGATGCTCGGCCGCCTCATGTCCATCGACGTGCAGCAGACCGAGATGTGGTGGATCGTGCGCGAACTGCACGAGGACGGCAGTAGCTACCTGCTAGATTATGGGGCGATGGTCGGGTGGGACGGCATCATGGACAAATTCAAGCACTACAAATGTTATCGCGGCATTGTGGATGCGGGGTATGCGGCCAAGACCCCGGCAGGCGTCTATGATTTCGTCGCCAAGTCCAGCGGCCTCTTTGTCGCCGCCAAAGGCCGAACCGTTAGCCAAGGATTGCGCGAGCCCTACAAATTCCAGCAAATCGTTTCCGCCGGTCATGTGCTGTGGGCGGTGCAGTTCGACGCGCATTTTTGGCAGGCGCGGCTTTACCACGACATTCTGCGCGAAGGTCGGGGGCGGTGGCATCTGCCGCGCGATATTGCCAAGGACTACGTTTCACAGTTGCAAGGCGAGGCGCTGATCGAGAAAGACGGCGAGGCCAAGTGGCAACGCCTTGGGCCCAACCACCTTGCGGACTGTGAAAAAATGTGTCTTGTTCTTATCGATTCCATCATGGCCCAATATCGGGCAACCAATGAAAACCATTAGCCTATTTATTCTGGCCGCTGCTCTGATGCTCTGTGCCGGCAAAGCAGAAGAGGATTATTCCGGCGTTTACGTGGGGAAAAACGGAGACTTAGAGCACACGCTTGATTTGGCCACCGGCGGGCAGGTGATGCACACCATCAATGTGACGACATCTAAAAAGCCCGAAGTGGTTGAGATTTTTAAGAGTTTCGAGCTTCTGCGCGGCAAATGGAAAGAGATAAATGGAAAAATAAAAATCTTGGGCTTCTATAAAAAATCAACCGGCGAGGAGACGGACGCTCTGTGGGTTTTGGAGATTGAACCGAATGGCGACCTCATCCGCCATGATGAGCAGGGAACTTTTGTTCGCTTCCAGAAAAGGTAGCTGCCCTTGACACCGCCCGCGAGGGCATGACCGACGCCGCGATGCTGGCCCGTGTGTTCACGGCCGGCGAATTGTCCCAACTCAAAGCCTCCTGCAAGGCGCAGATTCTTGCGGGCGGGGCTTCGCAAGCCTTTGTCGTGTCCAGTTCGGTGGGCGGGCGCTCGGTCACGCTGCAACAGACCTACAACGCCTGGGATATGCTGGGCTTGATCGAAACCGCGCTGGCTATCAACGCCGGCGACATTGGCAACGACCGGGCCACCCGCGCGCAATACGGAGTTTACTGAAATGGCAAAACTGATCGACAAAATCGCCGGCAAATTCGGATTCAGCCGCATGGTGGAAGCCGCCAACTGGCGACCCGAAGAGCGCGCTTGGGTGCAGGCACAGGCGCAAGACAGCAAGGTGGACATCAGCAACGGCGACCGCGTGCGCCTCCTCGGGCTATCCCGCAAACTTTTTTACAACAACGCCATCGTCCGCGCTGCAATCCGCGACATGGCAACGTATTCCGTCGGCTCGAGCATCACGCCCCAGGCGAATAGCGGCGATCCCGCATGGGACGATGCAGCGGAGGCATGGTGGGCCGAGTGGTCGAAGTCTCCAGAAATCAGTGGACGCCACGATATGCGCCGGCTGCAAATGTTGGTTTCTGAAGCCATCGACCGCGACGGCGAAATTTTCTGCATTCTCACGAGCAAAAAAACCGGCGACGGCATGGGTTTTGTCACGCCGTCCGTGCAAATCATTGAATCTCACCGAGTAGCCAACCCCCCCGACAAATTGGACGAGATTGTGGATGGCGTCACGCTCGACAGTTACGCCCGCCCGTTGGCGTATCACGTGGTAGAGGGCGACACCTTCAGCCAGCGCACCAGCCGCAGCATCCAAGCCGATTTGATGCTGCACGTTTACGAACCCGAGCGCCCGGACCAAGTGCGCGGTTATCCCGCCGTGGCCGTCGCGTTGAACAACCTCCTCGACCGCGACGAACTTCTGCGCTTCGAGATGCAGGCCGCGAAGATCGGCAGCAGCATCGGCCTTGTCGTGCAAAACGCCCAAGGGGGCGTCGGCGCGGAAGGATTCTTTGGCGACTTGAGCAAAAACAGCGGCGAGTCCCTCACCCGTGAAACCGTTTTCGGCGCCGGCATGATCCCCCGCCTCAAAGCCACCGAGCGCATCGAGTCGTTTATGATGAACCGCCCCAACGAAAAGTTGGACGCGCACCTCGAGCAATACATTCGCGCCGCCGCCCTTGGCCTAAAACTGCCGTATGAGTTTATCTGGGACACGAGCGCCGTCGGTGGCGTGGCCCAGCGGTTCATCTTGCAAAAAGCCGCGCGCGCCTTTGCCGCCCGGCAGGATGTGCTCATCTCATCTTTCTTGGGCAAGCTCTGGAACTACGCCATCGCCAACGCCATTCGCAGCGGCCAGCTCCCCATGAACCCCAACTGGCGCAACGTCCATTGGCAGACGCCGCGCAGCATCACCGTGGATGTCGGCCGCGAAGCCGCCGCCCGCCGCGACGACGTGAAAGCCGGACTTATGACCTTGGCCGACTTTTTCGGCGAGCAGGGGCTCGATTGGAAAACCGCCATGCAGGAAATCGCTGCCGAGCGCAAATTTGCTGCCGAGCTGGGCATCATCGTCGGCGTCGAGCGCACCGAGGGGGCGACGGTTATCGACCCTGCACCCATTGCAGGGGACGGCGGTTCAACTCCGCCCGCCTCCACCCCGGAAGAAATGGAATCGGCAGAGCCAGCCACCGAACTTTCCGCCCGAGCCCGCAAAAAGAAGCGCATCTACAAGCGCAAGAAAGCCGAGCCGAAGATCGACGTTTGACATGAGCCGCCGCGTATATGGCGGCACTCAAATTTGCAGGAATCAGCGTGGCCACGGTCGGCCCCGCGCTCGGTCACGAAATGTTCGTGGACGATGTGACCTTGCTCCAAGCCGAGCAGGCAGGCGTGGCCGGCAGCCCGGTCAAAGTTTTCGTCGATCACGACGAGTCGATTGATTCGCTCATCGGTTTCTTGTCCGGCTTCCGCATCGAGGAGGACCAACTCCGTGCCGACCTCGAGCTACTTTCCGCGCACCCGCAGGCTGAGTTTTACGCCGAGATTCTGACCAAAGCCCCCGGTCGCGTCGGCTTCAGCATGACCTTCAGCGGCAAACCCGAGGAAGTCGGTGATCAGCGACTCGCCCGCGTCGAAAACCTTGTCTCCGTCGATCTAGTGAGCCGTCCGGCGGCCAATCCCGACGGCGTTTTCAAGGCCGGCAAAGTGGCTGCCGTTGACATCGAGCCCGTGGGCATGGACGAACAAAACGCTCCTCAACAGTTCGACGCGAAAGCAGCCATTGAAAATCTGGCTGCCGAACTCCGCGCCGAGATCGCCGCCGCTTTGGCCGAAAAAGCCGAGGCCGCACAATCCGAAGAAGTTTCCGAAGAAGCCCCCGTTGTCGAAGCCAAGGCCGAAGAGCCGGCCGTTGAGAGCGAAGCCCTTGCCGCGTTGTCGGCCAAGGTCGCCGAACTCGAAGTGGCTCTGGCCGCCAAAGGCAGCGCGCCCGTCGCCAGCTCTGGTGCCGCCAGCGAAGACCCGGTGGAGCAGTTCAAAGCCGCCAGCGAGTCGAAGGACTGGAAACGCTGCGCCTCAATTTTCAAGGCACACAAGGCCGCCATCATGCGCGCCCGCAACCAAAACAATTTCTAAGGGCCAACCCCCTCAAGAAAACCCCAACAACCAACAACAAAACTAAACCAAAAATATGGCAAACGTATTCGATTCAGCACTCGTCGTAGCGACGATCTCTGAGCAAGTGCAAACGGTGCTGGCTAACAGGTTGGCCCCGCTTCGCATCATGAGCACGGATTTCAGTTCTGAAGTCCGCAAACCCAAGGACACCATCCAGGTGCCCCTCGTGACCGACACCTCGGCCACTTCCACCAACCCGACCGATTTCACTCCGGCTTCCAACGTCACTGTTGGCAAGGCCACCGTGACGCTCGACCACTACGCACAGTTCTTCGGCATCACCCAAGCCGAGCTGGCCAACGGTCATCGTCTGGAAAACTTGGTCCGCATCAACCTCAACGCCCTCGCCGACAAAATCTTTTCGGTGGCGATCACTCCGATCACCACGGTCAATTTCGGCGCGGCCACGGTCACCACGACCAACATCACCCCCGGCAGCGGCCACTTGGCGACTCTTTGGAGCGCCATCAGCAAAGCCGACCGCAAGGGCTTGGTTGTCACCCCGGAGATCTACAGCAAGTTGATCCCCACCAACGCCGACTTCCTCCCGCTCCAGAACGGAGCCTACGGATTCGACCAGGGCATCTACTACGCCAACAGCTTCAGCGGTGCAGTTTCGGGCCTCGATGGCTTCGCCATTTCGCCTGAAGCGATTGCGGTGGCCTCGGCCATGCCCGCCGTCGATCCGGCTGTCGCCAACCTGCTCTACGTCTCGGATTCCGTGACGCTCGACCAGCTCGGCATGACCATCATGTACAACATCACAGCCTCGCAGAGCACCCGCACGGTCACTGCCTCCTGTGAAGTCATGTTTGGCTCGGCCGCCGGCCTCACTTCCGGCACCTGCGCGCTCATCGTCTAGTTCGTGTGTTCATCCTCCCGGCGGTTTGAGTGGCCCGCCGGGAGTCACATCTTGGGTTTCGACCCGAAGGGTCACGGCTTCCACTCGGCCGTGGCCCTTTCCTTTTACCAGTGGCAAAAATTCATCTTGGCATCATTTGCGGCAACGAGGCGGAAATGCTCCCGCGTTTCCTCGACAGCCTTCAGCCGCACGTGGATTCCATTTCCGTAGTCCGCGCCATCGGCACGGCCCAGCCGGATGCCACGCTCGACATCGCCAAGGCGCGCGGATGCCTGACCGGCGAATATCTGAACGCCCCCGATCACCCATGGGAGCACATCGACAACTTCGCCGCCGCCCGTAACCAGAGCTTTGCCTTGGCCCCCGAAGGCACGGACTTCCTCATGTGGGCCGATTGCGACGATCTGCTGGGCGACACCGGGGCCGCCGTGCTGCGAGCTTTGCGCGACGGCAAAGACCCCGAGGCCGATGTGATCTATGCGCCCTATGTGACCAGCGCCAGCGGCAGCTACGCCCGCCGCGTGCGCCTGCTCAAAGCCAGCGCCTACGACAAATGGATCAACGCCGTGCATGAGGACATCGAGCACCAGCCCGGCAGCAAACTCACTTGGGCGGCCGAACTGCAAGTGATCCATATGCCGCACAACAACAAGCGCAGTAGTGTGACGCGCAACCGCCGCATCCTTGAGGCCATCCCGCCCGAAAACCGCACCGGCCGGGAATGGTGGTTCCTCTTCCGCGAATGCGAGGTGCAGCAGGACATTCCCAAAGCGATGGAGGCCGCCGTCATCGCCACCGCGCGCGAGGATCTCGGTGATGAGGAAAAGTTTTTTGCCTATCAAACCATCGGCCGTTGGCTCAAAGACCCCGAGGAGGCCGAGCGTCCGCTCCTCGAGGCCGTGCGCCTCATGCCGCACCGGCGGGAAGGCTATGCCGAATTGACCAAGCTGCACTTGGCACGCGGCAAAGCAGCCAAGGCGCTGGCCTACGCCAACGCAATGGAAGCACAGCCTATGCCGGACGAACCGTCATGGACACACGACGCCTCGCTTTTCGGTTGGAGGGCGCATGATTTGAAAGCCTTGGCCTTGGCCAAAGCCGGCCACCCAAAAGAAGCCGAGCGCCTCCGCAAAGACTGGCTCAAACGCCTCAAGCCCCGCATTGCCGTAGGGCACCCGGCGGGCAGGGGGGCCAAGGACATCGAAGTCCGCAACCTTTGGCTGGAGCGTGCCGCGCACCCGGAGCGCGTGGCGTATTATTTCGGCATCTGCGAAAGCGACACGGAAGTTGTCGAGCAGTTGCAGCACTACCCGCACGGATTAGCGCCCGCAGTTCCCGAAGGCCACAGCAGCGCCGTGGCGAACTACAATGCCGCCGCCCGCGCGGCGACCGCTTCCGGGGCGCGCATCTTTATCATGGCGCAGTCGGACGTGTATCCGCCGCACGGGTGGGACGAGCAGGTGATCCAAGCCATGACGCCACACATGGACAAGCCGACCGTGCTGCACGTTTCGGACGGCTTTGATCAGCCGGGACAAAAGCTCATGACCATCATGACCTTCAACTGGCGCTGGTGGCTGGGGCGCGAGTGGTTGCTGTGTCCCGAATACGACGGTTATTGGTCGGACACCGAGTTTTCTTTCCGCGCTTACCGCGACGGGTTCGTTCAAGATGCCCGCCACATCAAGTTCTATCATGACCACCCGCTGTTCACCGCCGCGGCGACCGACGAGTGTTATCGACGCCAGCAAAACCCCGAAGCCAACGAGCGGGGAAAAGCCGTCTTCAAGCGCCGCAACCCTGACGCCGT
>Ga0164293_10004406_pt1 | contig 12043 bp, 14 predicted proteins | sample GEODES118metaG_FD_111487 | JGI IMG/M metagenome (GOLD analysis project Ga0164293, IMG submission 111487) | Eutrophic lake water microbial communities from Lake Mendota, Wisconsin, USA - GEODES118 metaG | ecosystem: Environmental > Aquatic > Freshwater > Lake | place: USA: Lake Mendota... | reverse complement strand
GCCACACGCAGCGGTTGGCCATCCACCTCGAGCTGCATCGCCTCGGGCGTGATCGCCAGCATGCGCGCCAGCTGGGCGCTTGCCACCCCGCCGTAATGCCGTGCGTAGGAGACCACGGCCTCGGCGTGGTCGTCGTTCATGTGTTTGCAGATGCGGTCGCTCACCGCTGGGGTGAGGGGGTCGGCGGCCATGGCGGTCGGCTGTGGGCTGGGCTCGATTCTGCTGGCTGGGCCCGTCAACCGGCGCCAAAGCGTTGCCACAGCAGCAGCGACAGGCGGATGCCGCTGATGCTCACATAACCCGCCAGCACCACAAACAACGCCATCGAGGCGATCTGCATCCAGCGGGGTGTGGTGGGGTTGGGCTCAGCCATGGGGGGGGTGCTGCAGAGCTTGCGCTGCCAGTCTGGCCATACCGGCGGCGGCGCTCAGCTGGGGCCGGTTGAGCACCGGTACCCTCAGGGTCTGCTGGCGGATGGCGCGCCACTGCGGGTTGCGGGCGCCGCCCCCCAGGCTGATCACCCGTGTGACCGGTGGTGCGCCGAGCTGCTGCAATCGCTGCCAGCCGGCGGCCTCGATCGCGGCTAGGCCCTCGAGCAGGGCCTGCAGGTACAGGGCGTCGCTCACCGGTCGCGGTGCCAGCACCGGTTCGAGCAGCGGGTCATCGACCGGAAAGCGTTCGCCCATCCCCGGCAGCGGCCGCAAGCTCAAACCGCTGGGGCGCCTGGGGTTGATCTGGCGGCTCAGCTCGGTCAGCTGAGCGTCGTCAAAGACCTGCCGCAGCACCCCGCCGCCGGCGTTGCTGGCGCCGCCCACCAGCCAGCGACCGGCCAGCCGCTGGCAGCTGACGCCAGCGGCGTGGATGGGCGCCCGGACCCATTGCTTGAGCGCCAGGGTGGTGCCAAGCACGGTGATGCCATCACCGGGGGCGGCCTTGGCCGCCAGTACGGCCGCGGAGGCGTCGGTGCAACCCGCCACAACCACTGCGCCAGTTGGCAGCCCCAGTGCCGCCGCCGCCTCGTGGTGCAAGCAGCCGGCCACGGTGCCGCAGTCGATCACCTCGGGCAGGGCCGCGCTCCAGGGTTGCAGGCCGATCGCCCCGGCCCAGCCGGGCTGCTGGCCCTGCCGCCAGCCCAGGCGCAGGTTGTTGGTGGCTTCGCCCCAGCGCCAGTGGCCTAGCAACTGGCCCATCAGCCAGTCGGCCTGATGGCGCAGCAGCAGCTGGGCGGCGGCGGTGGGCGCGTGCCGGCCGGCCTGCTCGAGCAGTTGCAGGGCGCGCGCCAGGCTGCCGCTGGCACTGGCTGCCGCGGCGCTGGGACCATCAGGCCCACCCGTGGCCAGCATGCGGGCGGCGTCGGCCTGGGCCGGGCAGGCTTGGTGGTACGGCAGGGCCAGCCCCAGTGTTCCGGGCAGCAGGCTGCCATCGGGCCGGCACAGCAGCACCGTGCCCGAGGTGCCATCGATCGCTACGGCCCCAACCCGGACGCGCAGCGCGTCCGGGATGCGCCCGCACAGGCCGATCAGACCCTGCCACCAGCTGGTTGGGTCTTCAAAGCGACCCGGATAGGGGCTGGCATCGTGCCAGAGGGGCCGTTCTTCGGCCTTCTCTGGCGCCATGCTGACCAGGGCAACACGCAGTCCGCTGCTGCCCAGGTCAATGCCCAGGCCCAGCGGTGCTGCGTTCAGGTTCGTCTCAGGCGGCAACGCGGCTGGCGGTGGCCTGCTGGAGAGTGGCAGCGATAGCGCTCACCTCTTCCCAGGGCAGGTTGAGGTCGCTGCGACCAAAGTGGCCATAGGCGGCAACGTCCTGGTAGAAGCGGCCACCCCGTTGCTGGGGCAGGTTGCGCAGGCCGAAGGTTTCGATGATGGCGCCGGGGCGCAGATCGAAATGCTCCTGCACCAGGGCCGTCAGGTCGGCATCGGCGAGTTTGCCGGTTCCAAAGCTCTCCACAAGAATGCTGACCGGGCGCGCCACGCCAATGGCGTAGCTGAGCTGCACCTCGGCCTTGCGGGCCAGGCCAGCGGCCACCAGGGCCTTGGCCACGTAGCGAGCGGCGTAGGCGGCCGAGCGGTCCACTTTGGTGGGGTCCTTGCCCGAGAAGGCCCCGCCGCCGTGACGGGCATAGCCGCCATAGGTGTCAACGATGATCTTGCGGCCGGTCAGGCCGGCGTCACCCTGGGGCCCGCCCACCACGAACTTGCCGGTGGGGTTCACCAGAAAGCGGGTGGCGTCCTTGCTGGGCTTGAGGTTCAGGTCGCTGGTGGCCGGTTCGACCACATGGCTCCACAGGTCGGCACTGATCCGTTCGCGCATCGCCTTTTCATCGCTGATTGGGCTTGCGCCCGGCACCTCGATCTCGGCGGTGTGCTGGGTGGAGATCAGGATTGTGTCGATCGCCACGGGCTGGTCGTTCTCGTAGACGACGCTGACCTGGGTCTTGCCGTCGGGCAGCAGATAGCCCAGCGTGCCGTTGTGGCGCACCTCGGCCAGGCGCCGTGCCAGCCGGTGGGCCAGGCTGATCGGCAGCGGCATCAGCTCGGGCGTCTCGTCGCAGGCGTAGCCGAACATGATGCCCTGGTCGCCGGCGCCGATCAGGTCCAACGGATCGCCTGCATGGTCGTCGGCCTCATTGACCCCCTGGGCGATGTCGGGCGACTGCTGATCCAGGGCCACCAGCACGGCACAGCTGTTGGCGTCAAAGCCACCGGCGCGGGCGCCGCTGTAGCCGATCGTCTGGATCACACCGCGCACCAGGGTGTTGAAATCGACCCTGGCGCTGGTGGTCACCTCGCCGGTGATCAGGCACAGGCCGGTGTTGACCACCGTTTCGCAGGCCACGCGGCTGGCGGGATCCTGGGCCAGCAGGGCGTCCAGCACCGCATCGCTCACCTGGTCGCAAATCTTGTCGGGATGCCCTTCGGTGACCGACTCGGAGGTGAAGACGTAACGGCTCATTGCGGCGTTCTGCGGCAACTCAGTCGCACGAGCCTATTCCCTGGGGCTTGGCGCTCCGGGACGGTCTGTTGTGCCTGGAACAACAACCGTCAGGTCCTGCCAGTGCTGCAACCGTTCAAAGTCGGGATCCAGCGGCGGCGGCATGCGCCAGGCGGCGGTGTAGCCCAGCACCACTGGCACCCCTGCGCCGCGGGCCATGCGCAGGTCGCTGTTGGCGTCACCGATCAGGGCGCAGCGCGCGGGGCTGACCCCCAGTTGGCGGCAGAGCCCATCGACCGCCTGTGGGTCGGGTTTGCAAGGGCGATGGTCTGCACTCCACAGGCCGCTGAAGCGGTGTGCCAGATCGTGGCAGTCCAAAAATGCCTCGATGCCGGGCACGTCGTCATTGGAGATGACGGCGCAGTGCACGCCGGCGCCCACCAGATGCTCCACCAGTTCGTGCAGGCCTTCGGTGGTCTGCGGCGGCTGGGGCCCTCTGGAGCCATGCAGGCCGTCGGTGGCGGCAAAGACTGCCTCACTCAGTTCCAGGGCTTCGGGCCAGCCCAGGCCGACCTGGCTGAGCACGGTCGCGGTCGAGATCAGGTTGTGACTGCGCGAGCCGACAGCGGTTGTACCGGCTGGGTGGATGCCGCCTCGGCCGGCTCCGCCCTGCCCCTGCTCCAGCAGGCCGTAGGCCCGACGCAGCAGCGCTTCCAGCTCGGCAGCGCAGGCGTCTGCCAGAGCGGGGTTGTGCTTGCGAGTCAGGCTCAGGCAATGAAAAACCCTGGCCTCGGCCAGGGTTTCCAGCATCGGCTCGCTTATCGAGAGGGTGCCGTCCTTGTCGAACAGCACCGCTTCGATTGGATGGGGAGAACCCTGGTCATCCACCAGCAAGCGGCCCCGTAGCTGTAGATGGGCCACGGCTCCGTGCTCAGTCGAGGGTCACACCCATCGGTTCGTTGTCCTCGGCCTGTTCCAGCAGCATCTGCTTGTAACGGGCGGCCATCTCCTCGGCCTTGTCAAACACCTTTTGGGGATCGGTCAGCATGTCGCCGGGCTCGGGTTCGAGGGCTTTGGTCGACAGGGAGATGCGACCGCGCTCAGCATCGAGGTCAATGATCATGACCTTCATCTGGTCATTGACGTTCAGCACGGTGTGCGGCGTCTCGATGTGCTCGTGGCTGATCTCGGAGATGTGCAACAGGCCGCTCACGCCGCCGATGTCGATGAAGGCGCCGTAAGGCTTGATGCCGCGCACGGTGCCGACCACCACCTCGCCCACTTCGAGGCGATTCATCTTGCGCTCGACCAGGGCACGGCGATGGCTCAGCACCAGGCGGTTGCGCTCTTCGTCGACTTCCAGAAACTTGAGGGGAAGGAAATCGGCGACCAGCTCTTCCTTGGCCTTGCGGGTGCTGATGTGGCTACCGGGGATGAAGCCACGCAGGCCTTCAACCCGAACCAGGGCTCCGCCACGGTTGGTGGCAAACACCTCGCTGTAAATGGTTGCGTCTTCCTTTTGCAGCTGGCGCACTCGCTCCCAGGCGCGCTGGTATTCGATCCGGCGGATCGAGAGGGAGAGCTGGCCGTCCTCGTTCTCCTCACTCATGATGAAGAACTCACGCACCTCCCCGGGGGCGAGCACATCACTGAGGCCTTCGACCCGGTTGATCGACACCTCCTGCAGGGGCATGAAGGCGGCGGTCTTGGCACCGATGTCGATCATGGCGCCCTTGGGCTCCATCGCAAACACGGTGCCGTTGACGACGTCACCGGGCTTGAAGTTGTAGTCGTATTTGCTCAGCAGCGAGGCGAACTCATCGAGGGTGAAACCCACGTCATCGCTGCTGCGGCCGGCGTTGCGGCTGCTCGAGGCATCGGCGGCAGGAACCTCTTCCAGGGCGGCGAGGTCCAGATCGGCTGCCGCTTCAGCGGCCAGGTCCAGATCGGCCTCGGGGCTGCTGATGTCGGAAGGGGTCACGGTCATGGAGCAATGGCGGTCTGCCAGGGGCAGTGCGAGCGAACGGAACGACCTGCCGCCAGCAGATCACTTCCAATCCATCAATCTACCAACCGGACCTCTCAGCATCGGGCCCAGTGGCGTGGAAGACGATGCTGAGCCGGGTGGTTAGCCCGCGGCGACCAGGGCGGCCTTGGCCCTGCTGGCCCGGACTCCACCCAGGCCTTCCAGGGTGGCGACAAAATCGCTGATGCTCTGAAACTGCCGGTAGACCGAGGCAAAACGCACATAGGCCACCTCGCTCATGGTGCTGAGCTGCTGCAGCACGAGCTCACCGATTTCGCTGCTGCTGACCTCACGCCCGTTGCGCTGTTGCAGCTGCAGTTCAATGTCTTCGACCACATTGGCCAGCCTGGCCGGCTCAAGACCGGTTTTTTCGCACGCCCGCAGCAGGCCATGCAGAAGCTTTGAGGGATTGAACGTCTCGCGGGTTCCGTTGCGCTTCACCACCGTGATCGGAACGGTCTCGACCCGTTCGTAGGTGGTGAAGCGAAAGTCGCAGTTCAGGCACTCGCGGCGCCTGCGCACACTGCGCCCGCTGTCAGCCGCCCGTGATTCGAGAACCCGGCTGTCTGTGTGTTGGCAGGAGGGACATTGCATCCCCAGAACAGCGGGTGATCTCAATCAAGTGTAAACACCTCTTTTCACTTTGGAAAGGGCTGATCGTTGCCAAGAAAAAACCCCCGCCATCGGCGGGGGTCACGTTAGGCAAACCGATCACTGGTTGGCTTTCTATTTGCCAATCTTCGGGGGATCGCGGAAGGCGATCGCGAAGAAAAGGGTGGAAATGGCCAGAGCCAGAATCAGGATGTAAGCGAAGCTCTCCATGGGATCTCCTGCAGATCAGCTGAGGGTGGAGCCGGCCGGGGGCACGAAACCCTCGGGAAGGCGACGGGTCGAGCGGTCGCCCAGTTTCTGGAACAGGCCGAATTCGACTTGTTCGCCCAGATCCGGATCGATGCCTGCAAACACGTCGCGGTAGAGGGTGCGGGCGCCGTGCCAGATGTGACCGAAGAAGAACAGCAGCGCAAAGGTGGCGTGGCCAAAGGTGAACCAGCCGCGGGGTGAGCTGCGGAAGACACCATCCGAGTGGTAGGTCTCACGATCGAACTCAAAGGCCTCACCAAGCTGAGCCTTGCGGGCCAGGCGCTTGACATCGGCAGGATCAGTGAAGGTCTGACCAGCAAGGGCGCCTCCGTAAACGGTGGCCTTCACACCTGTCTGCTCAAAGGCGTACTTCGCTTCAGCCCGGCGGAAGGGGATGTCAGCACGGACAATGCCGTCCTGGTCCTGCAACACCACAGGGAAGTTCTCGAAGAAGTTGGGCAGGCGACGCACCTCAAGCTCTCGACCGTCCTTGTCAGTGAAGGAAATGTGGCCGATCCAGCCGGTCGGCAGGCCGTCGCCATTGACCATCGGGCCGACGCGGAAGAGACCACCCTTGGCAGGGCTGTTCCCCACGTAGTCATAGAAGGCAAGCTTTTCGGGAATCGAGGCCCAGGCCTGCTCTCTGGTGGAACCGTTGTCGATTGCCGTTTGCACGCGGCGGTTGATTTCGGTTTTGAAGTAGCTCTGATCCCACTGGTAACGGGTGGGACCGAACAGCTCGACCGGGGTTGCAGCCGCTCCGTACCACATGGTTCCGGCAACGATGAACGCTGCAAAGAACACTGCTGCGATGGCCGAAGCCAGAACGGTCTCGATGTTGCCCATGCGCAGGGCTTTGTAGAGCCGCTCGGGCGGACGGGTCGTGATGTGGAAAATGCCAGCGATGATCCCGACGATGCCGGCAGCAATGTGGTGCGCCACAATGCCGCCCGGATTGAAGGGGTTGAAGCCTTCAGGGCCCCACGATGGTTGTACGGGCTCTAGGTGTCCTGTTAGTCCATAGGCGTCGCTGACCCACATCCCTGGTCCGAAGACGCCGGTCAGGTGGAAAGCGCCAAAGCCGAAGCAACCAAGGCCCGCTAGCAGCAGATGGATGCCAAAAATTTTGGGCAGGTCTAGGGCAGGCTCACCGGTGCGGGGGTCCTGCCAGATCTCCAGATCCCAGTAGGTCCAGTGCCAGATCGCTGCCAGGAACAAAAGGCCACTGAAAATGATGTGAGCCGCGGCGACGCCCTCAAAGCTCCAGAAGCCGGGGTCAACGCCGGTTTCACCGGTGATGCTCCAACCGCCCCAGCTGCCGGTCACGCCGAGACGCGCCATGAAGGGCATCACGAACATGCCCTGGCGCCACATCGGGTTGAGCACCGGGTCAGAAGGATCAAAGATGGCGAGCTCGTAGAGCGCCATGGAGCCGGCCCAGCCGGCCACCAATGCGGTGTGCATGAGGTGCACGGCCAGCAATCGGCCCGGGTCGTTGATCACGACCGTGTGCACCCGGTACCAGGGCAATCCCATGGGGAGACGCTTGGGGTGGGTTGGGCGATCGTAAGGGTCACGACCGCTCTGACGCGGCGGTGGTCACAGACCGCAACCAGCGGGCCGTCGGCACGCCAGCACAATGGGGTCACTCGCAGCGTCTCCCATGCCCGTGATTCGGTTTGTGCGCGAAGGCCGTGATGTGGAGTGTTATCCAGGTGAGAACTTGCGCGAGGTGGCCCTGCGCGCCGGCATTCAGCTCTATGGGTTGAAGGGCGCCCTCGGCAACTGTGGGGGCTGCGGTCAGTGCATCACCTGTTTTGTCGAAGTGCCCGACGAGCCGTCTGCGGTGGCGCTCAGCCCACGCACCGCTGTCGAGGAGCAGAAGCTCAGACGTCGTTCCCAGAGCTGGCGACTGGCCTGCCAGGCTCTGGTTAACCAGTCGTTGCGGGTGATCACCAGGCCCCAGGTTGGCCTTGGAGACCGCGAGGGCTTGCTGGCAGCCTCGATGGCTACGCCCCTGCCCCTGGGGCCGACCGCGTGGCCCCAGTCCACCGTCGAGGCCGAGGCCCAGGCCGGCACCGAGATCGAAGTCGAAGGTGATGGCGAGGAGCCCTCCGCAACGAGCGGTGACGTCTCCTGATTGCAGCCCGGTCAGCGGTGATACCTTTCCAGGACTTCCCCCAATGCCATGGAAACCAACGACCTCGGCTTTGTCGCCAGCCTGCTGTTTGTCTTGGTTCCGGCGGTCTTCCTGATCATCCTGTACATCCAGACCAGCAGCCGGCAGGGGGGCTGAACCAGCCCAGTCAGCGTCCGCGCTCGGGTTCGCGCACCAACAGCACCGGTGCCGGAGCGTGCACCCTGATGAAATCGCTGACCGAGCTGCCCAGCAGCCGGTCAATGTCGACCAGGCTCTTGGCGACCACAGGCCGACGGTCCTGGGATGCGATCACCAGCAGATCTGCTCGCACGTCTTCAGCGGCGCTGCACACCGTGCGGGCGATGTCGCCCACCTTGTGCAGTGGTTGCAGGGTGACGCCAAAACTGCGGGCCCGCTGCACAGCCTTGTCGAGCACCTCGTCGGCGGCGGTCTTGCCGCCGCGGCTGGGGGCCAGGTCCTGGCGGGTCACGTGAACGCCGGTCAGGCTTCCGCCGGGGATCGCAGCGACCAGTTCGCAGGCCAGCCGTAGGGCGTCATCGCCCACGCCGGTGCCATCGACGGTGACCATCACCCGGTTGATGGCCCTGATGTACAGGTCATCGCGCACCAGCAGCATCGGCCGGGTCGACAGTTGAAAGACGTATTGGCTGGCGCTGTTGCTGAGCATCGCCTGCAGCCGGTTCATGCCCCGGGAGCCCATCACGATCAGGTCGGCATCCAGCTCGTCGGCCACCTTGAGCACGGTCGTCTTGGTGTCGCCCTGGCGGATCACGGTGTTGACGGCGATGCTGTCCAGACCCATGCGTTTGATCGCATCGCCCAGCAGCCCTTCGGTCCGTGCCAGATGGTCCTCGACATCGGCGCTGCTCTGTTCGCCGACCACGTGCAGCAGGTTGACCCGTGCCTGGGCGGCAGGCGGGATGGCACGCAGCATGCGCACCATTTCTTCAACGTGACCTTGGCCGGAATCGGCGATCAGAAGGTTGCGGAACACCAGGATGCATGGGAGCGCGGTGGCAGCCTATGGCGCCCGACCAGCCCCGGTCCGCCGTTTGACAACCATGGTCACTGAACGATCCGAACACGTGCTCGCTTCCGGTTGCTGGTCGCTGCAGCGGCGGGTGCTGCCCCAGCACACCGACCATGCCGGGGTGATGTGGCACGGTGCCTACCTGGGCTGGCTTGAAGAGGCCCGGGTCGAGGCGTTGGCCCAGGCGGGCCTGGCCTATAGCGATTTGTCGGCCCGGGGGCTCGAGCTGCCTGTGGTGTCACTGGCGATCGACTACCGCCAGGCGCTGCGGCATGGCGATCTGGTGCGTCTGGAGAGCCAAGTGTTGCCCCGTCGGGGGGTCCGGTTGCCGTGGCGGACCCGGTTCGTGACGGCTGGTGGCGTGCTGGCCGCCGAGGCGCGCGTCGACCTGGTGCTGGTGGATCTGGGCAGTGGACCAACCCAGCGGCGCCTGGCGCGCCAGCTGCCCGCTGACCTGGCGGAGGCAGTGGCCACCCTGGTGCAGGGGCCACAGTAATCTCAGTACAGATGTACTGACGGTTGTGGTCGGGTCCTGCAGGGCTGGGCGGGTTTGTGGCAGCAGGGCGTGGTCGGCGCAGGAGCGGCTGTGGTGGTTGCTGTGGAGCGCCGTTCCCGGACTTGGCTACACCAGGTTGTGTCAACTCTGGGAGCTCTTTGGCAGCCTGGGGGCGGCATGGGTGGCTCCTCGCCAGCGCTTGGCCGCGGTGCCGGGCATCGGGCCCACCCGTCTGGCGGCCATTGAGCAGCTCCGCCAGCAGCGCGGGAACGATCCCTTCGGCAGCCTGCGCTGCACAGGGGTGTTGCTTCCCGGGGATCGGGCCCTGCCTGCGCCGGTCAAGGCCCTGGACCAGCCTCCGCTCCATCTGTATTGGAAGGGCCAGGGCCCGTTGTGGTCGCCGTTGCGCCGAGGCCAGGCGGTGGCGGTGGTGGGGACCCGAAGGCCCTCGCTGCATGGTCTGCAGGCGGCGTCGGCGATTGGTGGTGCGCTGGCCCAGGCGGGGTGGCCTGTGGTCAGTGGTTTGGCCGAAGGCATCGACGCGGCGGCTCACCAGGGCTGTCTGCGGGCAGGCGGCCGACCCATCGGCGTGCTGGGCACCCCCTTGGATCGTGTCTATCCGAGCCATCACGCCCGGCTGCAGCAGCAGGTGGCCAGCCAGGGCCTGCTGATCAGCGAACAGGCCCCGGGCAGCCGCGTGCGCGCCGGCCATTTTGCCGCCCGCAATCGGTTGCAGGTGGCCCTGGTGTGTGCCGTTGTGCTGGTCGAATGCCCCGAGGCCAGTGGTGCCCTGCACGCTGCCCGTCTGGCCTGGGGCCAGGGCCTGCGCCTGTGGGTGGTGCCGGCCGATGCCGCCAAGCCATCGGCCGCTGGCAGTAACCGCTGGCTGTCGGCGGGTGCGGCCCCCCTGTTGGCCACCAGCGACCTGATTGCCGCGCTGGGGCCTGGTCCACTGGCGGCTGGGTCGACAGGGGCTGTGGGGCTTACGCCTGCGCGGCGCTCCAGCGCTGTCGCCAGTCCTGCTGATCAGGCCTTGCTGGCCGCGCTGGGCAGTGGCGCCTCGCTCGAGCAGCTCAGTCTGCACCTGGGCCAGGCGGCAGCGCAGCTCATGCCCCGGCTGTTGGCGCTCGAGCTGGCCGGTTTGCTGCGGGCCGAGCCAGGCCTGCAATGGCGACCAACCTGATGACGCCAGACCCCAGCCGCCAGTCGCCACACTGGGACCAACCCAGGCCCCCCGTGGCAGAGCTGCAGATGAACCCCACCACCACGGGCCGGGTCCTGCTCGCCTGGCGCCGGCAGCAGCTGGCGGGTCAGCCGCGCTCGCCCGCCGATTTGCAGCCGAGTCTGGATTGGCTGCTCGATCTGGGGGCAGGCGTGGGCCGGCAGCAGTTGCAGCTGCTGCAGCTGAGCCCTGATCAACCCGTTGCCCTGCAGCGCAGCCTCGACGAGCTGGCGGCGCTATGGAACCGCCATCTTGGCGAGGCGGTTCCGTTGCAGTACCTGCTCGGTCTGTGCCCCTGGCGCGATCTGACCCTGCAGGTGGGGCCTGGGGTGCTGATCCCTAGGCCCGAAACCGAGCTGCTGATCGAGCTGGCCCTGCAGCTGGTCCCGTCGCCGCCGCAGCTCTGGGCCGACCTGGGCACGGGCAGCGGTGCCCTGGCTCTGGCCCTGGCCCGTGCCTGGCCCCACAGCCGCGGCCTGGCCGTCGAGCTGTCGGCGGCAGCCCGCACGCTGGCGGCGGTCAATCTGCGGGTGGCACCCCATGTGCAGCTGCTGTCTGGCAGCTGGTGGCAGCCGCTGGCCCCCTGGTGGGGTCAGCTGGGGTTGGTGGTGGCCAACCCGCCCTACATCCCCACGTCGGTGTGGGCGCAGCTGGAGCCCGGAGTGCGCGAGCATGAGCCGGCCCTGGCCTTGGCGGCCGGGGACGACGGCCTGGAGGCGATCCGTCAGATTGCTGCTGGTGCCGTTGTTGCGTTGCGCCCAGGCGGCCGGCTGCTGCTCGAGCACCATCACGACCAGTCCGAGGCTGCTTTCGAGCTGCTGGCCAATGCGGGGCTGGTCGCGCTGGCGCGTCACCGCGATCTTGAGGGGGTCTGGCGCTTTGCCAGCGCCCAGGCACCGCCGAACGATGCCCGATGATGAAGTTTCTGGACCCCGATGCTCTCGTCGCTCGCCTGCAGGCGGGGGCGGCCGTGCTGTTTCCGACTGACACGCTGGTGGCACTGGCGGCTTTGCCCGAGCATGCCGACCAGATCTGGCAGCTCAAGCAGCGTCCGCCCGACAAGCCCCTGATCCTGATGGGCGCCAACCTGCGCCAGCTGCAGGAGGTTGTCGGTGTGCAATGGCCGCCCGAGGCCCTGGAGCTGGCGCTGCGCCATTGGCCCGGTGCGCTGACGCTGGTGTTGCCGGCTTCTGGCCCGCTGGTGCAGCAGCTCAACCCGGGTGGCGCCAGCCTTGGCCTGCGCGTTCCAGCCTGTTCGATGGCCCAGGGGCTGCTGCAGCTCAGCGGCCCCCTGGCTACCACGAGTGCCAATC
>Ga0164293_10004405_pt1 | contig 12045 bp, 10 predicted proteins | sample GEODES118metaG_FD_111487 | JGI IMG/M metagenome (GOLD analysis project Ga0164293, IMG submission 111487) | Eutrophic lake water microbial communities from Lake Mendota, Wisconsin, USA - GEODES118 metaG | ecosystem: Environmental > Aquatic > Freshwater > Lake | place: USA: Lake Mendota... | reverse complement strand
CGATCGCGGCGCTCGTTGCGCCTGCGGCCTCGCCCATCAGCAGCACCGCGCGGTGCCAGGCCAGCGACAGACCGGCCAGGCCCATGACGACGGCATACCAGCCGGGGTAGAGGTATCTCAGCACAGAGGCTTGGGGGGTCATGTCCAGGGCCGGTGCAATGGCGGACCCTGGATTGTCGTCGGCTCCCGGTTACGGTGGCCAGGGGGCTGGCCAGCCCCTTCACGGGCGAGGCCGGACCCTGGCCCGGCCGGGGGTCAGAACGGGATGTCGTCGTCCATGTCGTCGAAGCCGGTCGCAGCCTTGGCCGGTGCCGGCTTGGCCGCAGGCGCCGGGGCGCTGCGGGGCGCGGGTGCGCTGCGTTGCGGCATGCCGCCGCCGACGTCGTCACCGTAGCCGCCGCCGGCGCCACCCTCGCGGCCGCCGAGCAGCTGCATCTCGGTGGCGACGATGTCCACCGTGTTGCGCTCGATGCCGTCCTTGTCGGTGTACTTGCCGTACTTCAGCCGGCCCTCGACGTAGACCGGGCGGCCTTTCTTGAGGTACTCGCCGGCGATCTCGGCCAGGCGGTCGTAGAAGGTCACGCGGTGCCACTGCGTGTCCTCGATCGTTTCGCCGGAGTTCTTGTCCTTGCGCCGGCTCGAGGTGGCCACCGAGATGTTGCAGATGGCCGCGCCGCTGGGCGCATAGCGCACTTCGGGGTCGCGACCGCAGTTGCCGACGAGGATGACTTTGTTGACCGAGGCCATGGGATGCTCCTGAAACGTGGTGTGGGGGGATGAGGTGGGGTGCTTGCGGAGTCCCCGGCATTGCGCCGAAGAGGTCCCGGGCCCCGGGGCGCCGGCCCGCCGGGCGGGTGGCACGGGTCGGGGCCCGTGCAGGCATGATACCGGCGCGTCCGGGCGGCGCTTCCCCCATTCGGGTTGGCTCCTTCGGGGCGGCGTTCGCCGGTGCGGCGAGCGTCGGCCGCTCGCTTACCATCCCCGCCCATGACGGAACCGACGCAGGCCCGGGAGGGTGGGACGGGGGCTGCGCTGCGCGTGCTGCGCGACGTCTTCGGCTACCCCGCCTTCCGCGGCCTGCAGGGCGAGGTGGTCGAGCACGTGGCCGGTGGCGGCGACGCGCTCGTGCTGATGCCCACCGGCGGCGGCAAGAGCCTGTGCTACCAGGTGCCGGCCATCGTGCGTCACCGCGCCGGCCAGGGCGTGAGCGTGGTCGTCAGCCCGCTGATCGCGCTGATGCACGACCAGGTCGGCGCGCTCGAGGAAGCCGGCGTGCACGCGGCCTTCCTCAACAGCACGCTCGACGGCGACGAGGCGCGCCAGATCGAGCGTGAGCTGCTGTCCGGCCGGCTCGTGCTGCTGTACGCCGCGCCCGAGCGCATCCTCACGCCGCGTTTCCTGGCGATGCTGGATTCGCTGCACGAGCGCGGCCTCCTGGCCCTGTTCGCGATTGACGAGGCGCACTGCGTCAGCCAGTGGGGCCACGACTTCCGCGTCGAGTACCTGGGTCTGTCGGCCCTGTACGAGCGCTACCCGGGCGTGCCGCGGGTGGCGCTGACGGCCACTGCCGACGCCCACACCCGGCGCGACATCGTCGAGCGCCTGGCGCTGGCCGACGCGCGCTGCTTCGTCTCGAGCTTCGACCGCCCCAACATCCGTTACACCATCGCCGAGAAGGACAACGCGCGCGCGCAGCTGCTGCGTTTCCTGCGCGACGAGCACGAGGGCGACGCCGGCATCGTCTACTGCCAGAGCCGGCGCAAGGTGGAGGAGACGGCGCAGTGGCTGGACGACGAGGGCATCCCGGCCCTGCCTTACCACGCCGGGCTCGAGGCCGACATGCGGCGCCGTCACCAGGACCGTTTCCTGCGCGAGGACGGCCTGGTGATCGTGGCCACCATCGCCTTCGGCATGGGCATCGACAAGCCCGACGTGCGCTTCGTCGCCCACCTGGACCTGCCCAAGAACATCGAGGCCTACTACCAGGAGACCGGCCGTGCCGGGCGCGACGGCGCCCCGGCCGTTGCCTGGATGGCCTATGGCCTGGCCGACGTCGTCAACCAGCGCCGCATGATCGACGAGGGCGAGGCCGGCGAGGACTTCAAGCGCCTGCAGCGCGCCAAGCTCGAGGCGCTGCTGGCGCTGGCCGAGGCGCACGACTGCCGGCGCGTGCGGTTGCTGGCCTACTTCGGCGAGGAGCGTGCGCCCGGCTGGCGCTGCGGCAACTGCGACAACTGCCTGAACCCCCCGGCCACCTGGGACGCGACCGAGGCCGCGCGCAAGGCGCTGAGCTGCGTCTACCGCTTCCAGCAGCACGGCGGCCTGAGCTTCGGCGCCGGGCACCTGATCGATGTGCTGCGCGGCAAGGCCACCGACAAGACGCGCCAGCACGGGCACGAGCGCCTGTCGACCTTCGGCATCGGCGCGGACGTGAGCGAGGCGCAGTGGCGCGGCGTGCTGCGCCAACTCGTCGCGCTCGGCCACCTGCGCGCCGAGGGCGAGTACGGCACGCTCGGGCTCGCGCCGAGCGCGCGCGAGGTGCTGCGCGGTGGGGTGACCCTGCTGCTGCGCGAGCCGGCGCTGCCGCCGCGGCGCGAACGGGGCGCGCGTGCGGCGCGCGGCACGGCTGCCAAGCCCCCGCCGGTGCCGCTGGACGCGGCTGGCCAGGAGCTGTTCGACGCGCTGCGCGCCTGGCGCGCCGAGGTGGCGCGCGCGCACGGCCTGCCGGCCTACGTGATCTTCCACGACGCCACGTTGGCCGAGATGGCGCGCGAGCGCCCCGAGTCGCTCGATGCGCTGGCCGGCATCAGCGGCGTCGGCGCGAAGAAACTCGAGGCCTACGGGCAGGAGATCCTGCGCGTGGTGGGCGCCGTGGCCCCGGAGTGAAGCGCACCGCTCAGGTCGGCACTGGCGTGCCGGTCATGCGGTCGTGGCGCAGGAAGTACTGGCGCGCCAGGGCGACGAGCTGCCGGTCCGAGGGGTGGTCCACTGTCTCGTAGGCGACGATGTGGCGCGCCGTCTGGGGGCGGTGTTTCTCGGCGTAGTGGCGGAAGTCGGCGATGCCGGTGCGCGGGCCGGTGACCAGGACCTCGGTGATGCCCTGGAGCGCATCGCAGACGTGGCCGAAGAACTCGTGCTCGCTGCGCACCTGGCTGCCGTGCTGCTTGGTGTGGTGGGTGTGGGCCTTGATCTTCTCGGCGCGCACGTGCTCGGCGTCGAACTGCAGGACCTGGGCGTGTTGGTGGTCGATGAAGACCACGGCATGGAATGTCGTCATCTCAAGAAGACGCCGGGCCGCCCCAAGTCTTCTTGACCCCCGCGGGGGGCGGGCTGGGCGCAGCCCGGCCCTGGGGGCGCTCTGAATTCGTCCTCGGGGTGTGGGAATGCTGCTCGTGGCGGGAGGCGCAGGGCACGCAGCGCTCGGCTTGCGGCTCCACGCGAAGGCGGTCGAAGGGGATCTCGGCGCCGCAGTCGGTGCACAGCCCGTAGTCGCCCTCGCGCAGGCGCACGAGGGCGCGGCTGACGGCGCCTAGCTCGGCGATGTCCAGATCCGACATCGCCATGTCGACCTCGCGGTCCATCGCATGCCGGCGCGCGCCCTCCTCGTCCTGCGCGAGCAAGTCGTGCGCGTGCTCGACGCGGCTTGCACCTTCCTGGTGCGTGCCCAGGGTCTGGTCCAGCCGGCGCTGGCGCATCTCCAGTTCGGTCTGCAGCAGGGCGCGCTGTCCGGCGCCCAGGTGTCTCGACATGATCGGGTCCTCCTTTTGGACGCGATCATGCTCAAGGGCGGCAGGCGTCGCCCTGACCGAGGTCAAGGGGTGGTCGGTCTGGGTCGGCCCGTGGCGGGAACGCAGAACCCGGAGCTCGGATCGCTGCCGCAGTGCGCCCCGGGCCGTCTCTCTTGTGCCCGCAGCGCCCGACCGGGTGTTTCCCTAGTGCCGGTTGCAGGATGTAAACGTTACCATTCCGACCGTCGGAGACACCGACCCCCAAACACCTCGAGGAGATTCGCATGAAGCGTCACGTGATCGCCACCGCGGCGGCTGGCCTGCTGGCCGCCGGCGGGGCCTGGGCCCAGTCGGTTGAAGTGCTGCACTGGTGGACGTCCGGCGGCGAGGCCGCTGCGCTGGGCGTGCTGAAGAAGGACCTGGAGAAGCAGGGCGTGGCCTGGAAGGACATGCCCGTGGCGGGCGGCGGCGGCGAAGCGGCGATGACCTCGCTGCGCGCGCGCGTGACGGCCAAGAACCCGCCCACGGCCGTGCAGATGCTCGGCTTCGACATCCAGGACTGGGCCAAGCAGGGCGCGCTCGGCGACCTGAATGCGCTCGCCGCCAAGGAGGGCTGGGACAAGACCGTGCCCGCCGCCCTTCAGGCCTTCTCCAAGCACCAGGGCAAGTGGATCGCCGCGCCGGTGAACGTGCACTCGACCAACTGGGTCTGGGCCAGCCGCGAGGTCCTGACGAAGGCCGGCGTGACCGCCGCCCCGGCGAACTGGGATGACTTCATCGCCGCGCTGGACAAGGTGCAGAAGGCCGGCTTCGTCGGGCTGGCGCACGGTGGCCAGGCCTGGCAGGAGGCCACGATGTTCGACGGCGTCGTGCTTGCCACGGGCGGCGTGGACTTCTACAGGAAGGCGCTGGTCAACAAGGACAAGGCCGCGCTCGGCTCGGACACGATGAAGCGCGCCTTCGACCGCATGGCGCAGCTGCGCAGGTTCGTCGACAAGGACTTCTCCAACCGCGACTGGAACCTGGCCTCGGCCATGGTCATCCAGGGCAAGGCCGGCTTCCAGATCATGGGTGACTGGGCCAAGGGCGAGTTCATCAACGCGAAGAAGGCCCCGGGCCGGGACTTCCTGTGCTTCCGCGTGCCGGGCACACAGGGCATGGTGTCGTTCAACTCCGACCAGTTCGCGATGTTCAACGTCGGCGCCGCGGCCAAGGACGCCCAGGTCAAGCTCGCCTCGGCAATCATGAACCCCTCCTTCCAGAGCGCGTTCAACGTGGTCAAGGGCTCGGTCCCGGCGCGTACCGACGTGCCCGATGCCGCGTTCGACGATTGCGGCAAGAAGGGCATGAAGGACCTGGCCGAGGCCAACAGCAAGGGCACGCTGGTGGGCTCGATGGCCCACGGCCACGCGGTGCCGGCGTCGGTGAAGAACGCCTTCTACGACGTCATCACCCAGCACTTCAACGGCAAGATGGACAGCGCCGCGGCCACCAAGGCCATGGTGGCCGCGGCCGAGTGACCGCCACTCGCTGACCTACCGTCGAGCCCGGACCGGAGGGAGGCGCCGCGCGGCCGCCTCCCTCTTCCTTTGCGATGCGCACACGCTGGCTTCCCGCCTTGGTGCTCAGCCCCAGCCTGCTGCTGGTGGGGGCCTGCGTCTACGGCTTCATCGCCTTCACGGTGGTGCTGTCGTTCACGTCCTCGACGATCCTCCCCTTGATGGAGTGGAGCGAGCGCAGCAACTACGAGCGCTTGTTCGGGCTGTCCACCTTCGCGCTGTCGGCGCGCAACCTCGGGGTCTTCGCGGCGCTGTACGTCGGAATGTGCCTGGTTCTGGGAGCGTTGCTGGCCATCCTGATCGACCAGAAGATCCGGGCCGAGAACGTTTTCCGCTCGGTCTTCCTGTATCCGATGGCGCTTTCCTTCATCGTCACCGGCACGGCCTGGAAGTGGCTGCTCGACCCTGGCATCGGCCTGGAGCGCACGGTGCGCCTGGCCGGCTGGGAGGCCTTCACCTTCGGCTGGATCAAGGACGGTGAGATGGCGATCTACACCGTCGTCATCGCCGCGGTGTGGCAGACCACGGGCTTCGTCATGGCGCTGTTCCTGGCCGGGCTGCGCGGCATCGACCAGGAAGTGCTGAACGCCGCGCGGGTGGACGGCGCCAGGGGCTGGCGCATCTACTGGCGAATTGTCCTGCCGCAGCTCGGCCCGAGCTTCATCTCTTCCTTCGTCATCCTGGCGCACATGGCGATCAAGAGCTATGACCTCGTGATTGCGCTCACCGGCGGCGGCCCCGGGCGCGACACCTGGCTGCCCTCGGTCTTCATGTACCAGTTCACGTTCACGCGCAACGAGATGGCCGTGGGCGCGGCCAGCGCAGTGGTCATGCTGGTGGCGGTGGCCATCGTGGTCGTGCCTTACATCCGCAGCGAGATCCGCCAGGCACGGAGGGCCGCGCCGTGAGCCGCCCGCGCCTGCGCCCCGAGCGTGTGCTGCTGTACGCGGTGCTGGCCTTCGTCGCGCTCGTGTTCCTGGCGCCGATCTACGTGATGGTGGTCAACTCGATCAAGCCGCTGGACGAGATCCGCGCCGGCAATCTGGTCGCCCTGCCGCTGCAGCCCACATTCGAGCCCTGGCTGCAGGCCTGGAGCCAGGCCCAGATCGGCGTGCAGGCCACGGGCCTGAAGCCCTACTTCCTGAACTCCTTCCTGATGGTGGTGCCCGCGGTCGTGCTGTCCACCGCCATCGGCGCGCTCAACGGCTACGTGCTGACGCAGTTCAAGGTGCGCGGCGCGACGCTGATCTTCGGGCTGCTGCTGTTCTCGGTCTTCATACCCTTCCAGATCGTGCTGATCCCGATGGCGCGGCTGCTGGGCGAGCTCGGCCTGGCCGGCACCGTGGGCGGGCTGGTTTTCGTCCACACCGTCTACGGCATCGGCTTCGGCACCCTGTTCTTCCGCAACTTCTACGCCGCCTTCCCGCCCGAGCTGGTGAAGTCCGCGCGCATGGACGGCGCGGGCTTCTTCGTGCTGTTCTGGCGCCTGATGCTGCCCAACAGCCTGCCCATCATCGTTGTCAACGTGATCTGGCAGTTCACGAACATCTGGAACGACTTCCTCTTCGGGGCCTCGTTCAGCGACTACTCCTCCTACCCGCTGACGGTGGCGCTGAACAACCTGGTCAGCAGCTCCACCGGGGTGAAGGAATACAACGTGCACTTCGCCGGCGCCTTCATCGCCGCGCTGCCCACGCTGGTGGTCTACGTGCTGTCGGGCAAGTACTTCGTGCGCGGCCTGATGGCCGGCTCGGTCAAGGGTTGAGGTTCACGGACGACGGACATGGCCACGCTTTCGATACGCAACGTCTCCAAGGCCTTCGGCGCCACCCAGGTGCTGCACCGCATCGACCTGGAGCTCGCCGACGGCGAGTTCCTCGTGCTCGTCGGCCCCTCGGGCTGCGGCAAGAGCACGCTGATGAACATCGTCGCGGGCCTCGAAGAGCCCAGCACCGGCGCGCTGCACCTGGCCGGTCGCGACATCACCGCCCTGCCCCCCGACGAGCGCGACGTGGCCATGGTGTTCCAGAGCTACGCGCTGTACCCGAACATGACGGTGGCGCAGAACATCGCCTTCCCACTGGAGATGCGCAAGGTGCCGAAGGCACAGCGCGCCGCCGCCGTGGCCGAGGTGGCGAAGATGCTGCAGATCGACCACCTGCTCGAGCGCAAGCCGCGCCAGCTCTCGGGCGGGCAGCGTCAGCGCGTGGCCATCGGGCGCGCGCTCGCGCGCAAGCCCTCGCTCTTCCTGTTCGACGAGCCGCTGTCCAACCTCGACGCCAAACTGCGCGTGGACATGCGCGCCGAGCTGAAGAAGCTGCACATGTCCACCGGCGTGACGACGATCTACGTCACGCACGACCAGGTCGAGGCGATGACGCTGGGCACGCGCATCGCGGTGCTCAAGGACGGCCTGATCCAGCAGCTCGCCACGCCGATGGAGCTGTACGCGCGGCCGGCCAACCTCTTCGTCGCGGGCTTCATCGGCTCACCCTCGATCAACCTGTGCGCGGGTGAGGTCGACGCCGGGGGCTGCGTGCTGATGGCCGGCGCCGACACCGGTCTGCGCCTGGCGGGTGCCGCTGGGCGTCGCTTACAGGTCGGCATCCGCCCGGAGGACCTGCGCGTGCAAGCCGAGGGCCTGCCGGCGCGCGTGACGCTGGTGGAGCCCACCGGGGCCGAGACCTACGTGCTGGTGCAGGGCGCCTTCGGCGAGTTCACGGTGCGCTTGCCCGGAGCCAGCACGCTGCGGCCCGGCGACGCGATGGCGCTGGGCATCGACCCAGCCCGGGTGCACGTCTTCGACGCCGCCACGGGCCTGCGCGTCGATCAGTCCGCGTAGCCCATCTGCCGCCGCCCGAGCGGCGTGAGCTGCCGCGGCGTGAAGCGGCCCTCGAAGTCGACCTCGTAGTCCTCGGGCGCGAAGTCCGGCGAGGACCTGCCGGCCTCGAAGGCGGGGCGCTGCAGCGCGAGGAAGGCCCGGTTCTTGGGGCAGTCGGGCGCGGCGCCGATGTACATCACGTTGCTGTAGCCGCTGCCGGTGTGCACGTCCTCGACACCGTGCAGCACGTCCGGGTGCCACCAGACGGTGTCGCCGGCCTCGACCTTCGGGATCGGGACGTAGGCGCGCAGCAGCAGCGCGTGGTGCTGCGCCGAGACGACCATCGCGCGCCCGGCGCGCGCGCCGCACAGGTCGTCGTCGGCGACGTCGTCCTGCAGCGCGCGCAGCAGCATCCAGCCCATGGCATCGGCGATCGGGATGACGTTGAGCGTGCCGTCGCCCGGCCCCTGCGGCGTGAGCGCCGTCCAGCCCTGGAAGGTGCGGAACATGCGGCACACCGCTGGCGAGGGGATCTCCTGCGTCGAGGTGCGCCAGGCGGCGGAGAAGGGGTCGTAGCGCGCCAGGTCGCCCCCGAAGACGTGGCGGTAGACGCGGCGGAAGCCGGGGTCGATCCAGCGCTCGATCGAGCCGCCGTCGCAGTGTGCCGACAAGCCCAGCGAGGCGTCGCCCGGCTCGCGCTGGCGCACCCGGTCGGCGTAGGTGGTCTCCTGGTCGGGGTCGAAGACCGGGGTGCCGTCTTGGTCGACGTCCCACAGCCGGTTCAGCCAGCGCCGCGTGCGCGCCAGCTCCTCGGACTGGCGCGCCTGCATCTGCGGCGGCGACCAGTACACGCCGTAGATCTGCGGGCGCGAGCTGGCCAGCGCGCTGAAGTACTGGTCAATGCCGCGCTTGGACTCGGACTTCTCGAGGTAGCGGTTGCGCTCGAGGTAGGCGGCCAGCTCGTCGTTCCAGCGCGCCACGCGCGCGGCATCGAAGACCCCGCGCACGACGACGCAGCCGCGCTGGCGCACGCGCGCCAGCGTGGCGGCATCGATGCGGTCGAGCTCGGCGTAGCGGATCTCGGGCACGGGCTGCGCGCCGCGCGCGCGCTCGGCCTCGATCGCGGCCACCTGGGCCTCGATGCGGGCCGTCATCGCGGCAAAGCGCTCGGCAAGGTCGGGCAGCGCGGCCTTGAGCTCGCGCTTGCTCTGGACGATGCGCTCAAGGTAGGGGGCGTTGGGGTCGGTCGTGCTCATGCAGGGTCTCGAGGGCGGGAGGGCTGAACAGGAGCTGCCGCGGCGGCGCACCGGGCTGCCGCAGTTGCTGCAGCAGCTCGCGCCCCAGCGTCAGGCCGGTGGCGTGCAGGTCTTCGAAGCAGGCGAGCAGGGGCTGGCGGATGTAGTGCGGCAGGTCGCTGCTGTACTTGACGACGATGTCGATGTCGCGGCCGGGCTGCAGGCGCACGTCGGCCAGCGCGCCCAGCAGTGGCAGCGCCGGCGCCTCGAGCGAGAGGACCAGGCCGTCGAAGCGCGCCGCCTCCCGCAGCGCCCACTGGTAGAGGGCCTCGGGGCCGTCGTCCAGCGAGACCTCGTGCACGCGGCTGCCCGTGACGCCGTGTTCGGCGCAGGCGCGCTCGAAGCCTTCGCCCAGATGGTCGCGGAACTCGCTGCCCGGCTGCGGCAGCAGGATGCCCAGGCGCTGGCGCCCGCGACTGGCCAGTGCCCGCACGGCCAAGGCGGCGAACTGCTCGTTGGCGAAGTCGACGTAGGCATGCGCCTGCGGCAGGCGCGTGCGCCCGTGCGTTACGAAGGCGAAGCCCTGCTGCTGCAGGTAGCGCACCCGCGCGTCGGCGGCGGTGGTGTGCGACAGCAGCAGCCCGTCGGCCAGACCGCGCTCGACCACGTAGCGCACGCCCGACAGCGGGTCTTCGTCGCGCGTGTCGGGCAGCACGATCAGGTGGTAGTCGCTGCCCCGCATCGCGTCGCTGATGCCGAGCATGAGCTGCTTGTAGCCGGGCTGGCGGGCGTCGAGCCGGTCCATCATGAAGGCCACGACCTGGGTCTTGCCCGTCTTCAGGCGCACGGCGGCGCGGTCGCGCACGTAGTGCAGCTCGCGTGCCGCGGCGAGCACGCGCTCGCGCGTGGCCGGCAGGACGGAGCCCGAGCCCGACAAGGCCCGCGACACGGTGGCGAGCGACAGCCCGGTGGCGCGGGCGAGGGTGTGGACGGTGGGCTTGGCGGAGGACATCGTTCAGGGCACGGCCGGCCCGGGCGGCGACTTGCTCCGGCAGGCCTGGCGCATCGACGCCGCTGACGGCGGGGACGAGTTCATTTTGGAAACGTTTTCATCTCGCGTCAAGATCCGGGTCGGGCCCGCTGGCGCCGTGCACGCGTTCGCGCGCCTATGATGCCCGGTTGCCCACCCAGCGCCGGCGTCCGGCCGTGCGCGCTCCAGCCGATGCCCCCGTCCGACCCCGGCGCCGTGCCGACCGAGCTGCCCATGCTGCGCGTGCGCGGCGCGCGCACGCACAACCTGAAGAACGTCGACCTCGACATCCCCAAGCACGCCCTGGTGGTGATCACCGGGCTGTCGGGCTCGGGCAAGTCCAGCCTTGCCTTCGATACGCTGTACGCCGAGGGCCAGCGCCGCTACGTCGAGAGCCTGTCGGCCTACGCGCGCCAGTTCCTGCAACTGATGGACAAGCCCGACGTCGACGTGATCGAGGGCCTGTCGCCGGCGATCAGCATCGAGCAGAAGGCGACCTCGCACAACCCGCGCTCGACCGTGGGCACGGTGACCGAGATCCACGACTACCTGCGCCTGCTGTTCGCCCGTGCCGGCACGCCCTTCTGCCCTGACCATGCCGTGCCCTTGCAGGCCCACAGCGTCAGCCAGATGGTCGATGCCTGCCTCGCGCTGCCCGAGGGCACGCGCCTGATGGTGCTGGCGCCGGTGGTGCGCGACCGCAAGGGCGAGCACGTGCAGGAGCTCGCCGCGTGGCAGGCCCAGGGCTATGTGCGCTTCCGCATCGACGGCGTCATCCACGAGGTGGCCGAGCTGCCGGCGCTCAACCGCAACGACCGGCACGACATCGACGTCGTGGTCGACCGGCTGCGCGTGTCGGCGACGGTGCCCACGCTGCGCCAGCGCCTGGCCGAGAGCTTCGAGGCGGCGCTGCGCCTGGCCGAGGGGCGCGCGCTGGCGGTCGAGATGCCGGGGGCCGAGGGCGGCGGCGCGGGCCGGGGCGACGCGACCGAGCACCTGTTCAGCAGCCGCTACGGCTGCCTGCACTGCAGCTACTCGCTGCCCGAGCTCGAACCGCGGCTGTTCTCCTTCAACTCACCGGTGGGCGCCTGCCCGGCCTGCGACGGCCTGGGCCAGGTCACGGCCTTCGATCCCGAGCGCGTCGTCGCCTTCCCGAGCCTGAGCCTGGCCTCGGGGGCGGTCAAGGGCTGGGACCGGCGCAATCCGTACACGCATTCGATGCTGCAGTCGGTGGCGCGGCACCTGGGCGCGGACATCGAGCAGCCCTTCGAGGCGCTGCCCGAGCGCGCGCGCCAGGTCTTCCTGTGGGGCTCGGGCGAGGAGGCCATCGAGTTCACCTATGAGGCCGAGGGCGCGCGCGGCAAGGCCCGCAGCGTCAAGCGCTCGCACCCCTTCGAGGGCATCATCCCGAACTTCGAGCGCCGCATGCGCGAGACCGACTCGCCGGTGGTGCGCGAGGAGCTCGCGCGCTACCAGGCGGCCCGCCCCTGCACGGCCTGCGCCGGCACCCGGCTGCGGCGCGAGGCGCGGCACGTGCTGTTGCAGCCGGCCTCCGCCCCCGTCGCCGAGCCTGGCCCGGACGGCGCCGCGCCCGCGCCCGCGCCCGCGCCCGCGTCGCGCGCACGCTCGCTGCACGAAGTCGAGAGCGCCACGCTGGCCGACAGCCTGGCCT
>Ga0164293_10004404_pt1 | contig 12046 bp, 3 predicted proteins | sample GEODES118metaG_FD_111487 | JGI IMG/M metagenome (GOLD analysis project Ga0164293, IMG submission 111487) | Eutrophic lake water microbial communities from Lake Mendota, Wisconsin, USA - GEODES118 metaG | ecosystem: Environmental > Aquatic > Freshwater > Lake | place: USA: Lake Mendota, Wisconsin... | reverse complement strand
TGATATGCATCTGTAGCGGCAAAGTTAATTTCACTTAAAAAAGCATCAATTTTATCGCCATATTTGCCTTTTGTGAACATTTTGGATACCCCATCAGCACTATTTACATAAATTTCGCCATATTCGTAAGTTCTACCTCTGTAATCAAAACTAGACTGTTCTTTAGAAAAAGCTCTTGTCATGCTTAGCTGATTTAAGACATTTGTTCCAAAGTCAATTGATTGTCTGGTAGTTGGGTTTAACAAGGTAGAAAGTTCTGTTTGAGTTCTATTAAAAGGTATTTGAGAACCTAATATTCCTCCTGTCATTTTACCTAATTGTGGTGCAAATTTCTCTTCTTTACCCTTAAATATGTTGGATAGCATACTGCCATACTTAGAGGCGCTTGTTGTCCAAGACGCATCAATAACCGAATTCATAGCAGCAAGTGCGCCTATTATAATTCTACTTTTTGTTTCATTTTCTGGGCTTTTTTCCATTACAACATAATCTGCCCACATACCTAATACTCTGCCTTCGTTACCAAGCAAGTCTAATGGTATAAATCTTCCGCCAATATTAATTGTTTCCTTTGGTCTACCTATTGCCTTTACTTTTTCTTGAGCATATTTTTCTGATTTAGCCGAACCTATAATTGCTTCTTTTGCCTCGTCATCATCGTCTGCTAAATTTTTGACTAATGATATAGCGTACATTAATACAGCAGTATATGATGCTCCTAACAAAGACCTGATTATATAATCATCACCTAATTCGTTAATTTCATCATTAGATATTTTTGTTTTTGCATTTTCAGTAGCAACTTTTGCATATCCTTTATACGCCAATCCTTTTAATGCACCATATGGGGTTAATTCTAATTGCATTTCTGTCCATCTTCCAATTGAATGAACAAATGGGAAAACTTGGGTAAAAGCTACATCCCCTGCATTAGAAACTGCTGTGCCAAGTTTCGTAGTGCTTTTCTTCATGCCCATATTAATATACTTTTGCACAGCATCCATAGGAATTAATATAATAGAAACTATACCATTAGTAGTAGTTTTTCCTGTTTCTCTACCGGCTTGTCTTTCCCCTCTTGCAACTATATCTAAAGGAGCTGTACCGCCAATCATTCTGTAGGCTTCATTTTGTATTTCTTCATCAGTAGGATTTTCATTACCTTCTGATTTTAATTTGGTTTCAGCCATTGGTTTTAATGAAGCTATAGTTTTGTAGAATTCTTTTGATAATTCTTCGTTTCTAGCTCTTTCTACTCTTTCATTAATTGTTCTATTAATTTCATAAGTAGTAGGATTAGACACGCCTGATGCCTTTAAACTTGCAATAGCTTTATCAAATTCAACATCCCTATCCAAACTATACATCATTTCATATATCTTAGTAGCTTTTTCTTTTGAACTTAATTCTGGATAAAATTTATTTATTTGTTTATTTATTTGCCAAAATTGAGTAAGTCCGGATACTGTAGCAGAACTTAATGTATCAGCTGATTCTAATAGTCTTTGTATGTATTTAACTTTTGAATATGCAGCATTAAATATATTTAAATCTACTTTTTTACCACCTAATTGGGCGTAAATAGGTTTTCCTATAAATTTTCCACCCAAAAATTTACCCTCACCTTGCTCTAAATATCTAACTCTAGCTTCGCCTTCTGTAACTTGTGTTAAATCAGAAAAAGAGCTACCTCTACTTACAGCACCTTTTATTAAAATTGTTTTAGCGTCTGCGATTGAATTAAGAAACTCTTTCCCAAATACTTTAGCTGCTGAAAATGGTTTACCTGTCTTTGCTGATACCGTAAATAATGTAGATACGGTTCTTAAAAATCCTGTTAAGTTTTGAATTTGATTATATACACTAGATAACTTATTAGACATTACAGCTTCTCTGTTTTCAAGAAATTCTATATTGCCGCCTTTAGTATCCATTATATATTGAAGCTGTTCTTCAAATAATCTTTTTCTAAAATAAGGTATGTCTGGGTTATCTATTATAGCTGCCAATTCTCTCATTCTTACAACATCATCTTTACTTAATGAAATTAACCCAAGTTCTGCTGCTAATGCATCTTTAATATTAGCATCAGATAACATCCCTTTATTATTAAGTTCAATAAGTTTTGTAATCTTAGTCTTAGGTGTTTTTTCTCCCAAAGCACTTTTTACTTTATTTATTACGCCCTTGTTTAAGAACTTGTTAATCTCTTTTGTTTTAATATCTGCTACCTTAGAATCTAATTGTTCTAATACTGCATTTATTTCTGGTTTAGCTTGTTCTATTGTAAATCCTAAATCTAATATTGACTTTGTTATTTTCTCTTTGGCTTCATTAAGATTTGCTGCATTGCCAACTATTTTTGACCAATCTACTGATTTAACTGATTTATTATCAATTACTTTTTCTTTATAAAACCCAGCATCAATAAGCTTTTGTCTTATAATATCGCTTACTTGGTTTTTAGTCAATAATGTATCAAAAATACTATCTATGTAATCGGCTAGAAATTCTTTTATTTCCTCTCTTTTTTCGTCAGTAAGATTTTCATCATTATCTATTAAGTCTTCTAATTCTGCTTGAGTCTTTTCCCAAATTGCATAATCTTTTTTATTATTAGCTATCGCAAATGCAAGAATATCATTTATATTTTTAATGTTCTCTTTCTTTTCTGCATAATATTCTTTAGCCTTTTGATTAATAGTCTTAACTAATTTTTTTAGATAGGTTTGTTCATCTTCTGTAGATGGCATATCTAAATTAGATTCTGCATCCTTTCTAATTCTTTCTGCTGCTAAACGAGGGGCTAATGCACGAGCTTTGTCTGGATTATTTTCTTCTTCTTTTTTTAAATTAGCTTTAGCTGCTTTCTTCGAAGCGGTTACCATTTTCTTGGCATCGGAATCCTTTTGCAACTCTTCAAATGCAGCTACAATATCTTCGTCAGTGCTAAATAATGATTTTTCAGCGCCATTTTCTATTGCTTTCTCTCTTACGCTTGAATATATACTTTTAAAGTCTTTGGCAAATCCTTTGAATTTACTTGACATTACATTATACCAATCAGCAAATTTAGTTATCCCATTTTCAATATGATATAATCCAAAATATGATAAATCTACATAATCATCTTTAGAAGCAATACTTCTACTTCTCTGCATAAAATCTTTAAGCCTTTTGTCGTATTCAGTATCATTGGTTACACGCTTAATTTTTAAAGGATTTGCTTTAGTTCCTTTTTGCGCTTTATCTCTTTGTAATATTTCTTTCTTTAACCTCTCTACTTCTTTTTGTAATTCACTAGCTTTTAAATTAGCATCTGCTTCTTCTTCTAATTGGCTATCAGTTATTTCACTAGCGGCTTGCTTTACTGCTGATTCATCTTTAATTATATTGCCTATTCCTTTGGCTTGAGATGTAGCTTGTTTTGCCCTAACGGCATTTAATTCATCTATTCTAGTTTGAAGCGATTTAACTAATGATAAATTTGATAGTTTATATATTTCTTTAAATCTATTGATAGCTCTACCATAAGCTGTTCCTAATTGACCTAAACTAGCTGCTACTTGTTGGAATTTTTCATTTGCATCAATTTCATTTATACTAGCGTTTTCTGATGCTTTTGTATTACCAGATAATGCTGATTCGTTAGCTAAGCCAGCATAATAATTCATAGCTGCTCCAAGAATCATAGTTCTTTCTACAGGCTCTAAGCCGTTATTCATTTTGGTAGCTTCTAGAACAGCAGTTTCTACTCCAATTCCTTTTATTAAATTGTAAGCTAATTCTTTGCTCTTTGCAACAGGCAGAGTGGTATAAAGTGCATTAGGGTCATTTATCAATATGGATTTTTGTTCTTCTGTTAATCCTTCTGCTCTATTAATAAGTTGTTTATATAAAGAACGTATTTCTATGACTTCTTCATTGCCTTCAGTTTCTTTGGCAGTTGGAGTCCTTTGCTTGCTTGGTCGAACTCTTTCACCACCTTCGGTGATATCTTCCCTTGCGCCTGCAAGACGTGAAACTTCTTTCTTTGGGCGTCTGACTTGTATGGCATATTTTTCTTTTATTTGTGATAAATCAATTGTTTCATCAGTGACAAACTGGTCAAAAGGAGAAATCCCTGACTTATCTGGAATGGATAAATGCTTTATAAGCTGTTCTTCAGTTAGAGGTTCTCTTTTACCATCTATTGTAATATAGTATAAGCAGTCTGCCATTGTTATTTTTTATTTATCTGAAATATGTTGGTCAAATTCAAGCAATTCTTTTGTCGCTTCAGCTATTTTGTACTTAGCTAACAAATCTCCATAAGAACCAACGGCTTTGCGTTGAATTTCAATGAATTGCAAAAGGTATTGGGCTACAGAAACATCTTCATCTTCTGCTTGCTCATAAAACTTTTTGTAGTGATTATATACTTCTAATTCCATTTCATAGCCAAGATTAAGAGAGTCGCCTATATTTGCTATCTTATCTGATACTTCGTCTATTTTTGGTAAATCTGCGCAATCACCCATATCGTTCATGAATTCAACATGGATTTGATAATGAGTTAATTCTTCAGCACTTTCTGCTAAAAAATACTTTTGGCTACCGAAATATCCTAATCTTTGCAATTGGTTAGCAAAGCTTTTCCATAAATTAGCCTGATAAAGCTCAAGTTCTATGGATTTCTGCAAACCTTTTCTCATGCTTGCACTTAATAGTGATTTTAACATATTTTTTCTATTTTATTATTTTTTATTAATTCAGCGACTATATTATCAAAGTTATCTCTTATTAAGATTTCTTGCTTGTTTTGCCTTAATTTTTTTCCCATAGGGAGTGTTTCGTACATTTCTTGTAGCGTTCGCCCTTCAAATTGCTTGCCTAAGATGTCTTTTACAGCCATTTTGGTAAATTCTTCAAAGGTTACATTCTGCAATTCTTCGGCAGTAATATCCTTAAACCCTGCTAAATCTCTTATTCTAGTCCATAAAGCATCCAACCACTCTTTAAATGACGTTCTTTTCGATTCTGTGACAAATTGAGCGCCTTTATCACCAATAGCCATTGCTAGTGCCTCGTGTTGAAAATAAAGCTCTGCTTCCTCCTTTGTAGCCAATTTTTTGGCTTGTTCTTGATAAAACTTGCTAGATTTAACTTCTTTAAGATAATCTGAATTTTTTACTAATTCTATACCTCGTTGATATACCTTATTGTCGTTTTGCTTAACCCACTCGGTCCAAATATGACCTGCTTCGTGTATTGGAGTGTTTGGATTTAATTTTTCACCATTTAGATATATCTTATCTTGGAATTTAAATCCTAAAATATCCCCTTCCGGATTAGCCATAAATAATGGCAAACCTACTTCTACTTGAGCCTTTAATTCAGGAGTAATATTTATAGAATATTGCAATTGGTCTCCGCCGTCTTTATATTTCCATATTTTTCTTATATCAATTAAAACTGATTCTTTTAATTGCCCTGATTTATTAGCTTTAGCATACATCTCAAGAGCTTGCTCATTATTGCCATTATCTATCGCCTTATCTCGCTCACTTAAAAAATAAGTTTGATTATCTTGGTGCAAATCCATTTCTTTTTGCAATTCCTTTATTCTTGCTTGGCTAGATATTACAGACGTCTTACTTGGCTCTTGTTTAAATAAGCTTTTTGCCATATTACCCAATATACCTAAACTTCCTTCAGATGGAGAACCATAAAAACCTTTCATCCCCTTACCACCAATTTTCAAATCAACTCCACGAACTGTATAAAATTCTGGGTTTTCTTTCATATTTTTTTTCCACTCTTTCCCTTTATTATTATCCGCCCCTTCAATAAGTTTTTGAGTTAAATCTTTTCCAATAATGCCCTCCATTTCTTGTGGAGTAACTTTCTCACCAGATTTTGAATATGGTTCTATTTCTTGACCTTTCTTATCTTCTACAACCAATTGGTATGTGCCATCATTGTTTTTACTTGCGCTTGCAGCATTTATTTGCTTACTCAAATCATACCTATCATTCTGCTGCTCCCCTGTTGTCCAAGCAATTTTATCAACACCTTGTTTAACAGCTTCTTTAAGAGCTACTTTAAGAGCTAATTTAGTCCATGCGTTTGTGTCTGTTACAAAAGGGGCTGAAGGCTGTCCTGAATATGCTGCGTCATAAGCCCGTACAGCAGCTATCATTACCTCTAATTTATCTCCTTTTATTTTTAATAATTCATTAAACTTACTATCTCTTTTAGCTAAATCATACTGTGAATCAAAATAAGTATCTTTTTCAATATAAATTTGTCTTTCGGCTATTTCTTCTTCTGTTGCCACCCCATTTCTCATTTTTGCACTTATATTTGCATAAGCGTTTTCTTCAGCATCATTTAGTTCAATTTTCTTGATTTTATTTTTATCATAATACTCATCAATTTCTTTATCTATTTTTTTAACATCCTCTCTAGCTAAATTTCTTGTAGTTTCTAATTTTTGTAAATCACCTAATTGAAACCCTTCCTTCTTACCTTTTTGTCCCCAATCGCTTTGAACTTCTTCTAAAAATAATACCTTGTTGCCTTGAACATCTTTTCTTATATTCATTCTTAAATGAACAAGTATGTTTTTTTCATCAAAATGGCTTGATATAAATTTATTTTTTGTTTCTTTTATTGATTCTTTTATTGGTAATGTAACCAATATCTCTGCATAATCTTCTTTTTCTCCTTCTAATTGATAATTAGAAAATTTAGTCGGATTTAAAATCCCTCCTTCTCCTTCCATATTTAATTCTAAAACTTCATGTCTTTTTGTATATCTATGGCTATCCTCCCAATATTTGTCTGCAAGTGCTCTATTCCCTTTTTGTTGTGCAAGTCTAGCTTTTTGCTCGGCTTCTTTTTGTAGATTAATTAAATCATTAGAATTGCTTTTATCTCTAACATTTAACAAAAACAAAAATTCATCATAAGAATCTTGTATGACATCCTCCATAGCCCCGCCGGGATTTTCTGCATCAAGTTGTTCTAAATATTTTAATCTTTCTAATTGTTCTTCAGTTAAATTTTCTGCTCTACCTTTTACTATTTCGTTTATTTCTATTTGATTGTTTTTAAGCCAATCTTTAATTTCTTGCTTAGACAAACTACCTTGTTGTTGACTTAACCAATCTGCAAGACCCGTCCATTTAGCTTCTTCTCCTTTTAACTTATCTAACCATTGTTTAGCAGGCATTTTATCCGCCTTCATTTGGTTAATTTGTAATTCTAATGGGCTATAAAAACCATTTACTACGCTTGCATCAACAGGCTTAGCTGTTACTTTTTCTCCATTTGGTAATGTAGCTTGGAATTCTACTCGACCTCCTGTTTCAGCCATTTGCTCAGCTTTGGCAAATGTTGATTGCGCATCTTTAAGTATTACTACTTTGTCTTCAGCTTTTCCTCCAAATAAATCACTTATAAAATTACCTACCCTTCCTATTATACCAGTAGTTACTTCTTTAGGGGTATATTCTTTGGTATATTCTTGGTAAGCTTTATTTACTGTTTCTTTTAGTCTTTTGCTATCATATCCTACTTCTTTTGCTATTCTGGTTCTAATTGCATTTAAATTCAATCCTTCCTCTACCAAATCTTTGACAATTTCTTTCATGTCATTAACTTCATCAGTAGGTATTTCTTGAACTGAAAATGGTATTTCTTCTTCACCCTCTTGGAATGGAACAAAACCACCTTCAGGCATACCTTGTTCTACAACAGGTTCTGAAGGCTGCTCTCCCTTTCTTTTATAAAAATCTTCTACTCCTTCTTCAATACTAATAGGGGCTTCTTCAGCACCTGCTATTTTGATTAAATTTTTAGCAGCATCTATTCTAGTTGGATTTTCTCTTATTGCATTATACAATGCACTTTCTACATCTCTTGTGGTTATATTTTTATCGCCTGTATTTTTTGTTAAATTTTGCCATATCTTATGGGCAGCATTCCTTAATGTTTCTCCGCCATCTCTTTTTTTGGCTGCATAATCTCTTATTTTAACCTCTTCTGTGCTATAGTCTTTACCTACATTTAATCTTGCTTGTTCCTTTCTTCCTGCTGCCTCATTTATAGCTTTCCAACTTAATTCATTATTACCAGATAACCATGCTAAAACAGCAGACTCTTTATCCATTGGAACAATTTTACCTGCTTGTTGGTTTATTTTCTTTGTTTCTATAGCTTTTGCAGCACCTTCTGATATAAGGGTATATTTTTCTTTGAATGTAGAAAGTTTATCTGCTAATTTAGGTTTTTCTACAACAACAGCTTGTTCTTCAACAACTTCAGCCGGCTCCTCTACAATAGGTTGCTCAACTTCTTCAACAATAGGTTCTTTTGCAATTTTAAAAACTTCGTCATTTATTTTTTTTATCTTTTCATCATTAGCTTTTATCTTCTCATTTATTCCAGCATGGTAAGCCTCGTCAGAAGCTTGTTTTTGCTGAAGTAAAATTTCATTATTTTCTTTTATATCATTTCTTTCTACTAATAATTCAATTGATTTTGCTTTATTGTCTGGAGATATGTTTTCTGGCACTTTAGGGGCAACTGCATCTGCTTTTTGTGCAAAATTAACTCCTTCTTGATACTCTTGAGGAGTAATAACATTATTGGCTAAATTTTGATTTAAATTTGCAATAACATTTTGTGCGCTACCTTGATTTGCAATTTGAGTAGATAATACATTTATACTAGCAGGTGCTTCTGATTTAGCTTCAAATTGTTTAATTTGATTTTCTATAGATTTTGCATCCCCTATTTTGCCTTGCTTTCTTAATATTTTAGCATTGGCACCCATAGCATTAAGTAAAAAACCAACGCCAAAACCAATCCCGCCAGATGACCCAATTCCATCAAAAATATCTTGATTGATATTATATATATCTTTTGCTGTTTTATTAGCATATATTTGTTGCATTATTTCGGTAGTCATTTCTTCAATACCACCCGTAACACCTGCGACTCCCTTTGTTTTAAGATAATTAGCTACGCCTCCTGCGGTTGATTTATTAAATCTCTTAAAAAACTGCATCACAGGTATTGTTTCCAACACCGACCCCGTTAATGCGTTTTTATAAAAAGCCTCAAATGCTTGGTCATCAGTAGCGCCAGCTTGTATTGCCCTATCAAATTCAGCCTGCCCCATTGAAAGACCAGCGCTTACAGCAGTAGGCGAAGATAATTGAGACCCAAGTGTTTTAAGTGCCGTTGCAGCTGCTCCTTTAGGAGCTTGACTAATTAAAGCAGTAGCACCTTTCCCTGCCCCTGTAAGCCCACCTGTAATAATTAAAGCCCCTGCTTGACCTAGTGCTTGTGCAGCTTGGTCCAATAAAGTATTTTTAAATGCTTCATCTTCAGGAGTTAGCTCATCTATTACATTATTTAAATAATCGCCATACTTAATTAACCTATCGCTTATCTCAGCCCTTCCTGAACCACCCAAAACCATTCTGGTCGTTCCTTGTAGAAATGTACCCAACGCTTGCATCGGAGTGCTAATCAAATTTTTAGCAACTCCTTTGTCTAAAGCAGAAACTAAATTTAATAATAACCCTTGCTCTTCGACTGGCTTAATTGGCTTTTCTTCTGGTATCCTAGATTGCTCTACTAAATCTTTTTGTGTTGATTTTTTTAAATTTAAATCTTCTGCTGGAGGAGCAATAGCTTTAGTTAAAGCTTCTGAACTTGGAGCGTATAACTGCTCATCTTTATCAAATATTAAACCTTTTTCTAATTTAGAAGAATAGTATTGCTTTTTAGGAGCTTCTTCTTTTAATGTGTATTTTGATGGTGTAGGGGAAGATTTTACTCCAGATTCTATTCCAGAATTTCCTTTTTTTTTTAAATCTGCATAACTTTGATTCAGATAAGATAAGATTTGATTATCAGTAGCCCCTGCTTTGTACGCTCCATCAAAATCAAAATCTATATTAAAATTGCTTTTAAAATAACTTGATAATTGAGCTGGCTTTGCACCTGCTTTTCTCGCACCTGCTAAATCAAAATCTATATCTTGCATTACTTTATTTTTTACCTAAATTAAATTTACTTAAATCAATATCAACATCTTCCGTTGCCTGTGCTTCTGGATATAATCCCGGTACTCCCTTTGGCTCTGTATCGTATTTTCTTTGAGCAGCCTCTATTGTACCTCTATCAATTATTTGTCCCTTCTTAGTTTGTAATCCCTGAACACGACCATCTTTTACAATAAGTTTGAATCTATCTCTTGCGGATATATTGATTTTATAATTTCCTAATACGGTAAATATATCTGGTGGAATATTTGCTCCATCGATAGGTACATCTCCAGTATAAGGTTTATTATCTTTTCCTAGAACAATGCCTTTGGATATATTAACGCTTTTGTTAGATAAATTCTTTATGGAAGCTACATCATCTAATAAATTTCTAACTGGAGCAACTTGACCTCTATTATAATCTATTAATCTTTTTGCTTTTTGTTCATCTGCAAATCTTTTAGCTGCTGCGCTTTGTTCTGGATTTGTAGTAGTTTCTTTTATTGGTTGTAAATCTAATGTATAAACACCAGCTAAGGCTTTTGCTGTAGGTATTTTTGTATTATATTTAAGTTCTAAATCTTTTACTTTTTCCTTGTCATCAAACATATTAATCATAGTCTTTCTCAATCCTTCGTCAGTTTCAAATGAATTATACCCATCTTGCAATACTCGTCCATAATTCTGTGGTGAAATTTTTGATGTTGTTTTATAATATATATAACCGGGACGACCTTTAACATCTATTATTTCTGGAGCGCTTTCGCTTAATGGTATTTTAGAAAATACCTTATTAGCATATTCCATTGGGTCGTGCGTCTTATAAAATTTCCATTGAGTAACATCTAATGGTTTATATCTTTCATCACCTATTGATAAATGACTTAATGCTAACGCATCAGCATATCCATCAGGGGCATTTAAATCTTTTTGTGCTATATAATGTTGAGTAGCTAGTTTATCTTGAGCCATAGCTTGTTTAGATTGCCCTATTGAATTTTGAGCATCTCTTAACCCAGAAAAATAAGTTGATTGAGCCTCTGCTCCATATTTAGCTGGATTTAATATCTTATCTCTATTCTGTAAATAATATTGTTTGGCTTTGGCTAATTTTCCTAAAAATACATCTTGGTCTATCTTGCGCATGCCATCAGGATTAAATGATTTTTCATAATCCATTAAATACTTATCTAAGGCTTCTCTTTTAGCTGCTTCTTTTTGTTCAAGTTGAATAGCTAAATTAATTGGCTTAGATGCTATATCTATAGCTACTCCTTTTTGATATGGGTTTATTCCAAGTAATCCTGTTGCTGCCATTATTTTTTTATTTTAAATTAACCTCCTAAACTACGAGCTTTATTCCAGTTTGACATATCATTCATAAATGTACTATTTTGTGGATATACTCCTCTTGCATTAGGTATGTAATTTGGATTTAATTTGCCCCTTGTTGCAAAAAAATTATTTAATATTGCATCATTTTTTGCTAAATTTGCCGCAGACAAACCTGTTCCTGTCGCTGTCGCTGTTGGAGAAACCACCGGTGTTTTTTGCCCTGCCATCATACCAGCTTGAGCTATACCACCTAATGCGCTACCCACCATTTGAAGCCCTGCACTTGCTCTATCATTTGCTGCTTGAGCTGCCAATTGTTTTAATTGCAATTGTCTGTTATATGGAGTCATTTGGTTAATATCAAACATTTTATAATCTTCAGAAGCTTTTGCTTGCGCTGCTTGACCGTATTGACCAAATCTTTGATTTCTTTGAGCTTCTGCTTGTGCGCCTAAATTTTGCATAGCAGTATTTTGACCAAGGGCTAATCTACCAATTCCTCCAATTGCAGAACGTCTATCTTGCAATGCACCAATACCTTGAGCTGTAGCTCTTTGAGCATTCATTGCTCCTAATTGATATTGTTGAGATTGATAAGGATTTTCATTATATCTATTTAAGGCTTGTTGATAATAGTCATTAATTGATTTACTACCTTGATATAATGG
>Ga0164293_10004401_pt1 | contig 12050 bp, 7 predicted proteins | sample GEODES118metaG_FD_111487 | JGI IMG/M metagenome (GOLD analysis project Ga0164293, IMG submission 111487) | Eutrophic lake water microbial communities from Lake Mendota, Wisconsin, USA - GEODES118 metaG | ecosystem: Environmental > Aquatic > Freshwater > Lake | place: USA: Lake Mendota, Wisconsin... | reverse complement strand
CCAGCTTTGGCGGGCGGCAGTGAAGTCGATGGTCTTCTTTGAGATGGCGGAAGCGAGGGACTCGATGCGGGGGTCTGGGGCGCCCATGGCGATCCATTGTTCGAGGATTTGGATGGCTTCGGGAGGGAGCTTGGACTTGGGGGGCATTTGCAGGTCTTCGTCCTCGTAGCGGATGCTGTGGATGAGCAGGCTTTTTGCGGGCTGACCTGGAAGCAGAGCGGGGCCTGCGTCACCGCCTTTGGTCCAGCCTTCTTTGCGGTCCAGGAGGAGGCCGCCTTTTTGTTTGCCGGATTCCTGGGAGTGGCATTCGTAGCAGTGTTTGACCAGCAGGGGGCGCACCTTGGTCTCAAAAAACGCCAGGTCGGCGGCGGCTGGAGAAGCCGCGGCTGAGAGGGCGATGAGTGAGATGGGCAGGAAGTGGCGCACGGAGATAGAAGACCAAAAGGGGACGTTCTTGGACAAAGAAAGATCGGCCTGGGGGTTCGGTGTCTTTCTGGGGATGCGGAAGCCGGCTTCGATCTAAGCGAAGAGGCCGTTGAGGGTGCCGGTGCTGACGTTGTTGAAGGACTCGATTTCGGCGCCGAATTGTTGGGCGAGGGTGAGGTGGAGGTTGGCCAGAGGGGTGCCGGGAGCGAAGGCGAGGTGTTGACCGGTATTGGCGTGGCCCTGGGATTTGCCGATGAGGACGAGGGGGAGGTCTTCTTTGATGTGGCCGTTGCCGTCTTTCATTTCGCTGCCGTAGAGGACGAGGCTGTTGTCGAGGAGGGAGCCGTTGCCTTCTTCGATGCGGCGCATTTGGGTGAGGAGGTATTCGACCTGCTGGGCATACCAGCGGCTGACGGTGGTGTATTCTTTGACGAGAGCTTCCTGATTTTTGTGATGGCTCATGCCGTGGTGGTCGTTTTTGACGCCGTCGAGGAAGGTGAAGTTTTGGCGGCTGAAGCCATGGGCGCTCATGAAGGTGGCGACGCGGGTGGTGTCGGTTTGGAGGGCGAGGACGATGAGGTCGAGCATGAGGCGCATGTGCTCGTCTTTGTTGAGGGGGAGGCCTGCGGGGGGGCGGCGCATGTCCGGGGGAGACAACGGGGTCCACTCGGGGGTGGGGGGATTGAGGGTGCGCTCGATTTGCTGTTCGACGCCGCGTACGCCGGCGAGGTATTCGTCGATTTTTTGTTTGTCGCGGCCGCTGGCGATGCGTTGGAGGTTTTTGGCGTCTTCGAGGACGAGGTCGACGACGCTGCGGCGGTTCTCGGCGGCACGGCGGGCTTGGGGGGAGGAGGGGTCGCGGAAGAGGCGGTCGAAGGCGGCGCGGGGGCTGATTTCGGGGGAGATGCGCTGGGTGGGGCTGCTCCAGGAGACGGTATTGGCGAGGGCGATGGGGTCGTCTCCGGCCATGCCTTGGCGGGGAGGTTCGGTGCCGAGTTCGATGCTGGCGAAGCGGGTGGTTTGGCCGATTTGACGGGCGATGATTTGATCGACGGAGATGCCGTTGACGTTGTTTTCGATGGCGGTGCCGGTCAGGAAGGCGCCGGTGAGTTTGACGTGGCCTTTGCCGCAACTGTCGAGGCCGCTGAGGACAAGCATGTCGTTTTTGAAGGCGGCGAGGGGCTCAAGGATGGGAGAGAGGGAGAAGTCTTTGCCGACGCCGGTGACATCCCAGGCTTTGGGGAAAACGCCGTTGGGCTGGAAGAAGGTGACGAAGCGGCGCGGGGGGAGTTGTCTTTGCGCGGCGCGGGCGGCGGGGGTCATGATTTCGAGCCAGGGGAGAGCGAGGGTGGCTCCGACTCCACGGAGGAAGGTGCGGCGTTCGATGCGAGGGTTCATGAGGATGTGCTGTTAACGGGGGTGGCGGGGGCAGGATTGCAGCAAAGATGGGGGCGGGCGGCGGAAAAAGGCCTATTAGGCGGGGTGGGAATTCGGGGGAACGGGGGTTGTTGGGCAAATGTACGCGGCGCTAACCCTGGGGTACGTGGGATGTACCCGGTGGTACGAGCGTGAACCCTGGGGGTTGCGGGATTTACCCTGGGGTTGGTGGCTTCAACCCTGGGGTACGCGGGACGTGCCCGTGGGTACGTGGCGTGAGCCCTGAGGTTGGTGGTGCAGCCCTAGGATGGGTGGGAAGTACCTTGGGGTGCATGGTTTTAACCTTGGGGTTGGAGGGTTGTACGCGAGGGTACATGGCGTCAGCTCCGGGGTACGGGGGACGTACATTTTGGCAGGGGGGCGCTGCGGGGGGAATGGGGAGATGGCTGGGAGTCGTCACTCCTTGGAGGTCAGGCTTTCCAGAGGTCTTCGCAGTACGCCCAGCCGTCGCGGACGGGTTCTTTGATCCAGGGGTCAAATTCGGGGGCGTTTTTGACTTTCATGTTGGGGGCGTCCCATTCGAGGGTTTTTTTGGAGCGGATGGCGAGGATGCTGATATTTACCGAAGGCGGTTCTGCGTGAGGGGATTTTTTGCCATTTGGTGTCTCTTACCGACTAAACGCGCCGCCGGAATGAAGACTTAGGCTGGTGAATGAAGACCGCGTTTTTTTGGCTCAACCGCCTGATTTTCAGGGAATTGGATTGGACGATGGGCTTTCGATGGGATCTGACGACGTGTTAAATGCCTGGCAACTTTTCCGGCAACTTTTCCAAAGCGAGTTTGAAAAGGAGGTCGGCGGCTACTTTCAATTCAGCAAACTGAAGAGCCTAGAGACTGTCGTGGACGGACTTGATCAGGCGGTGGCTGCATTCATCGGCCTCTTTGATGGCAAGAATGTTGGTAAGATGGTGGTTAAGCTTAGCTAGCAGGGCAGAACCAGGCTGCGCGGCGGCGTGAAGGGCACGAGTCAACGAAAGCGAGACTGGCGAGTAAACTGGGGATGAGAAGTGCAACGAAGGCCGTCTAGCCCCATGCGTCTGGTAGTTATTCTGAAGCGGATACGGTGGCCAGAATCAGGGGCGGGGGGGACATGATTCGGGAGATTGACATGAGCTGTGCTGAATACCTGGGCTTTTTTCAAAAGCAATCTCCTAGCTGTCAGAAAGATAGATCTTCGGCCTTGTCTCCGACGCAGCGGTCGGCTAAAAACATTGCTAATCGTCACGATGCGCCATTCCCTCGTCATTCTCGCCCTTGTGAGCACGGTTGCATTTGCTCAGCCCTACGGCCTCAGCACGCGTCCAGCGTTTGCAGCTTTCAATGACGACAAGCTCCCGCCCAATGCAGCGCCGGTGGCTGGTGACTGGTCCACGGTGGTCGCATATCCGAACCTCACCTTCCTCAATCCCATGGGCGTGCTGCCGATGCCGGGCACGAGCAAACTCGTGGTATGGGGGCGCGAAGGATATGTTTGGTCCTTCGATGACACGCCGGGTGTGACGACGAAGAAACTCATGCTCGACCTGCACGCCGTTTGTCAGGGCTGGGATGATCAAGGGATGCTAGGGCTCGCCTTCCATCCTGGGTTCGAGACCAATCGTTATGTGTATCTCTGGTATGACCGAGTCCTGCCGGGCAACACACCGCAGGGCGATATGAACAACCGTCCTGCCTGGGGAGCGCAGTTGCAGCGGCTCTCGCGCTTCACTTACAATCCGACTTCGGGCGTGCTCGATCCGAGTTCTGAGTATGTGATCATTGATCAAAAAGAATACAGCCCGTGGCACAACGGTGGCGGTATCTTCTTCCATCCGACCAATGGCTTTCTCTATCTGACCAACGGCAACGATGCGAATGGCGGCAACGATCAACGAATCGACGGTGGCTTGTTCAGTGGGGTGCTGCGCATTGATGTGGACAAGCGCGGCGGGAGCATCAGTCATGCACCACCGACGCGTGCCTTTGAAGAGATCGGGCCGAACTGGCCCAACGCTTACTTCATCCCGAATGACAATCCTTTTGTCGGCCAAGCCGGTGTCCGCGAGGAATTCTTCGCGATCGGTCTGCGCAGTCCGCATCGCATGACGATTGATCCAGTCACCGAGCGCATCTTCATCGGCGATGTCGGCGATGGTTCTTTCGAGGAGATCGACACCATCGAGCCCGGTGAGACGGGACTGAACTTTCAGTATGGCGCGATTGAGGGTTACAACGGCGACCTCACGCCACCATACGTCGGTATCAATAAGCGCCCCATGATCGCCAACCCGCATGGTGGCGATGGCAGTGCGGTGATCGGCGGCTATGTGTATCGCGGCACGGAGTTCCCTGAGTTGGTGGGCAAGTATGTGTTTGGCGACAACACCTCGAACCTCATCTGGTATCTCGACGAATCAACGCACACAGCCAATACCCCCGCTTCGAAGGGCGTGCTCGCGACGATGCCGAAAGGGCCAGGGCCGAACTCGGGCAACGACTACACTGGCCTGTCCTCGTTTGGTTTCACCTCGACTGGCGAATTGCTCATGTGCCAGCTCTCCAGCCTCGGCGGCAAGATCTACAAGCTCTCGCGCAGTGGACCGCCCGCGCGGCAGATGCCGCTCAAGCTTAGCGACACCGGTGTGCTCAGCGACCTTGCGAGTCTCACGCCGAGCACCGGCTTCATCGCCTATGACGTGAACACGCCGCTGTGGAGTGACGGTGCGCAGAAGCAGCGTTGGTTCGCGATTCCGAGCGGCAAGACCATTGGCTATGCGCCCACGGGCGAGTGGACCTTTCCTACGGGAAGTGTGTTCGTGAAGCACTTCGATCTGCCCAGTGACGCGCGCGATCCGAACGTGCTGCATCGTTTGGAAACACGTGTGCTCGTCCGTGATGACACCGGCTACGTCTATGGCGGTAGTTACAAATGGCGCGCCGATCGAAGCGATGCCGACCTCGTGCTCGATGCCGTGACGGAGAGCATTCCAATTGTGGATGCGAGCGGCACCGCAGGCGCGCAGCCGTGGTATTTCCCAGGACGACAGGATTGCACCACCTGCCACACGAGGGCCTCGGGCGGTGTGCTGGGTTTGAAGACGAAGCAAAGCCATCGCGATCACGACTTCGCTGGCACCTCCGACAATCAACTGCGTGCCTGGAATCACCTCGGTTACTTCTCGCCCGCCATCGTCGAAAGCACGCTCAGCACGCTGGCCAAACTCACGCCCATCACGGACACGACTGCCAGCGTCGAGCAGCGCATGAGATCGTATCTTGATGCGAACTGCGCGTCCTGCCATCGTCCTGCCGGAGTTCATGCGTTGTGGGATGCGCGCATTGACACACCGCTGGATGAAGCAGGCATTGTGAATGGTTTCGTCGGCAACGATCTCGACGTGACCGGCGCACGCGTCATCGTGCCGCAGGACCTCGCGAAGTCGATCATGCACAAGCGCCTCAGCACCGCGACCGAACTCTACAAGATGCCGCCCATGGGGAAGAACAAGGTCGATGCCGATGCCGTCGCCCTGCTGGAGCAATGGATCGCTGAAGTCACCGCCTCGCCACCCAAGCCGCTGCCCACTCCGTGGAAGCACGCCGACATTGGCAACGTCGCCTTCGTCGGCAATGCGGCCTACGGTGGCGGTGCCTTCACCGTGCAGGGCTCTGGCGATGACATCTGGGGCGGAGCCGATGGCATGCACTTCATGTATCAAGACATGACAGGTGATGGTACAATGATCGCACGCAACCTCTCGCAGACGAACACGGACGGCTGGGCCAAGGCAGGTGTGATGATTCGCGAGACGCTCAATGCCGACTCGAAGCACGCCTTCACCGCCATCACGCCGGGCAATGGTTCCGTCTCGCAAGGCCGGGACACCACGGGCGGCGAGAGCTTCTACGACGGCAATGTCAACGGCATGCAACCCAAGTGGCTGCGCATCCAACGCAAAGGCAATAACTTCATCAGCTCGGCATCAGACGACGGCAGCACCTGGACCGAGATCAATCGGCACACCATCGTGATGACGGCGAAGGTCAAGGTCGGCATCGCCATCACCTCGCACAACAACGGCGCGCTCAGCACGGCGGGTTTCGACAACGTTTTCTTCATGCCACGCGTTCCGTTTGTCATCCAACGCGATCCGCAAAGCCAGCTCGCGCGTGCCGGCAGCGCGGCAGCGCTCAGGGTTGGCGTTGTCGGTGATACACCTTTGACGCAGTGGCGGCTCAACAAGGTGAACGTCAAAGGTGCCATCAGCGCTACGCACGCGATCAATGCCACGACACTCAAGCAAGGCGGCAGCTACGATGTCGTTGTTGGCGGCAAGCTCACGAGCAAACCCGCGATGCTCGCGGTCGTCGATGAAGCTATCGGCAACTTGAACGTCGTCGCCAGCGGCAGCACCACGCTCACCGTGCCTTTCAGCGGCAGTGGTATCAGCTTCGTGTGGAGCAAAGATGGCGAGCAGCTCGGCAGCAACTCCAAGATCTCCGGCTCCATGACAAACAAGCTCACTATCAAGAGTTTCACCACCGCCGACGAAGGCGACTACACCTGCATCGCCAGCGCCTTCGGCAGCAGCGAGCAGCTCGGGCCGTATCATCTCCATCTCTTGAAGAAGCCAACGATCACCAATGCGGCACCCGTCGAAGGCATTGTCAGCGGCAGCTTCACCTGGCAGCTCAGCAGCGATGAACCCGCGACCCGTTTCACTGTCAGCGCCTTGCCATCGGGCTTGCGCTACGACGCAGAGACGCATCGCATCGTCGGCGCGCCTAACGTATCGGGAACTTTCACGATCAAAGTCACGCCAACGAACGCCGCAGGCACCGGCACGACGCAAAGCTTCACGCTCACGATTCGTCCGATGCCCACGACCCTCGTCGGTGGCTATGCAGGACTCATTGACCGCCATCCCGGCGTGAACGATGACCTTGGCGGCCGCATCACGATGAAGGTCACCCACACGGGTGCTTTCACAGGCCGCCTTTACACCGCCGCTGCCAGCTATCCTTTGAGAGGTCGCTTGCTGGCCACCACCAGCGCTGACCCGACTTATGGCATCACGATCCTTCGAAGAAACCTCGCGCCTCTGGTCCTCAACCTGAGCTTATCTCGCACCGACGGTGTCGTGACTGGCACCCTGAATCTTGGCGTTGTCAGCACACCTGTCAACGCCCGCCGCACACTCACCCTGCCGCCGGGAACGCCTGATGGATCGTCCACGATCAACGCCTTCCTTGAGTTGGATGATGCCGACATCGGCGACCCTGCCAAGCCGCAAGGCATTGGCTGGCTTCGTCTCACACGCGGTGTCAGGCGCAGTCAGGTCGCCGTCACCGCCGTCGCCAAGCTCAGCGACAACACGCCCGTCACCTTTGCCGTTTCTGTCCTGGACAACAACGACATGCCCGCATGCAGGGTGCTTTATGGTGGCAAAGGCAGCCTCCAAGGAACACTGCGCCTGTCCGCGTCACCGCTCGCCGTTTGGCCGCCACTCCACCTCTCCAGCGGCACCCTTTCCTGGAGAAAGTTCAGTCCGATCAACAGCAACGATTCAAGCTATGGTAGCATCGCCATGCAGCTCATCGTGAATGGTCAGACACACCGTCAGCCAGGGCCGGGCACCACCTTCCTCAACAACGGCGATGTTGAGGGCAACGCGAAGATCACCTTCACCGACGGCGGTATCGCCGACGCTGCCCAAGGCTCCAGCGCGAATCAAACCTTCCGCCTTACTGCTGCGCACAAAGCCCTCTTTGGTAACGCCACGATCAATCCTTGCGGTGACACGCTGATCATTAATGCCGGCAAAGGCAGCTTCAACGGCAGCCTCAAACTCAGGGACGGTGCCACACTGCGCACCGTGAATTATTCGGGCCTCTTTGTCGGTGGTGTCGGCGGAGGATTCTTCACACTGCCGCAGTTGCCGCTCACGAAGACCTCGCCGGTGTTGAGTGGCAAAGTGGAAGTGAAGGTGCCCTAGCGACGCAGACCACTGCTGCCACAAAGTAAGGTTCAAACAGAAGTTGACCTTACCGCCTGAGGTTCAGGGAATTGGACTGGACTATGGGCTTTTGAGTTGATCTGACGACGTGCTAAATGCCTAGCAACTTGTTTAACTATTTTGGCAACTTTGTCTAGAGAATTGGTCCTCGCCAGATTTCGCGAAACCCTTCGCTGTCACTGAAGTTTTCTTTGATCCACTGGTTAAGATTTGCATGCCAAATGCTGTGGACCCGCCCTTCGAATGTGACTCTGTAGTTCCAGTTTATTATTTTAAAATGCTTAACCGGCAGGCCGAGCTTGTTGACGAAAGCGAAGCCACGATCATTATCTCGCCATTCAGTTTTATTTAGATTTAAGAAAAGCAATTTCGCAGGAACCAGTGGATAATCCTTGGCTATCTCGTCCTGGGTTTGAGGGTATGAAAGACTCGTGCCCATCACTTTCACGGCCTTGTTCAAGGCTTTCGCTGCCTGCACTTCACCACAAAGGAGTAAATCTCTGGCGAAATCCTGACTTCTAAAGTCAGAACCAAAGTGTTCTCGAAGAAAGTCTCGTTGGAACTGTGTTGCTATCGGAACACTGAGGTTGAACTTTTTGCTATCGAGAAGATAAGACGCGAACGAAAATGCCAATGAATTGGATAGCTTACGCAAGTAGGCGAAACACCTTTCTGCTTCTGGCGCGAATTTGCATGCGAGTTTCCAGTCTTCCTTGAATCTGAGATCCTCATCATCCGCTACATCGGAAAACTCGTGCTCCGCGCTAGCATTGTCGCGAGTTTGGTCATATTTTTTCCTCTGTTCAGGGGAACCAAGCACTTCATAGGCCGCATTGATCTCTTGCATGCGCTTCGTCGCAAACGATTTGTCTCCAGTGAATGTGTCGGGGTGATATCGTTTCGAAAGAGCTCTGTATGCTGCCTTGATAACGTCATCTTCGGCAGAGGGGAGCACATGGAGTATGGCGTAGTGGTCTTGCACTATATCACACTACGTTGCTAGATGACAGAACGCAAATTGCGAGAAGGATCCAGTTCGGTGACTTGTTTGGTCTTGGCGGAGTAAATGTGTGGGGGTTTTTTCCGTGGGATGAGTTTCATGTAATCCCCCATGGCGAAAAGCGCGGGGAACCTGATTAATCGAACGTGGTTAAATGCGTGGGAGGTTTTTAGAAGGCGTGGGTAGAGGGACAGATACTTTGTGCGGTGCACCAAGTTGAAATTCGCTGGTTACGTGCCTTTATGAAACCGATAGCGAGTTCCCGATAATGCAAATAGGCATCCATGCTGTCTGGCACTGGCGACGAGTGGAAGTTATCATAGTGCCAAAAGAACTTTATGGAGGAGAAGTCATCATTGACCAAGTCCTGCAAGAGAAAAAACTCGACGTATCCGCGGAAATCTCCGAACAGATGAAAGTAGTCCGAATACCGCGCGAGCGTGGCACTCAAAGGACTTGCTTCGTTAAGGTAGTGTCTCCGAATGCACTCGACTGTGAGATCAAACCTGTCTTTGATCTGCGGATGAAACCCGCGTGCACCGTTGATTGTTATTCTGCCGTCCACACGATTTCCGGGGAACAACATCATGCCTCCGATTGTGTAGCCGATATTGTTGAAAGTGGCCAGAGCTTCAGGAATCCGACTTAGTATGTGCGCAATGCAAGCTTGCTTCCGAAACGAGGGGACTACTGTATCGCTCGTCAGCCTGAACTCGCCCAACTGAGATCGGTGATGCAGGTAGGAGCGGGGCGTCGTGTCCACAAGCTCAAACATCACGCCGTTCGGCAGTGGTTTGCTCCAAAGATACTTGTGGTATCGGCGGAGCGTGGGACTCCGGATGTCTGGGTCTTTTCCTTCGGGCGTGTCTGACCGGAAGTCGAAGGTAATGTCGATAGGTAGGCGGTTGTCCATACTGAGGATCGCTGACGGTGTAAGATCGTCTATGTCTGGCTAACGGCCCCAAGTTAAGCGGGGGAGGTGCGCACCCAACTGTGGAACGAACGACAAACGCCCAAATCTAGCCGTTGCTCCGCTCGCAGAATGGGCGCGATGTGACACGCGGAGCAATTCAGTGCAGTGCATGTTCGGTAAGCGTTGCGGTTATTGCCGGAATGGATCGAGTCGAGATTGAATTGTCGAAAATGCAGCCAAGGAATTGGCGGCTTTGGTTAGATTGCGTTTGGTGGACGAATATTCGGGAGACGCTCCGATTGAATCAATGGCGTCGAGAATTATACCACGAACGGTCTCTGCCCAGATAGCGTAGCGAGTAACGGTTGCTTCGCCGTCGGAAAGCTGGTTTAAGGCGGCTCGCTCTAGACGGCCGGAAAGCCCAAATGAATTGTCCAGAGGGAGAGCTTCCCGAACCTCCATTGCTGAAAATGGCACAAGGCGCCCGTCCATATCGAAGTCGCGAATGATGCGGCTCATGGTTTCTTCATCGAGTTTACGTTCGGATTTCATAGGCTTTCGTTCACGGGAGATGGGTGGCAACGCTTAACAAGCGTGGATCATGCACCGATCAGTGTGTTTGCCAGCAGTGTTATACTGACCGCGTGGGGAGACGGCTGGAAGCCGTCGTTCCTTCGGGGGGACTTGGCGAGTTTCGCTCTTGGCTTTGGGATGGGGCGGGAGGGAAAAGTGGGCGGGATACAATCCCGCCCTCCGAGGGGTGTTAGGTGGGCCAGAGGTCGGTGCCGTAGGACCAGCCTTCGCGGGTGGGTTCTTTGATCCAGGGGTCGAATTCGGGGGCGTCTTTGACTTTCATGTTGGGGGCGTCCCATTCGAGGGTTTTGCCGGAGCGGATGGCGAGGACGCCGACGTTGACGAGTTCGGTGAGGGGGCAGGCGTAGTCGAAGTGGGAGCCGGCGTGGGGGATGGTGCCGCGGATGGCGGCGAAGAGCTCGCCGATGGGTTGGCCGGCGATGGGGCGGGGGAGGGGGCGTTTTTTGAGGAGGTCGACGAGCGGGGTCATGCGTTCGCGGGGCCAGAGCTGGGGGCTTTGGACGCGCATGCCGTCGGAGAAGAGGGTTTCTTTGCTGCCGACCATGATCATGCCGTTGTCGGGCAGGCCTTTGGTCATGCCGGGGAGGGGTGCGGGGAGGAGGCCGCCTTCGTACCAGTGGAGTTTGACGGGGGGGAGGGGGCCGCGGGCGGGGAAGTGGAAGATGATGTGGGACTGGGGGGCGGTGTAGGCTTTGAGGGGACCGGGTTTTTGTTCGACGACTTCGACTTTTTCGGGCATGCCGAGCTGGAGGGTCCAGAAGGGGGCGTCGAGGCAGTGGCAGCCGATGTCGCCGAGGCCGCCGCAGCCGTAGTCCCACCAGCCGCGCCAGGCTTGGGGCATGAATTTGGAGCTGTAGTCGCGGGTGGCGACGGGGCCCTGCCAGAGGTCCCAGGAGACGCCTTCGGGGATGGGTTCCGGGGTGGGGGCGGTGGTGGGGGGTGGGTTTAAGAATCCGACATGGCCGAGTGGGCGGTCGGTCCAACAGTGGACTTCTTTGACGTCGCCAAGGATGCCGGCCTCGAACCATTCTTTGACGAGGCGGATGCCTTCCCAGCAGTGGCCCTGGTTGCCCATGACGGTTTGGACGCCGTATTTGTGGGCGGCTTTTTGGAGGGTGCGGACCTGCCAGATGCTGTGGGCGAGGGGTTTCTGGACGAAGATGTGTTTGCCGGCCTGCATGGCGGCCATGGCGGCGGGGAAGTGGGTGTGGTCGGGGGTGGAGATGAGGACGGCGTCGATTTGGGAGCCGAGTTTGTCGAGCATTTCCCGGAAGTCGGTGAACTGGGGGACTTTGGGGTGTTTTTGGGCGATTTCGTGGGCGCTGCGTTTGCCGAGGGGTCGCCAGTCGACGTCACAGAAGGCGACGATTTCTTCATCGAGGGAGGCTTGGACGGCGCCGTTGCCCATTTGGCCGATGCCGACACAGGCGACGCGGATTTTTTGCGGGGTGTTTTGGGCGCGGAGGAGGTTGGGGGCGCTGAGGGCGGTGAGGGCGGCGGTTTTGAGGAAGTGGCGGCGGGGGGGCATGGGGATTGCGGATTGCGGATTGCGGATTGCGGATTGCGGATTGCGGATTGCGGAGTGCGGATTGCGGATTGCGGATTGCGGATTGCGGATTGCGGATTGCGGATTGCGGATTGCGGATTGCGGATTGCGGATTGCGGATTGCGGATTGCGGATTG
>Ga0164293_10004400_pt1 | contig 12052 bp, 10 predicted proteins | sample GEODES118metaG_FD_111487 | JGI IMG/M metagenome (GOLD analysis project Ga0164293, IMG submission 111487) | Eutrophic lake water microbial communities from Lake Mendota, Wisconsin, USA - GEODES118 metaG | ecosystem: Environmental > Aquatic > Freshwater > Lake | place: USA: Lake Mendota... | reverse complement strand
TTCGGTCATTCATCCATGCCCAACGCACCTCGGTTCGGCTACGCCTCACCAAGCGGACAGGGGCGATCCCTTGGCAGGGCTACCCTGGTGATAGACACTGGTTCCATTCATGGGGGCAGGTCAGTCTTCCTTGATAGAACTAGGTTTGCGGATTCACCCCATTCGATTCTTGGCGAGGACACGACCGATGACCACACTCCTTGCACAAGCGATCGAACATCTGCAGAAGTGCAGTCCCGCCGAGCAGGACACCATCGCAGCCTTGATTCTCGAGGAAATCGCGGACGACACCCGCTGGGAGGAGGCATTTGCCGCCTCGCGGCCCGAGATCGAGCAACTTGCCGAAAGGGTTCGGGCCAAGATTCGCTCTGGCCAAACCCGCGACATGCGGATCGACGACCTGTGAAATCGAAGCTGGATGATGAGTTTCTTGCCTGCCTGAAACGTCTTCCCGACGACGTCAGGCAAACTGCCCGCAAGAACTATCGACTCTGGCTCGATGATCTCCGGCATCCGAGTCTCGCATTCAAGCAAATAGGTTCGACCGGCGTGTGGTCCATCCGAATCGGTATCGGCTGGCGGGCCCTCGGATTAGTCGATGACGACACGATCACGTAGTTTTGGATCCGGTCGCATGCCGACTACGACACGCTCGTGAAGTCGCTGCGATAGGCAGCGGAAAATCGCTCCCGTCCCGTAGTTCCGCCTCGAGACGCCCATGCACCCGACCATCGACGAGTGGATCGCCCGCGACGCAGTCCCGTTCACCGACGAGGGCATCGACCGGATGATCGCGACGATCCCCGAGGTCGAGTTACTCGGTTTCGGCGAGGCTCTCCACGGCGGCGAGGAGATCCTCCAGCTCCGCAACCGGCTCTTCCGGCGGCTTGTCGAGCGGCACGGCTTCCGCGGTGATCGGCGACCCCACCAAGGGCGTTGGCGGCACGCCCCGGGCCAACGATCTGCGGATCGAGGTCGAGGAAGTGATCGCCGACCTCCGCCGCCGCGGCCCGGAACTCGACCACGCCCGCCGCGCCGAGGCGATTCATGCCGCCGAGATCGCCCGACAGCTGCTCGGAGCGCATGCCGCGATGGCCCGCAAGGCGGGCTACGCCGAGGTGCTCGGCATCCGCGACACGATCATGGCCGACAACCTGGAGTTCATCGTCGAGCAGGAACGCAGTCGCGGGAAGGTGCTCGTGTTTGCCCACAACGGCCACTTGAAGCGGGGCCGGATGCACTGGCAGATGGGCGACGTGACGCACGCGTGGTGGCCGGCGGGAGCGCATGTGTCGCGGTCGCTCGGCACGCGATACGCCGTGATTGGCTCCGGCGTGGGGGTGTCGGCTGAAAACGGCATCGCCACGCCCGAGGCCGGGTCGCTCGAGGCCCGGTTCGCCGAGACCGGGCTCGTGCCCACCGCTGCCGCCCCGGCGGCTCTGGTCGCCGGCCTCACACCCCGGACCGGCAGCGCGCGAAACCCGACCTATTTCCCCTGGACGGGCGACTGCCTCACCGACTTCGACTGGCTCGCGTTCGTGAAATCCACGACCTACCAGCGGGGCGGCCCGCCGCTGCACGCCTGGGACGCCGATCAGACCCCCCGCGACGACGCCCGAAAATAGCCTGAGTTCGCGGAAAAAAGGCCTGTTGCAGAAACCCGGCGGCTGCGGTTCTTTTGGTGGCGGATCCCGACCCGCCTCAGCCCTTCCCCCCTCCCCAACCCTCCCCCCGCCTCCAGCAGGATGCCCACCATGATCCGTGCCGTCACGACGTCGCTCGAGCCCATCCGCGAGAAGGTCGAGGCAGGCGAGCGGCTCAACGCGGCCGAGGCGGAGATGCTCTGGGATCCCGCGATCGACCTGCACGAGCTCGGCGAACTGGCCAACCTCGTCCGCGAGCGGAAGAACGGCAACTTCGGCTACTACAATATCAACACCCATCTCAACCCGACCAACGTCTGCATCTACCGCTGCACGTTCTGCGCCTTCCGGGCCGATCTCCGCGAGGCCCGCGGCTACACGATGAGCGACGAGCAGATCCTGGCCCGGGGCCGCGAGGCGGTGGAGGCCGGCTCGACCGAGATGCACATCGTGGGCGGCCTGCACCACCAGAAGGGCTACGACTGGTACGTCAACATCCTCCGCATCCTGCACGACGCCTACCCCACGCTGCATCTCAAGGCCTGGACGCCGGTCGAGATCAACTGGTTCGCCCAGCTCACGAAGCGGTCGGTCCGCGACATCCTCGTAGAACTGAAAGAGGCGGGCCTCGGCAGCCTCCCCGGCGGCGGCGCCGAAATCTTTCATCCCGAGATTCGCGACAAGATCTGCGAACACAAGGCCGACACGCAGGAGTGGTTTTCGATCCACCGCACGGCCCACGAACTCGGCCTGCGGAGCAACGCCACGATGCTCTACGGCCACATCGAAAACGCGTTCCATCGCACTGATCACCTCCTGCGGCTCCGCGAGCTCCAGGACGAGACCGGCGGCTTCCAGACTTTCATTCCGCTCGCCTTCCATCCCGACAACACGCGGCTGGCCCACCTCGCCAAGCCGTCGCCGGCGCTGAGCCTGCGGACGATGGCCATCAGCCGGCTCGTGCTCGACAACTTCGACCACATCAAGGCCTACTGGATCATGCTCGGCATCGGCACGGCGCAGGCCTCGCTCGCCTACGGCGCCGACGACATCGACGGCACGGTCCGCCACGAGCTCATCTACCACGACGCCGGCGCCACCACGCCCGAGGTGCTGTCGGTCGAGCACATCCAGCGGCTGATCCGCGAGGCGGGCCGCGAGCCGGTGGAACGCGACACGCTCTACCACCGTGTGGTCCGTGACGGCACGGCATGGCGGGCGAGCGAGCCGGTCACCGTCGGCTGAGCCGGGGTCGCGTGCAACGCACAGCCCGCGGTCCGAGCAGTCCAAGCAGTCCGCGGCCTTACGGCCGGTCGGCTTTTTTCGGCACGGTGATTGATGCCGTTTGGGAGCAGACACACAGGTTGAAAACCTGTGCTACGGGATCAGCGAGGGGCTGCCCGTGCCCTCGAGCGGGCTATGGGAGCAAGCGCAGCCAGGATGGCGAAGCGCAGCGGACATGCAGTGAGTCGAGGCCTGGAGGGCCGAGACGAACGTCCGGCGAGAGGGCATGGGCAGCCCCGAGCGGAAGCGGGCGGGCACAGGTTGAAAACCTGTGCTACGGGAGCAGCGAGAGGCGGCACGAACAGGTCAGCCGATCTTCCCGAGGCCGAGCGTCTCGCCCCAGCGGTCGAGGATCAGCTTCCGGAGCCGCTCGAGCGCCGGATCGGCGAGGTCGGGATCCCGCTGAAAGAGATCGAGGGCGTCGCGGCGGGCCTCGGCTACGACCGTGCCGTCGCGCAGCAGGTCGGCGAGATAGAGCGGCGGCATCCCGCTCTGCTTCGTGCCCACGAGATCCCCCGGTCCCCGCAGCAGCAGATCTTTCTCGGCCAACTGAAAGCCGTCGGTCGTGGCCACGAAGGCATCCACGCGGGGATGCGGGTCGGACTGCGTTGAGGTCACGGCCCCGCAGATGCCCTGTGTCGCCCCGCGGGCCACGCGGCCGCGGAGCTGATGGAGCTGCGCCAGGCCGAACGACTCGGCGTCGAGGATCGTCATGATCGTTGCCTCGGGCACGTCGATCCCCACCTCGATCACGCTGGTGGCCACGAGCACGTCGAGCTTGCCCGCGCGGAAGTCCTCCATCACCGCCGCCTTCTCCTTGGCCTTGAGCCGGCCGTGGACGAGCCCGAGCCGAAACGCCTCCAGCGGGCCGTTGGCGAGCGACTCGTAGGCCGAGGAGATGCTGGCGAGGTCACGCTTCGACTCCTCCACCGCCGGCACGACCACGTAGCCGCGGCGGCCGCCGGCAAGCTTCTTCTGCACAAACTCCCACCAGCGGTCGAGGTCGTCGGGGCCGACGCGATAGGTGGCCACCGGCTGACGGCCTGGGGGAGGCTCGTCGAGCACCGACACATCGAGGTCACCGTAGACCGCATGGGCGATCGTCCGCGGGATCGGCGTCGCCGTCATCACGAGCGTGTGCGGCTCGGCCTGGCCCTGCTGGAGCACCGCCCGCTGGAGCACGCCGAAGCGGTGCTGCTCGTCGATCACCACCAGGCCGAGGTGCTTGAACTGGGCGGCTCCCGCGACGAGCGCCTGCGTGCCAACGACGATGCCGGCGGTGCCGGCGGCGATCCGCGCGATCGCGGCCTCCCGCTGCTTCGCCGTCTGGCCGCCCACCAGCAGCTCGACCTCAACGCCACTCCCGGCAAGCAGCCGCGAGAGCGTCTGGTGGTGCTGCCGGGCGAGGAGCTCCGTGGGCGCCATGATCGCCGCCTGAAATCGCTCGGCCGAGTCGGGCGACACCCGCGTGCCGACCGCGGCGAGCATCGCGTAGACCGCGATCGCCGTCTTACCGCTGCCCACGTCTCCCTGGAGGAGCCGGTTCATCGGCTCGGCCCGCGCCATATCGGCCGCGATCTCGCCGCAGACCCGCTGCTGGGCGGGCGTGAACTGAAACGGAAACCGCGCCCGGATCCGGGCGTCGAGCCGGGCGTCAACCGCGATCGCCGGTGCCGCCTTGGCCTGCTGCTGCCGGCTGCGATGCATCCGCAGCGCCAGCTGCAGCATCAGCAGCTCCTGGTAGACAAACCGCCGCCGCGCCGCGTCGATCATCTCGTGGCTCGACGGGCAGTGGATCTCGCGAAACGCCTGCTCGATCGAGAGCAGCCCCTTCGCGGCGAGCATTTCCTCGGGAAGCGCCTCGGGGCAGACGCCCGCGGCGTGGTCGAGTGCCGCGGCCACGGCGAGCCGCACGTGCGACTGCTGCACGCCCTCCGCGAGCGGGTAGACAGCGAGCCAGTCGGAGGCGTGGGCCTGCTCGCTGCTGGCGAGCCAGCGAACCTCGGGATGGGCAAACTCCCACACGCCGCCGGCGAGCCGCGGCTGGCCGGCGATCACCACCTTCATCCCCTTGGCGAACCGCTTCGCCATGAACGGCATGTTGAACCACAACGCCCGCACCCGGCCGGCGCCGCAGGCGAGCGACACGCAGAGCATGGTGCGGCCGGAGTAGAGCGTCCGCGAGCCAGCATCAATCACCTCGCCGGCGATCGAGGCATGCTCGCCCTCGCGGAGGTCGGTGAAGGCATGGGCGCCGGAGAAGTCGCGGTATTCCCGCGGGAAGTGCATCAGGGCGTCGCGGACTGTCACGAGGCCGAGCTTGACGAGCTTCTCGGCCCGCGCGGTCCCCACCCCCGGCAGCCGCTCGAGGCGGGTCCCGAGGCTCGCTTCACGAACCGTTGGCGTGGGAACGTCCATCCCGAGAGTTTAGGGGCGAAGGTGCGGCCTGAACATTCCTGCACCGCAGGTTGCCAACCGGTGCCACAGCCGACCGCAGGTTACCAACCTGCGGCTACGTGTTGATTGCCACCCTGCGGCTACTGCCCCCACGTAGCACAGGTTGTCAACCTGTGCCGAAACCAAGTAGCACAGGTTTTCAACCTGTGCCAAATACGACCGCAGGTTGAAAACCTGCTCTACATTCCGTTCCGCTGCAGCTCCTTATACGCCTCCACGGCCAGCCGGTCGCACTCCTCGTTTTCCGCGTGGCCGGAATGGCCCGCCACATACGTAAACCGGATCGTGTGCGCGGACGCGAGCCGATCGAGCTCGCGCCACACGTCTTCATTCTTCACCGGCACGAGCTTCCCCTTCTCCTTCCGCTTCCAGCCCTGCTGCTTCCAGCGGGGCAGCCACTCGGAGAGCCCGGTGCCCACATACTTGCTGTCGGTCACGAGTTCCACCACCGTTGGCCGCTTGAGCTGCTTGAGCCCCTCGACGACGGCTGTGAGCTCCATGCGGTTGTTCGTCGTGGCGGGTTCGGCGCCGGAATCCTTCGTCTCCCGGCCGGTCCCCGGATGCCGCAGGATGTAGGCCCAGCCGCCCGGGCCCGGATTGCCACTGCAGGCGCCGTCGGTAAAGAGCACCACCTCCGCCTCGTCACGATCCTTCGCCATCACGGGCATCCTTTCCTCAAACCGCGTTTCTGAACCGACTCTAGACCACTTCCCGCACGCCGCCCACTTCGAGCGGCGCGATCCCGTTGTCGCCGGCTGACAACCTGAGCGGTAGGCGGATCGTGAACTGGCTTCCCCGCCCGAGCTGGCTCTCCACCGAGACGTCGCCACCGAGGAGCCGGCAGAGTTCACGAACGATCGACAGGCCGAGCCCGGTGCCAGAAAACTCCCGCGTCATCGCGTCGTCACCCTGGAAGACGTGCCCCTGACGGAACTTCTCGAAGATCGTCTGCCGCTCCTCCTCCGCGATGCCGACGCCCGTGTCGACCACCTCGATCAGGAACGCCTTGGCCGGCCCCTCTTCAGACTCGTCGAGGCGGCCGATCACGTCCACGCGGCCCCCCTCGGGCGTGAACTTCACGGCGTTGGAGAGGAGGTTGGCGAGGATCTGCTGCACCTTCGCCTGATCTTGCTCCACCGCCTCGAGGCCCGGCCCCACGTCGTGCAACAGGTCGATCCGCTTGCGCTCCGCGAGGGGACGGGCCATGTCGCACTGGGCCGACACCACCGACTCCACGGCAAACACCGTCGGCCGGACCTCCATCTTGCCGGCCTCGATCTTCGCCAGGTCGAGGATGTCGTTGATCATCTCCAGGAGCATCCGGCCGGAGGTGCGAATGTTTTCCACGTAGCGCTTCTGCTTTGGATCGAGCGACTCGATCGAGCTGAGCACTTCGGAGAAGCCGATGATGCTGTTGAGCGGCGTGCGGAGTTCGTGGCTCATGGTCGCCAGAAAATCCCCCTTGAGCCGGTTCATCTCGTAGAGGTTGAGGTTGGCCTGGGCGAGCTCGTCGACCTTTCCGTCGAGTGCGCCGTTGGTCTTCCGGAGTTCCTCCTGGGAATCGATCAGGCCGCGGAGCATGCGGTTGAAGGCCAGCCCAAGATCCTCGAACTCGTCGGCGGTGTGGATGTCGGCACGGGCATCGAGGTTGCCGCGACGGATCTCCTCGCTCACGTTCCGCAGGTGGTCGAGCGGCTTGACGATCACGTACCGCACGATCGCGTAGGCCACGAGCATGGCCAGAAAGACGGTCATGAACGCCGTCGTCAGCAGGATGGCCCGGTTCCGGTTGATCGCCTTGCGGGTCGCCGCGTCGGGCATCACCACCTTCACCACCGCCATCAGGTCGTTCTCCGCCTGAAGCGGATGGAGCGTTTCGTCGGGGCCGGCAGGCTGGTCGCCGATCAGCCCGCGGACCTGATGGCACACGAGGCAGCTCTTCTTGGCCCGCACCGGCTGGTAGTAGTGATACTCGGAGGCATCCTCGGTGCGGAACTCACGATACTCGGTCACCGGCGCGCCGTTGGGGCCGATCGCCGGCTCGGGCGCCGGCCGGTCGCGGAAGTAGTCGAGGACGGCCGCATCAAGCCGCTTGTAGCCGGCCCGCTCCTCGGGCGTGGCGTCGGGGTCGAGGAGCCGCCAGCTGTAGGGCTGGTTTTGGAGGGTGCGGCCAAGCGTCTCGATGAGGCTCGTGTACTGCTGCTCCTTCTCCAAGGTCTTCCAGTGGTACTGGAGCATGATGGCGTCAACGAGATGCCTGCCGGTGCTCCGCGTGGTCGCGTAGACGAGCTGCTCGGTGCGGCTGCCATACCACCAGAAGCTGCCGGCGATCAGCAGGAACAGACAGAGCCCGAACAGGAAGCGGCATTTCCGCTCCAGGCTCGTCTCGCCGAGGATGTCGGTGATCGTTCGGTACGCCATGGCGAGTTACAGCATATCCACGGGATCGACGTCGATGATCCAGGCGACGTTGTCGGGCGTCTTCAGGCCGGCCGTGGCCCGGGCCACGATGGCCCGCAGCGCGTCGCCGTCGGGGCCGTGCATCTGGAGGTGCCAGCGAAAGCGGTCGCGGAGGCGGGCGATCGGAGCCGGGGCCGGGCCAAGCACGCGGATCCCCGGCATCCCATCCGCCGCCCGCCGCAGCCGCTCGACAAGGTGCCCCGCCCACTCAGACGCCGCCCGGTCGTCGATGCTGCGAACCACCATCCGCACGATGCTGCCGTAGGGCGGATAGAGGAGGGCTTCGCGGGCGGGCAGTTCATTGCGGACAAACGCCTCGTAGTCGTGGGTCGCCGCGGCGCGGATCGCAGGATGGTCGGGCGTGCTCGTCTGCACGACCACGCGGCCGCCGAGCGGCCCGCGGCCACTGCGGCCCGCCACCTGGGTGACGAGTTGGCAGGTCCGCTCCGCGGCGCGGAAGTCGGCCAGATGCAGCGCCGCGTCGGCGTTGACCACGCCCACGAGCATCACGTTCGGGAAGTCGAGCCCCTTCGCGATCATCTGCGTGCCCACGAGGATGTCGATCTGCCGGTTGCGAAAGGCATCGAGCGTCCGCTCGTGGCTGCCGCGGGTCCGCATGGTGTCGGTGTCCATCCGCGCCACGGCCGCGTCGGGGAACGAGGCCCGCACCTGCTCTTCCAACCGCTGCGTGCCGGTGCCGGAGTGGACGAGGCCGGGCGCGTGGCAGTCGGGACAGTCGGCCGGCAGCCGCGCCACCAGTCCGCAGCCATGGCAGATGCCGCGGTTGCCCGGCTGGTGGAGCGTGAGGGCGAGGTCGCACTGGTCGCAGCGGGCCGTGTGGCCGCAGGCCCGGCATTGAACGTGCGTGGCAAAGCCGCGGCGGTTGAGCAGCAGCATCACCTGCCCGCCCGCGTCGAGCGCCCAGCGGATGCCGGCGGCCAGCCGTGGGCTCACCGCGCCGCGGGACCGGCTGCCCCGTTCGCGGAGATCGACCGTGATCACCGCGGGCAACTGCCCGCCCCCGACGCGATCGGCGAGGCGGCACATCGTCCACTCGCCCGAGAGACAGCGGGCGAAGGTCTCGAGCGCCGGCGTGGCCGAGCCGAGCACCAGCGGCACTCCCTCGGCCTTCGCGATCCACTCGGCCACGTCGCGGGCGTGGTAGCGGGGCGCCGTCGCCTGCTTGAACGAGCTCTCGTGTTCCTCGTCGATCACGATCAGGCCAAGCCGCGGAGTGGGAGCGAAGATCGCCGACCGCGCGCCCACCACCACGTTCACCCGGCCCGAGGCGATCTCCCGCCACTGGGCGTGTCGCTCGGCTGCCGTGAGGTGGCTGTGGAGCACGGCCACCGTGCCAAACCGGGCACGAAACCGGTCGCAGGTCTGCGGGGTAAGACTGATCTCGGGCACGAGCACGATCGCCTGCCGGCCATACGTCACGGTCTCCTCGACGGCCTGCAGGTAGACCTCCGTCTTGCCGCTGCCCGTGACGCCGAAGAGTACGATCGTCTCGTGCCGCTTGGCGGCCATCGCGTCTTTGATGGCGACGAGGCTGCTCGCCTGCGCGGGCGAGAGTTCCGCGGGCCGGTCGTGAATGATCGCCGGTCGCTCGGCTTTGGCCCGGCCGGGCCGCTCCACGGCTCCCGCCTCGGCGAGAAGGCCGAGCTTCACCAGCCGCTGCACCACCGCGCGGCTGGCGCCGCTGGCCTCCGCAAGCTGGTCGGCGGTCTTCGGCTCGGTCGCGGCGGCGAGCACCTTCGCCTGAGCGGGCGTCAGCTTCCGAGACGGCTCAGCCCCCGTTGCCATCAAGAGCGGCGAGAGCCGCACTCGGTTGCGCAGTCGCACCCCGGCCGGCAGCACCGCCTCGAGCACCTCGCCCCAGCGGGCCATCCAGCGGTCGGCCATCCACTTCGTGAGTTCGATCATCCGCGCGGAGAGCAGCGGCGTGGCATCTTCCACGGCGACGACGCTCTTGAGCGGCGCCTGCGGCAGGTCGCCGTGCCGCACCGCCACGCAGTAGGCGAGCGTCTCGCGGTTGGCCCGACCGAGGGGCACCCGGACGCGGCGGCCGGGCTCAACCTCGGCGGCGAGCGACTCCGGCACGAGGTAGTCGAGCGGCTTCTCCACCCCCTCGGGCAACACGACGGTGGCGATCGTGCCGCGACGGGCATCGTCCTCGTCCCACTGGGGCCGGCTCTCGAAGAGTTGGCGTTGCGACGTATGCTGCTGCGACATGACCCCGAGTAGACCCGCCCGGCGGCCACCCGGTCTATCGGCCGGCGTCGGCGAGCGAGACGGACGGAGGCGACGATGCGGATCGGTGTGTATGGCGGCAGTTTCGACCCGGTGCACCTCGGCCACCTGATTGCGGCGGAATGCTGCCGCGAGCAGGCAGGCCTCGACCGGGTGCTCTTCGTGCCGGCGGCGGTGCCACCGCACAAGCAGGATCGGCACCTCGCCGACGCCGCCGACCGCGTGGCGATGCTCACGCTGGCCATCGGCGGCCACGACGCCTTCGGGATGTCGACCGTTGAACTCGACCGCGGCGGCGTGAGCTACACGATCGACACGCTCGGCGACCTTGCCTCCCGTCACCCGCAGGACACGCTCGTGCTCTTGCTCGGCCCCGACAGCCTCGCGCAGCTCCCGACCTGGCGGGAGCCCCGGGCGATTCTCGGCGGCTGGGAGGTGGTGGCGGTTGAGCGCGAGGGCCTCGACGACGTGGCTGCGGTTGTTCGCGATCCGGCGCTCGCCGACCTACTCGGGCCCGATCACACCGCCCGCGTGATCGAGTCGCGAGTGCGGATGCCGGCGATCGGGATCCGCGCCAGCAGTCTCCGCGCCGCGATCGCGGACGGTGGGAGCATCCGCTTCCGCACACCCCGTGCCGTCGAGGCCTACATCGCGGCCCATGGGCTCTACCGCGAACGCTCAGGATCTCGCGGTCGTCAGGGCTAGTCAGACACAGGTTGAAAACCTGTGCTACTTGCCATGCAATGTCCAAGCCCAACGCCGTGAGGCGTGGGGCGAACGGCCACCGGACGCCGCGTCCAGATCAGTCAGCCGCCTCGCCGCGGGCGATTTTCTTGAGCCGCGTCTCGAGCAACCGGCTCTTCGGCTCGGCAGCGATTCCCGGATCGCCACCGATCGCCGCCAGCAGCCGATCGAGACGTTCCGCGGCGGTGTGCTCAAGATTCAGGAGCACATGCCGAACGCCGCCAACCGTGCATGACCCTCCGGGCAGGTCGCCGAGGGCCTCCTCGCGAACGTGATAGCCGAGGTCCTTGGCAAGTTGCCGAGCCTCCTCGAGCAGGCCGAGCGTGTCAGCCACCTTGCTATCGGCCCCAGGTCGGCAGCCCGCGCTGCTCGCGACGCTCGTCCATCGCCCGTCGGTATTCCACGTACCGCGCCCGCTGCTCGGGTGTCGTGGAGTCGATCATCGACTTTCGCCAGCGATTGCGGTCTTCCTCAGAGCCACCCTGCGGTGGGCCGCCCGGTCGACTGCCACCCGCCTGCTGGCCGCCCTGAGCGGCACCGCCTTGCCCCGCACCGCCCTGGCTCGCTTGCTGACCGCCGCTCTGACCTCCGCCAAACATGCCGGCGACCGCGCGGCCGGCCTCGAAGGCCTTCCGCATCATCTCCTCCTGGTCGATCTGCCGGTCGAGTTCCGCCTTTCGCTTTTCGGGCGGCGCCGTGAAGTAGGAGTCGATCCGCGCCCGCATCGCCGTGCGGAAAACCGAGCCTCCCTGCCGCTCAACCTGGGGCCGGAGATGCGGCGGGAGCGCGTCGACTTTTGCGCGAATCGTGTTCATCGCAGTGACAGCCGCCGTCGCATCGGCCACGGTTCGCGGGCCTCCCCCCTCGGCGAACTGCGCGCGGGCCTCCTCCTGCATCTTCTGGATCTCGGCGACCCGCGGATCGGTGCCGAAGCTGATCCACCCGAGAAGCCAGGCGACCAGCACCGCCAGCACCGCAACTCCGGCCAGAACGGCCAGCCAGAAGCCCCAGGCAGACTTCTCGTTGGATCCCGACGGCGATTGAGCAGCCCTGGAGGAACGAACGGCTGCGGTGCTCATGGGAAAGATCTCCGGATCATGAAAAGACAGGCAGGAAGGAGTTCATACGGCCCTCGTCCAAGCCCAACGCCGTAACGTGTGGGGCGAACCGCCAACCGACGCCGTCTCCCGCCCGCGGCCTCACGGCCGGTC
>Ga0164293_10004398_pt1 | contig 12053 bp, 10 predicted proteins | sample GEODES118metaG_FD_111487 | JGI IMG/M metagenome (GOLD analysis project Ga0164293, IMG submission 111487) | Eutrophic lake water microbial communities from Lake Mendota, Wisconsin, USA - GEODES118 metaG | ecosystem: Environmental > Aquatic > Freshwater > Lake | place: USA: Lake Mendota... | reverse complement strand
TTATTGTTTCGGAGGAAGTGCTCGTCTGATGAGGCATGCGGTGGGATCGGCCTATAAAAAAAGTTTAGGATTTGAGAGTCGTGGCTTATTGAAAGAAGGGGAGAGAGTGAATCTGACACTTAGGAAAGTGTGGGTTTAGCGAACGTTTCACGCACCTTAATAAGCATCTTCGCAAAAATTGAAATACTTGACTTCGAGCGGTCATTGGCCAAAAGTGCAAAACGTTCATTCAGACTTTTCTCTAACGAGAGCGAAAACTCTACCACTTCATTGAGCGCCGCTTGCAGTTCGGCCTGACAGTTAAAATCACCAGTTTGACGGAAGTGTTCAAAACTTGCCTGAAGCTCAGGATTGCGCTCAAGCATTTTTACGGTGACAAAATTGAGCTGACCGTTTCGAAGATCGGCAGCAAAGGGTTTACCGGAGTGAGGATTAAAATCATTCACATCATCGAGCATTTGGAAAAAGACACCGATATCATCACCCAAAGTTTTACAAAGGACCTGGAGCTCGTCTGATTGGTGAGAGAGTTTTGCCGGAACCAGGCAGCTCCACATCATGAGGCTACCGGTTTTTTTGCGAGCGACCGTTTCAAGTTCGGCCCACGTCGCCATACCACGAGTTTTGATGTGCGCCTGGAGCCACTCACCATCTGCCAAATCTTTAATGGCGTCTGTGAGTGTTTGAATAATCTCCAAACGGCCGTGCTGAAGTAAATCGCCGATCACGCGTGCCAGGAGAAAATCTCCCGCAAGAATGGCCTGGGTATTATTGAAGCGATGATTGATAGTGGGGATCTTACGACGCTCAGAAGCCGCATCAATTACATCGTCATGTACCAGCGATGCTGTATGGGTCATTTCCACGGCGCGTGCATAAGGGGCGAGTTCCGCTTCAGTGAGACCAAAAACTTCCCCAAACAAAAAGACTAAGGCCGGGCGAAAGCGCTTACCCGAATGGTCAAAAAGTGTGTGAAGTTCTTGGGGAAGTCGTGAAACGGCTTCATGGGAGTGGAAATTGAAGTCCAAGCGATTAACGGCGTCTAAGATATTGGAACCAAGTTTAAGACCTTGCACGTCAATTCTCCCTATGGGGCTAATTTATGTGAAGAGAGGCCAGCTGGCCAGGGCCGCCTAGGATTTGATGATTCACCAAAGCTTGCCAAGTATGAGAAACTAGCTGCTTAGACCGGGAGGCCTTTGATGAAAAATCTACTTATGTTCATAGTTTTAGGGTTTATGTTCCAAGCTCAAGCTGCGAGCTTCCACGAAATAGTTGAAAAGGACATTAACGGCAAGGAAATGAAGCTTTCTACCCTTAAGGGGAAGGTCGTTTTAATTGTTAATATTGCCAGTCAATGTGGCTTCACTCCTCAACTCGAAGATCTGCAAAAGTTGCAAACGGAATACGCCAGTAAAGGGTTTACGGTCTTAGGTGTTCCTTCCAATGAGTTTGGTGGGCAAACTCCCGAGGCAGATCAAGATATGAAAGAGTTTTGCCAGAAGAAATACAATGTGAATTTTCCGCTGCTATCGAAAGGCAAAGTAAATGGCAAAGAGCGCCGCCCACTTTATACCTTCTTAACTAGCAATAAAAAAACCTCCGGTGATATTGGCTGGAACTTTGTGAAATTCATGGTGGGTAAGGACGGTCAAATCATCGATCGCTGGACCTCTATGACTACTCCAAAATCAGAGAGTATCGTTAAAGCTCTGGAGCAAGCACTCAAGTGAAAAACCTCGCCGTGATTGGTGCCGGTGGTGGTGGTGTGTCCTGCGCACTGCTGGCCCAATCACATGGCGTAGATACAACTCTTTTTGAGTCCCATCGCACTCCCGGCGGATCAGCGGGCTGGTTTCGTCGCGGAGCTTTTAGTTTTGATGTGGGTGCCACCACCTTGAGTGGCATCGGTGTAGATCGTCCGCTGACACGCTTTGCTGAAATCACCGGTTCACCACTGAATGTATGGGCGGCCGATCCAGGTATTACATTTCATTTAGGCTCCGAAGTTTTTTCTTACCGTCGAGATCGTGAGTTTTGGTTAAATGAGTTGCAGCGTGTATTCCCCGACATTGCCCACCGAAAATTCTGGGATGACATCGAAGAGTTACAAAAGAGGGCCTGGCGGTTACTTCCTCATCTTCATCATTTTCCACCAGCAAGACTGAGCGATTTAAAAGAGCTGCCTCAATGGCTTAAAGGCACAGCGCTTTTGCCGACTATTGCGATGGATTTGACGACTTTTCGTCGGATGCGGCAAGGGAGCAGTCAGAAGTTTGAGCGCTGGCTGAATGCTCTTTGCATGATCTCGGCGCAAAACCGTGCTGATGAGGTGCCAGCGCTGATTGGATCATTGGCCCTCACATATCCAGCAGAAACTTATTTGCCACAAGGTGGGATGGAGGGGTTATTTTCTGGATGGCTCAACCACTTTCAAAAGCTTGGCGGAGATTTTCGTCCTCAAAGCGAGATCAGTGCACTTCAACTTTCGGATAGCTGCCAGTTAACTCTTGCGAGCAGCACGGAGAGTTTTAAGCATGTGGTCGCCAATTTAACCTCATGGTCACTCGATGCTTTACTCGGAGTTGAGTCGACCTCGCCCGAAGTCGGTTGGGGAGCGTTCACTCTCTATGCTGCTATACGAACGAATGATCAACCTATTCGTGAGAGCTATCATTTGGTGATGCCTGATGAAGGTATTGATGATTATTTTGTCTCGCTCTCTCATCCAGAAGATCGCCTGCGCTCTCCAGCAGGTTGGCAAACGCTGACACTTTCTCAGCACACCATTGTGGAAGACTGGTGGGAGCTTTCTCAGGATGAATATCAAGTGAAGAAAAAAGCACGGATGGAGATGATCTGGCAGGATGTATTAAAAAGATTTCCCCAAATTAAAGAAGTGAAGTTTTTAACGGCAGGAACACCTAAAACTTTCTTTCACTACACTCGTCGCTCGCAGGGAAGAGTGGGAGGAAGACCGCATAAAAAGAGTCATCCTTTTTGGCTCTGGCCTTCTCATTTTAAAAATCCGAACTTGTCACAAGTGGGTGATACCGTTTTTCCCGGCCAGGGTTTAGTCGCTGTTGTGACTAGCGCCATGAACTGGTGGCATGGTTCAGTGTTGAATCCGCACCTCAAGAGGCGTGGATGAGCGCAGGTGTAGATCACGCTGTGGGTAGCTGATTTCGATACCAGCTTCACGATAGACCTTCTCGAGTGCAAAACGGATGTCACTACGACACTGCATTAAGGAGTCGACCTTTTCTAGATCAGCCCAAAACAACAGTTTGAACATCAGAGAGTTGTCACCGAAGTCGTTAAAGATCACGCGGGCCTGAGGAGATTTTTCGATAAAGGGCATATCCTGCAACACTTTGAGGGCCAAAGTACGCACTCTTTCTAAATCGGAACCATAAGCGACACCGACATCAACTTCGGCTCGTATGATGGCGGTATGGTTACTCCAATTTAAAACGGCTTTTTCTAAGAACATACTGTTGGGCACGATCCAAATTTTATTTTCTAAGGTACGTATGCGCGTGGCGCGGGTGCCAATCTCTAGTACTGTCCCAGTGATGCTATCGACCTCGACGACATCACCGACCTTCAGCGGTCGCTCGGCCATAAGAATCAGGCCAGAGATGAAATTGTTAACAATATTTTGTGATCCAAAACCAATACCAATCGCAAGCGCGCCACCAACCACGGTAAAGACCGTGAGAGGTATGCCCGCAATACTGAGGGATATAACAAAGAATAAAACAAAGTTCGCCGTGTAGATCATGCGGCGATAAGTGTTGAGCGCTTGGGAGTCTGGATTAAAGGGCTCAACAACTTTTTTCAGAATCAATTTTGAAAGAATGCGTGCTAGGCGATTAGTTAAGAGGAGCAAAGTGCCAGCGAGGAGCACATTTCCTAATGTGAGTTGCACATCCTGCACAGTAAACAACTTTAGATGCCAAAATTGATCGAGAATGGCCTTGATTTCGAGAACGGCTTGCATATTTAACCATCTGTTTTTATTAAAATTTTTTCAGACACGATGCCTTTTGTGCCCCGAGGAGTCAAGTCTCTCTTTTTTGCAGAGGCGGTGGACGATAACACTTGTTTGATATATAAAACACTCATGCCTTTCACACCCACCAGTCACCGTTCTCTTGTGGCCATCATGACAGTTCTTTGTCTGGTTCATGGGGTATTTTTGTCTTGGCAGCATATGCAAGATAATTGGGCGACAGGCCAAGCTGCCGGTGCTTTGGTGCTGACAATGTCGGAAGCTCAAGTCGCCAAGACTTATGTTCCACCCAAACCTAAAAAAACGGTAACGCAAACACTGCCCGTCACGGAATCGGCCCCAGAGCGCGCTGCTGTTCAAGAAACTGCCGCGTCTCCTTTGTCACAGATGGCAGCGATGGATTTGAAGCAAATGTATCTCGCCGAGCTGCGCGCTATGATTGAGCGCAACAAAGTTTATCCTGTGCAAGCTTCACGCTTAGGTCAGACCGGCGTAGTAGAAGTCTCATTTACACTCACAGCTGACGGTCATATTATTGATTCACGGATCTCTAGGCCTTGTCCCTTTCAGCGCCTCAATGAAGCAGCGCTGGTTGCGGTGAATACCCTAGGTCACTTTCGACCGATTCCTTCTGAGCTAGGAGGAAATCCGATCGAGGTCAAGATCCCGATACGTTACTCACTTTATAAGTAAAACTGAAAAAGGATTTTCCATGCGTTTGATTGATTATGTGAACCAAGGTGGGGCGATCACTTGGATTCTGGTTGTTATGAATGTGGTTGGACTCTCGCTCGTTCTCTGGCGCTTTTGGGTTCTGCGCGACTTTGCAGGTAATATCGACAGCCGTGCACAAGCATTAGCAGAAGATATTAAGGGTCAGGTCAAAGGTGCTGATGTCTTCTCATTGGCGAAAGATTTTATCACAGCAAAAGTATCTGAACTTGAATACGGGATGACTGTTATTCGAGTCATTGCCACCATTGCACCTTTGTTAGGTCTATTGGGGACGGTTGTAGGTATTTTTGAGGCATTCCAAGTGATTGCTGCCAAAGGTCTCGATAATCCAGGTGACTTCGCTTCAGGAATTTCACTGGCCCTCATCACGACAATTGCAGGATTGATTGTCGCCATTCCTCATTACATTGCTCATAACTTTTTAACAGGCAAACTAGATAGCCTTGAGATTCGCCTTGAGAAATTGATTCTTCCACGTTTGGCCGGGAAGTAATCCATGTCACGTCGTAATCGTCGCGAGCCTCTCGCTCCAGATCTTACCCCGCTAATTGATATGGTGTTTTTGCTGTTGATCTTCTTCTTGGTCACTTCGGTGTTCAGAAAAGATGAATTAGCACTTCTCTTGAAACTCCCACAGGCCACCCAAGGCCAGGGCGATCAAAAGAAGATGGATAATTTGACTATCGAGCTCTCCGACACAGCAGTTGCCATCAACGGTAAAGAAGCATCTATGGAAGAGCTGCCTACTTGGTTTAAAAAAACCGAAGCCAAAACGCTGGTTAATTTGCGCGTAGATGGTGGTGTTCGTTATGAACGCCTAGTGAAAGTTCTCGATCTTTTGCGTGAGCACAAGCTTGATAACATTTCACTCATTACGGAAAAACAAAAATAGAGGGAAGTCCGGTTTAAAAAACCGGACTTTCTGTTAGACCGTTTTCAATCCCCTTAAATAAGACCGCACAAGCATTGTGAGAGTGCAAAGACTCAAAATGCTCAAGTGACACGATCCAATCAGCAAGACGATCGTCATTATTAAGCACTTTGAATAAACGCTTAGAAGCATGCTCAACGAACATCGGATTAGCACCATTTAGAATTGCGAAAGCTTGTTCATCGATTCGCTTAACCAGGCTTTGTGTCTCTGTTGGAATCGCTAAGCGCATTAACTCAATGAGATCTTCAATGCCAAAGTTCGCATTAGCGGCCAAGCGCACCTTGGCGGTCGCACGCGAGCGCTGACCATGAGCAACTCCAATTCCGTTACCTTCTTCAGTCAATCCGGCTGCGTAGTCAGCCTCATACTGCTTGGCCATGGAGAGTGAGCAAGGGCAAGTTGATGAGTACTCATACTCGAGTGTGATGAAGGATTCGAAACCTTTTGTCTTGGTTTCACGCGCTTCAATGATGGTGCGGTAGTACTGCCAACCCCAATTATGACTCTTTAGCGAGAGCTGTTTAACCGGGTAGCTGAACTGCAGTCGCAAATAGGCTTCGTCGAGTTTTTCTTCATGATCATAATCGCGAAGATCAGTGCGGTAGCGTGAGAGGACATTGCGGAAAAATTTCTGATTAACAGCGAGATTGGCACCTTCGTTTTGCAAAATAGAGCATAGGCGACTCATATTGATACCGGTTTTTCCTGCCGGACAATTCACATACATGCTCGCCTCGCAATCATGATTCATGATTGAGCCATCGCGATGTTTAAAGCTTAATGGAATACGAAAGCGATTGATCCCTACACGCGGAATAGAAATTCCCTGGCGATCGGGGAGTTTTTGAAAGTCATTAAGGCCGGTATCGTCTTGAACTTCACAATTAAGGACTTTATCAGTTACGCCTTTATTTAAGGCTTCAAGATTCTCGCTCATAAAAAGCATCCTTTTAAGGAGAGTACCCAGACACTATGCCCCAAAAAGGACGGGCCCAGGAAGTTAAACTCCCCCTGTCTTTCCCATGTCTAACGTCTTATGCAAAGCATTGATTTAACAAAAAGGGTAGGCTCGAAGTAAAACCCTATAAATCCGGTAGTTTTAGCCTTATTTCATAATTTCATGGAGACCTTGTTGCATTTTCTAGTATTTATCGGCAAAATGTGTCAAACGTATGATTCAAACAAACGTTTGAAAAGGATATAAATCATGAAATTCCCCGTTCTGTTCACGGGCCTCCTGTTCCTCCAGCTCCCTACCGTTTTTTCTGCTGAAACATTCTCTTTGAACGAGAAGTCGCTCGCCGAAATCTCCCTCACAGAAGCTCCTCAGTGGGAATCCATTGAAGCTGCTTTCCTTGAGGCCAAGTCTGAGTCTGAGCAACTGCACGACAGATTTAGGCCAGAGATTTTTGGTGACCTGCAAACAGCTGAGACCAAAGAGAAGGCGATTATTCAGTTTCAACCTATTTGGAGTCCCCAACAAAATGCTCAACTAGGTGTGAGACAAAATTTCCGCGGAGGCGTAGGGCTCTCTGCCGGAGTGGGTGCTGATCGAAGAAACGCTTCGACTGTTTCAGGCCGATTCAAAGAAGTGTCGACCTCCACAGTGCGTCTCGATCTGCAGGTAGATCTTTGGAAAGATTTGTTCGGTCGCTTAAGCAAAGCACAAAGCAATGCCGCCGACTTTTTACAAAAGCGTGCGGAAATTGAGCGTAACGTTCAAAGAAAAGCCTTCCAACTTTCTCTTCGTCGCACCTACTGGTCATTGGTGGCCAATAATGAACAAATTAAAGTTTATGAGGGTTTAAAGAAAATCTCTCTGGAGCAATTGGCCGATGCCACTCGCAGAAAAAATGCCGGTGTCGCCGATTTAGGGGAAGTGGCACGCTATGAGGCGCAAGTGGCTTCACGCGAAGGTTCACGTCTCTATTATATGTATCAGCGAGAAATTTTGCTGAAACAACTCAAGAACCTACTGCCAAGCTTAATGGCGAAAGATGTGGTCTTGACTGAGTACGATGTTCCAAAAATGATTCAAACGGTGCTGGCTTGTACTGCGACCATCGCTAGCAATAACAGTGTTCCTTATGACTACACTCAGTATGATGAGATCACTGCTCTGTTGCGGCAGAATCAAAAAGAGCAGTCTAAACTCGCCTCAAGTTATGATGATGTGGACTTAAAGTTTATTGGTTCAGTTAAAACCACCGGTGTTGCGAGTAAAGATAAAGGCAATGGTTTAGTGGAAGGTTCGATTAACGATGCCTTCGATGACTGGCAAGAAAATGATCGAACCGGTTATAGCGCTGGTCTTCAGTTAGTGATTCCTATCGGAAAGGGTGATACTCGCCAGACACAAGAGCTTTTGGCCGAGAAGCGCTTTAGCGCTCAGATCAAACAGAATGATACGGATATCATTTCAACCCATCAGCAATTGGTAAAAGTCATCGGACTTTTAACTGATGTGGTTCGCTCACAGAAACAAAATACCCTCGCCCTTGAAAAGCGCCTACAGGTGCAAAATCGTAAATTCCGTGAGGCGCGCGTTTCGGCAAATGATTTGATCTTGGATCAGGATGCGCTTTTGAATTCAAATCTCACAACAATTAGCACTCAACTTGAAATTATAAATACTATTTTCGATTACCTGGTTGTCTTTACTGAAACTCCTTGTGAGTTCAACAGGATCTAACACATGAAGAATATTGCTGATTTTTTTATTCGTAACTATAAACTCACATTAGTTCTGATGGGGTTTATGTTTGTCATCGGTCTTCAGGGCATTATGAAAATGAATGCCGAGTCATGGCCGGCAGTGGATTTTGCTATTGCCACAATTACGACGAACTACAAAGGGGCTTCACCGGAAGATATCGAAGCTCTCATTACTAAACCCATTGAAGATGAAATTCGTGCAGTCTCAGGCATCAAAGATATTAAGTCGATTTCGCAAACCGGCCAGAGTGTCATCGTCGTTCGTGCAGATATGGACAATGTCGATGAAGTTAAAGTCATGGATGATCTGCAAAAAGCAGTTCAGCGAGTCTCAAAGTTGCCTGCTGACTTAGAACAACAACCAAATTTTTTAGAAATAAAATCCGCCGAGTTCCCCGCGATTGAAATTGCTGTCGTAGGCTCCGGCGAAAACCGTCTTCGCGATCGCATTGCTGATCTATTGAAAGAAGAAATCGAAGATATCGATGCTGTAAAGGATGTGCGTCCCAGTGGATTTAGGAATCGCGAATTCACAGTAGAGCTTGATATGGCAAAACTCAATGCCATGAATATTGGTGTTTCAGAAGTTTTGGCCAAAGCACAATCTCGCAATATCTCAACCCCCGGGGGAGATATGGAGAGTGCCACGGAGAAAAGATTAGTTCGTCTGGATGCAAAAGTTAAAAACGCAGAAGAGTTAGGTGAATTAGTTATTCGTTCGAACTTTGCTGGACAGATTGTTCGCTTAAAAGATGTCGCTAGGGCCATTGATGGTGCTGAAGAAGCTAAAACGCTAACAACTTGGAATGGGCAAGAAGCCGTCCTGTTGATTGTGAATAAAAAGGCAGGGGCCGATACTATTAAATTAGCCGATCAAGTTTTTGCCGTGGTCGAGCGTTATTCAAAAGCTTATGAAGGTACAGTTCAATTTAAGACTTACAACAACGAAGCCAATAAGGTTCGTGACAAGCTTAATACCTTGAACTCCAATGCGATTTCGGGGCTTGTTATTGTCTTAGGCTTTTTGCTGATTTTCATTCCAGGTTGGACTGGGGTGATGGCTTCAATATCTCTTCCTCTCGCGATTATGACTACGCTTGGGATTATGCCGATGTTCGGCTTAAACCTGGACTCTATTACGATTCTCGCATTGATTATTGCAATGGGTATGTTGGTTGATAACTCTATTGTTATTACAGATAATTTTGTCGATTTAAGACGAAATGGCATGCCAACACATCAAGCTCTAGTTAAATCGATTGCCGATCTTTGGGCCCCTATCACCGCGACCGCATTGACTACCATCGCCGCTTTTTTACCGATGCTTGTTACGAAAGGTATTATGGGCAAATTTATTATGGCGATTCCTATCGTCGTAACCATTGCTCTATTAGTTTCATTGCTCGAATCATTCTTCTTCCTACCTATGCGCTTGTCCTTTGTTGGTGATCGTGTCAAAAAAATCAGTGATGGCGGAAAGGATTGGTTCGCTCCTTACCGTTTAAAATTCGAAAATTTCATGCGCTGGGTAGTGAAGCATCGTTACATTACGGTTGGTAGTATGCTCGGCTTGATTGTTGCTTCTATGCTTCTTAATGCGGTTGGAAATAAATTTATACTCTTTCCGGCTGAACACACTGAAGTTTATATGGCGCGTGTTGAAGCACCTATCGGAACCCCTCTTCAGAGAACCCGCGAAATTGTGGGTGAATTAAGCCGTAAAATTCTTGAGGTCGGAGGAGAAAAAAATATTCGCGATGTTATTGCCCGTGCGGGGACATCAAAAGGTCGCCCTGATGATGCCAAAGGTGGGGAAGGTGACAACCAAGGGATGATTACCATTTATGTGACTGATTATGCCAAATTCAATGTTCCCCATACTGAACTCCTCAAAACGTTACGTGAAGGAATAGAGACAAAACAGTATGGAACGGTGATCTTTGAAGAGATGGTGAATGGTCCTCCGGTTGGGGCCGCTGTTTCGGCAACTTTCCGATCTAACGATGCCAAAAAGAATCAAGAAGTGATCGATGAGGTGATGAAAGTTTTAGCTGCAACTCCGGGAATCTTGGATTTAAAAATTGAAGATGTGGTAGATGCAGAAGAAGTGCTCGTCCGCGTGGATTATTCATTAGCTGATCGTTTGGGCATCAACGTTGCCGATATTGGGACGACTGTTCGTACGGCGATGGGTGGTCTCTTCATTTCTGATGTGACGTTGAATAATAAAGAAGTGAATTTGAATGTGAAGTTCAAAGACACCAACCGCGAAAATTATGAGGATTTGGCACAAATTCCTGTGATGGATCGTCAGGGTAATCTAGTTCCTTTAGGTCGCATCGCAAAGTTTGAAACTAAACCAGGAACTCCACAAATTAAGCGCTTTGATTACAAACGAGCACGGACAGTAACCGCCAGTGTTGATGGAATTAAAACCACATCCCCTGTGGCCAATGGAATTTTGGCGAAAAAGTGGGCTGAGCTTCAACCGAGATATCCCGAAGTTTCTTTGGTACAAGGTGGAGAAAATGAAAGTACCGCTGAATCCATGCAATCACTTTTTGATGCCATGGTTTTGGCCATGATTGGTATTTTCGCTTTGATGGTCTTTATGTTCCGCTCATTCCTCATGCCTTTTGTGATTATGATGACTATCCCCTTAGGTTTGATCGGATTCTCGATTTCATTTTTTCTGCATCAGCGTCCTGTTAGCTTTATGGCGTTAATCGGGCTTATTGGCCTCGCCGGGATTATTGTGAATTCTGGAATTGTATTGGTAGAGTTCATTAACGTGCTTCGCAAAGAAGGAAAGCTTCCACTAGATGAAATTTTAGTGCAAGCATCAGGTCAGCGCTTCCGGGCAGTTATTACGACATCATTGACTACAGTGGCTGGTCTCTTTCCAACGGCTTATGGAATTGGCGGACAAGATGCCATGTTGATTCCCATGACGATGGCGATGGCTTGGGGTTTAACAACAGGAACGATCTTTACTTTGATTTTCGTTCCACCAGCAGTCGCTATTATCGAAGATTGGATGAGCTTTATGATGAAGTTGCCATTCTTGCGCTCTTTTAAAAAGCTAGGCTCTAGCGTTGAGCATTCCGTGGAAGCTATGCCAGAGGAGATGGTGAAATCATGACTGAATTGCAGATCCTTGATACCAAAAATAAAATCTTGTCCGCGGCAAGAGAGCTTTTTGCCATCAAAGGATTTGATGGAGCCTCGGTTCGGGAGATTGCACGTGTCGCCGAAGTGAATATCGCAGCAGTGAACTATCACTTCGATACTAAGGAAAAACTCTTTCATCAAGTGATGGATATCATCTTTATGGAGTCACAGACGGCGATTGAAAAACGCCGCAATGATCACCCTGAGGAAAAAGTAGAGGATCTGGCGGTCTGGATTTTTGGTTATTTTAATGAACGCTCAGATATTTTGCGCTCGGTTTTCAAAATGCTGCTTTCTGAGAAAGGCTGGGACGAAGAAATGGATTGTGGTCCCAATGAGCAGGACTTTGGTCCTCCAGGTGGGATGGCGATAGCACGTGCTATTACCGCGCAAGTGAAGCACGATGTACCTGAGGCCGATATGTTCTGGGCAGTGAAAATGATCTTCTCAAACGTCATTCATCTCTCTCTTATGTATTCGAAT
>Ga0164293_10004397_pt1 | contig 12054 bp, 14 predicted proteins | sample GEODES118metaG_FD_111487 | JGI IMG/M metagenome (GOLD analysis project Ga0164293, IMG submission 111487) | Eutrophic lake water microbial communities from Lake Mendota, Wisconsin, USA - GEODES118 metaG | ecosystem: Environmental > Aquatic > Freshwater > Lake | place: USA: Lake Mendota... | reverse complement strand
GGGGTAATCCGCTCGAACCTATGCGGGTTGTCTTTCGACATTTACTTCAAACCTTGCGATTTGAAACCAGCAGTCTCTGGTGAGAGGGCAGATATTAGAAGCAAAGGGGGCTTTAGGTCAAAATCACGCGAGAAAAAACATTTTCTCGCGGCAAAAAGGTTCCTTAAGCGAACTATCAACTCCACCGAACGGGCCAGATCGAGAGAAAGCCCGATCAACTTACTGCTACTTATATTGCCAATCATCTTCGCAAATCCGGGCATCGACAGAGAAAAGCACCATTAGGGACTATCTCTGTCGATTCGTAGCCGATACCAGGTTTGAATAGAGTCAAACCAACTCATGCAAGCCAATTTTCTCACCTTTTTGGAAATTCACAATGCTTAACAAGAAAATTGATGATCACTCTCGGTATATATGTTTTTCAACTCAGAGAATTAGTGGAGGTTAACGGCTAGGAATTAAAAAACCCCACCACAGTTAAGTGGTGGGGTCTAATTAAATAATTATTACTTACTCTATTGCTGGTCCACCTTCGCGGGCATAGCTTGGATCAAGAGTTACACCAGGTCCCATAGTGGTTGAGACAACTGCTTTTCTAATATAGCGACCCTTTGATGAGGAAGGCTTTGCGCGCAAGATCTCATCAAATGCAGCTGCATAGTTATCAGCTAGCGCCTCTGCGCTAAATGAGGACTTACCAATAATGAAATGTAGGTTGCAATCTTTATCAACGCGGAATTCAATCTTTCCACCTTTGATATCGCCAACAGCTTTTGCAACATCAGTTGTGACAGTTCCAGTCTTTGGATTTGGCATCAGACCGCGAGGTCCTAGAACCTTTCCAAGGCGTCCAACTTTGCCCATTAACTCAGGGGTTGAAACAACTGCGTCATAATCAAGACGGCCCTTATTAACTTCTTCAATTAACTCATCGCCGCCGACAATATCTGCTCCTGCTGCCTTAGCCTCTTCTGCTTTTGGGCCAGTTGCAAAAACTAGAACTCGGGCAGTCTTACCTGTTCCATGTGGCAAATTAACCACGGAGCGAACAGCTTGATCGGCCTTTTTAGGATCAACGCCGAGAACCATTGAGACCTCAACTGAGGCATCGTATTTAGTGACATTAGTTTCTTTAACCAGCTTCATACCAGATAGTGGTGTGTAGAGCTGATCGGCATTTACCTTCGCCGCTGCTGCGGTGTATTTCTTACTGCGCTTCATATCTTCTTCTCTTTTCCTTAGTTGGAAGTAGTGGTAGTAGCGGACCAGCGCGGTCCTCCCACGACTTATTTTTTAGTTGACGATGATTCCCATTGATCTTGCAGTTCCTGCAATGATCTTGGCGCCCTGCTTAACATCATTGGCATTTAAGTCATCTTTTTTCAAGGTTGCAATATCTTCACATTGCTTCCAAGTAACTGATCCGACTTTATCCTTATGTGGAACTGAAGATCCTTTTTCAAGTCCTGCTGCTTTAAGAAGCAGGCGTGATGCAGGAGGAGTCTTAGTAATAAAGGTAAAGGAGCGATCTTCATAGACAGTAATTTCAACTGGAATGATTTCGCCTTTTTGCTTCTCAGTGGCAGCGTTATATTGCTTAACAAAGTCCATGATGTTCACGCCATGCTGACCAAGGGCAGGGCCCACTGGTGGCGCAGGTGTGGCAGCTCCAGCTTGGATCTGCAACTTGATAAGTGCTTGGACCTTCTTCTTCGGTGCCATCTTCTTCTCCCCTTTTTACCTTTTCTCTTTAAATCTTCTGAACTTGGTGGAATGAGAGCTCAACCGGAGTCTCACGGCCAAATATTGAAACCAAAACCTTTAGCTTTGCCTGCTCTGGCATGATCTCTGAGATCGATGCAGGAAGAGTGGCAAATGGGCCATCCATAACAGTTACTGACTCACCAACAGTGAAATCAACAACTTTAATATCAGGCTTCATCGTCTTCTTAAGCTCTCTTGGCATCAGCATCTTCTCTGCCTCAGATAGCGGCAGCGGGCTTGGATGATGAGAGTTTCCAACAAAGCCAGTTACTCCTGGAGTATTTCTCACACAGGACCAAGATTCATCAGATAGATCCATACGAACTAATACATAACCAGGATAAACATTGCGCTTAACCTGCTTGCGCTGACCATTCTTAATCTCGGTTACCTCTTCTTCAGGGACTTGGATTTCAAAGATGAAATCCTCCATATGAAGTGAGGTGATGCGCTGCATCAAGTTGCCCTTGACTCGCTTTTCAAAACCGGCATAAGAGTGGACGACATACCAATCTCCGCTCTTTGCTGCTAACTCGGCGCGGAATGCGGCGACCTCAGGAGATACGATCTCTTGAACTTCTTCCTCTTCAAGTTCAATATCTGTATCTACTGCTACATCACTTGCTACTACTTCATCGGTAGCGGCAGTTATCTGCTCTTCGCTCATCATCCCTCCTTACCTTCTTACTCGCCGAATATAAAGAAAACTAATCTGGTTAAACCTAGATCAAAGACTGAAACAACTGCGATAACAAAAGCCACGAAAACAAGAACTACTCCGGTATATGTGGTCAACATATTTCTAGATGGCCAAACCACCTTACGTAGTTCATTAATAATCTGGCGATAGAACAGGGCGATGCGAGAAAAGAAACCTAATTCTTTACTCTCTGAGTTCTCACTCATTTTGCATCCTTCCTCTCTCTTTCGTTAACTTCGTTACTTCTTACAACTGCGCAGGGCAGGAGGGACTTGAACCCCCAACCGCCGGTTTTGGAGACCGGAACTCTGGCCAGTTGAGCTACTGCCCTATATGGCGCTTTCGAACATGACAAAGCATGGACTTTTCATAATCAGATTTTTTTAATTACCCGATCAAGCAAGCGCCAGGATGGGCAAGTGTAGGTGAGCCACCCCCGATAGGTAAAACCCGCATGAAAGGGGGTAGAACTCGCGCTCACCTGCGCCTGTGAAAGACTAACCGCCTATGAGTAAGCCTCGAATCTCTTCAAGAATTGCCGCTATCGCAGAGTCGGCGACCTTAGCCGTTGATGCCAAAGCCAAAGCCCTTAAAGCTGCCGGCCGCCCGGTGATCGGCTTTGGCGCAGGTGAACCAGATTTTCCAACCCCGGATTACATTGTTGAGGCAGCAGCTGCTGCAACAAAGGTTGTTGCTAATCATCGCTACTCACCAACTCCAGGACTACCAGAGCTTCGTCAAGCAATTGTTAATAAAACAAAGCGTGATTCAAATTATGAAATTAGCGTTGATCAAGTTCTAGTAACAAATGGCGGTAAGCAAGCGGTCTATCAAGCATTTGCTTCAATTATTAATCCTGGCGACGAAGTAATTCTCCCCTCGCCTTTTTGGACCACATATCCAGAGTGCATCAAATTAGCTGGCGGAAAAACAATTGAAGTATTTGCCGATGAATCCCAAGATTATTTAGTAAGTATTGAGCAGCTTGAGGCAGCAAGAAGTGAAAACACTAAAGCGCTGCTCTTTTGCTCTCCCTCTAATCCAACAGGCGCTGTCTATTCAAACGAGCAAGTCAAAGCAATTGGTCAGTGGGCCGCTAAACATGGCATCTGGATAATTAGCGATGAGATCTATGAACATCTCCTCTATGACGGAGCGAGCGCTGCCTCAATTCCAGTTATCGTTCCTGAGATGGCCGATAAGACAATTATTATTAATGGCGTTGCTAAAACATATGCCATGACTGGATGGCGAGTTGGTTGGATGATCGGGCCAAAGGATGTAATTAAAGCTGCTACAAATCTGCAATCACATCTTTCATCTAATGTTTCAAATGTGGCCCAGAGAGCAGCAATTGCCGCGCTCGATGGCGATTTAAGCGCAGTTAAGAAGATGGGTGAGGCTTTTGATAGAAGAAGAAAGCTAATCGTGAAACTTCTAAATGAAATCCCAGGAATTTCCTGTCCAATGCCTAAAGGAGCTTTCTATGCTTATCCGTCTATTAAAGGTGTTCTTAACAAAGCGATTAATGGCCGCACTCCAACTACTTCTGCTGAGCTTGCTACGATCATATTGGAAGAGGCCGAAGTAGCAGTTGTCCCAGGTGAGGCCTTTGGGCCATCTGGATATATAAGACTCTCTTATGCCACATCAGATGAAGACATTATTGAAGGCGTGACAAGGATAAAGAAGCTACTTAGCTAACTACTACCTTCTTCTCTTAATCAAGGTTATTAGCCCAATAACTAGCGCAAGAACAAGTGCTGAAGTAATTGGAATAGGCGAAGAGCTAGGAATAGAAACTACCTCTTCTTCAATTGGGGCAGAGATAGCAATCGGTGATTGAACTTCAAATCCATAACTATCTTCAATGACATGGCCATCTTTTGAAACCACTCGATACTTAACGCTATAACTCCCATTGCCGTTAATAGAAAGTCCCGCGCTAATTCTTGCCCCAGATACTTTTGAATCTCCTGAAACTAACTCTCCGCTTGCATCAAAGACTTCAATGCTATTGGGATCATCTTGGCCAATTACCAATAGCTCTTCATTAAAGTCAAGGACTATCTCCATAGGAAAATCAACTAATACAGATCCACTACTTGGGCTAGCGCTAACTAAAGAGCTATGGCTATAAGAAGGGCTTAGCGGAAAGAAAATAAGAAGGAGTGCAAGCAAGAGCTTTCTCATAGATTTAAACCAATTAGAGCAACTTCTACCTCTAGCAAGATTCCAAACTTATCCTTTACTGCCTTTCTTGCTCTTCTCGCTAGCTCTAATATGTCATCTGCGCTAGCACTTCCAGTATTAACAAGTGCTAATACATGCTTACTTGAAATACCTGCGCCATTATGAGTTTCACCTTTTTTTACTCCAGAATTTTCCATAAGCCAGGCAGCAGAGGTCTTTACTCGTCCATCTTCTTGGGGCCATCTAGGAGCGCTTGCTGGAAGCTTCTCTGCATCTTTTGCATCTAATATTGGGTTAACAAAGAAAGAACCAGCAGACCAGCTATTACTGTCTTTTTCATCAAGGAGCATTCCTTTAGCAGCTCTTAAAGCCAATACTGCTTTTCTTAGCTCTGTAATCAATACTCGCTCGCCCAAATTAACCTTTAGATAATTGGCAAGTTCGCTATAGGTAATAGGAAGGCTCATCTCGCCTTGTCGTAATTGAAAAGTCACCTCAAGAACTACATATCTTCCATTGCTTCTTTTAAAAATAGATGAGCGATAAGAGAACTCACACTCTGAGTTAGAGAAAGTCTTGTAAGCGCTCTCTTTCCTATCCCAACACTTAACCCTTGCCACAACCTCTGATATCTCATGGCCATAGGCGCCGATATTTTGAATTGGAGTAGCTCCCACACTTCCTGGAATTCCAGACATACTCTCAAGACCAGCAAAACCCTTTTCAATCATAAATGAGACAAATTCATCCCAATTCTCACCAGATGCAACGCTGATCATTCCCCCGCTACAGGCATCGATAGCAAAGGTATTTCCCTTTGTTTCAACGTGAATTACTGTGCCGCTAAATCCAGCATCAGAGATCAAAACATTTGATCCACCGCCCATAATTAATACTTCTTCTCCCGCGCTATCTGCAGCTTTTATAGCTTCAACTAGCTCGCTCTCACTTGAGGTGCGAATAAATTTCTTCGCCGGACCACCAACTCTAAGGCTGGTGTAATTGGCAAGTAGCTCGCTCATAAGTAGAAGGTTATCTCCGCGCACTCAAGATGTCGCTACGTCCCCGATATTTCTCAAGGATTCGGTTGTAATTCTCCTTAGATTTCTTCTCCCTATAATCAGGATCACTATCGTGATAGCCATGATGGCGCTCCTGGATTAGCCCTAAATCAATTTGATAGAGCTTTGCCCCAGCTGCTCGTAGAGCAAGACTTAACTCCATATCGGCATTTCGATAGTAAGTAGCAGATGGGTTTGCTCCCCCTGCGCTAAGTGCAAACTGTCTATCAAGTGCTAGAAAATAACCAAATAAAACATCAACCTCTCCAGCTCCTTTATCATCAACGCTTCGCCATTGATCATCAACATTTACTAAACCGCCGCGCCAGCCAACGCCCTGATAGCCCTTATCAAGATATTCAAGAGTTGGGGTAATGGCATCAGAGGTAAATATCGTTGAGGGATCCATAATTACTAAATACTTCTCACTTGAATTATTTAGAAAGTAATTGATGCTATGGCCCCAGCCGAGTTTATTTTTCTGAAAAATAACGTTCTCATCTTTAAAACGCTCTTGATAGCTTGCTAGCTCTTTACCTGAGGCAAATATTGTTATTGGAACATCGCTATAGCTTCTAATTGATGAAACGCATTTAGCAAAGTCTTCAATGAAATTATCTGCAATTAAGCAGATTCGAATTGATCCAGCCATAGCTGGCCCTTAATTAACGGGTTTCGCGGTGAAGAGTTGAAGCCTTGCAACGAGGACAGAACTTCTTAAGTTCCATACGATCTGGATCGTTGCGGCGATTCTTCCTGGTGATGTAATTACGCTCTTTGCAATCAACGCAGGCCATAGTGATCTTTGGGCGGACATCCGCACTCTTGCTGGCCATGGTGACTCCTTTTGTAAGAAGAATTTCTTGTTAGGGGCGTGAGAATACCTAGCAGCTCCAACTATGGCAAAAAGGGGGATTTTCCCCGTATGGAGCGATGAGAAAAACAAATCCCCAGGCGGTAAATGATTTCTCAAGTTCACCTGGGGCTCTGGGATGAATATTACAACAATTAAACCAAATAAAAATCCCCGGCGCGCTAATTGCTTTCGCAACTCCGTCCGGGGCTCTAAAGAGAAATCTAGCACATTAACTCTAGAGAAAAAACTATCCCCAGGCGGCAAATGATTTCTCAAGTTCACCTGGGGTTCTGATGCAAACAATATCATAAAGAACAGAAAGATTTATAAGTAATTATAAAAAAATATTTTATCCACAAGAAAAGACTATCCCCAGGCGGTAAATGATTTCTCAAGTTCACCTGGGGCTCTGGTGCAAACTTTACTATGGAGAAAAAAGATAAGCAAGCTAAATCAAGTAAATATGAATTTCTTTTGCTGGTAGCAGAAATTTCAAGTGCACTTTGGGTTCATGTTCAGATTTTCGAAACTACTCTTCGTAATTTTCTCTCTGATTGCCTAACTAATACCTCTGGCCAGAGTGATTGGTGGAATGCAACGAATTACTTCTATGCAAAAGAGAATTCAATCATTGATCAGATAAAAACTCGCTTAAAGCATAGAAATCTAGATGCTAACTCAAAGAATGTAATATCTAATCTGGGATTTTCTTTCTGGGTTGAACTACTAAGTAGGCGATATCACGAGACTATTTGGCTGAAAATCATTCAATACTTCCCCACTTATCCTGGGAGACGCGAAGACTTCTACAACAAGGCCCGTGAGATAAGAAACCTTCGAAATGTTATTGCCCATCATGGGCCGATTCTGCGCCGAGATTTATTCCGTGATCATGCATATCTACATGAACTAACAGCGCTATTAGACCCAGAGCTAGCTAATGAAGTAAAAAGAAAGTCGCGCGTTCTGGATTTACTCCTGAACGCGCGATTAGTTGGTAGCGGAGGCGGGATTTGAACCCACGACACAGCGATTATGAGCCGCTTGCTCTACCAAGCTGAGCTACCCCGCCAAGAGTTTCTTGCTTTACTGCGAGCCCCCCATCGGAATCGAACCGATGACCTTTTCCTTACCATGGAAACGCTCTACCGACTGAGCTAGGGGGGCAGAAAGAAAAGCGAGGCTTAAGAATACCTGATTCTAAAGCTCACTTAATTCGCTGGATCTAGCACGATTTTGCCGACAGTTTTACGTGCCAACATATCGCGATGAGCATCAGAAGCCTTTGATAGCGGATAAGTACTTCCGATAACTGGCTTTAATTTGCCGGCAATAATCATTCCAAATAGATCCATGAAAACCTCTGCCATTAACTCTTTATCTGCCAAGGCATTAACTAGCCAGAATCCAATAACGCTCTGTGATTTAGGCATTAGCGCTCCAGGATGAATCGCTTTAGGAGCTTTTCTTGATGCCATTCCATAGACAACCAATCTTCCAAAGGCAGCAAGGGCTTCAAGTGATTGATCAAGTGTGCTTCCGCCAACCATCTCAAGGATTAAATCAACGCCTTTGCCGTTATTAGCTTTAATTAGAGCTGCTGTGAGATCAGCTTCATTTGCATCAACGACAACATCTGCGCCAAGATCCAAACATAATTTCTTCTTCTCATCACTTGAAGTAACAGCGATAACAAATGCGCCCCATAGTTTGGCAAGTTGAATCGCAACGCTTCCAACCCCGCCTGCGCCAGCATGGATAACAACGCTCTCGCCAGCTTTTATATGGCCCATCTTCTTTAAGATCATATGAGCAGTACTGCCCTGCACCATCATTGCAAGTGCTTGACCATCACTGACCTTATCTGGCAGGGCAATTACTGTCTTCGGATTTACTAAAGTCTTCTGGCAATATCCCCCAGATGCAGCAAGTGCTAAAACTCTTGAACCATCAGGCATCTTGCCAACAACTTCCATTCCAGGAATTAGTGGGAGCTTCTGCGTAGATAGATATGAATTCTCAGTCTGGTGAGTATCAGCGTAATTAATCCCAATCGCAGTGACATCTAAAAGAACCTGGCTTCCCGCCGGAACTGGCTCAGGAAGATCGACATACTTCATTACTTCAGGACCACCGAACTCTGTTATATAGATTGCTTTCATATCACTAACCCTTTGTTGAACCGAGAGTTAACCCAGAGACGAATTGGCGCTTAAGAATCAAAAAGATTATTAGCGTTGGAAGAGCAGCCATAATCGCGCCAGCTGCAAGGAGATTAAAGTCAGTTACATACTCTCCTTGAAGCCGGCCAAGGGCTGAGGTAATTGGCCGCTTTGAATCACTCTTAATCATCACAATAGCCCAGAAGAATTCGTTATAGATCCAGGTAGTCATAAGTACTGAGAGAGCAGCAAGTGGCGGCCTAAGTAGCGGCAAGATCACAGACCAGTAATGTCTAAATACTGAAGCCCCATCAACTAGCGCAGACTCTGAGATCTCCTTAGGGATAGTCTTCATATAAGAGCTCATAACAAAGGTGGCAAAGCCGACTTGAAGTGCGACATGGATCAAGATAAGTCCGATATAGCTGTCATAGAGCACATTTCTATTTCCTACTAAATCACCAAACCAGATATACATCTTAAATAACGGGGCATAGACCAGCTGGACTGGAAGAAGGTTTCCAGCAGTAAATAGCAGCAATAGATAGAGATTAAATCTAAATGAGTATCTAGTGATAACAAAGGCAAGTAGTGAGCCAAAGAAGAGGGTCAATATCACTGAAGGTATTGCAACAATAAATGAATTACTTAAATATCCCCAGATCTCCATCTGGCGATAGGCATCGACATAGTTGGCAAAATTAAGAGTATCTGGCCTCGACCAGACTCCCTTTTGAATAATATCTTCATATGGTCTAAGTGAGGTCCAGAAGGTCCAGAGAATTGGAATCATCCAGATAAATGCAAAGAGCGCTATAAAGATAGTGATGATTGCATCTTTACGCTTCTGGCGATTCTTATATCTCTGATCTCTAACTATTGAGCTGCTCATTGATCATCCCTAAACACCGTGCGTAGATAAAAGACGATCGGAGTAATACTAAGAAGGAGAAGAATTACGGCATATGCCGCCCCTAACATCGAGGCTGATTGGCCATAGATATTTTGAAATACCAACATACCTAAAATCGGCCATCCAGTTGATGTGCCATAGATGATGTAGATCAGATCAAAGGCTCTTAAAGACTCAATTACTGTGATCACAATAATGATCACATTCACTGGCTTCATCGCAGGAAGGACAACTTTTCTAAAGCTCTGCCACTCTGTTGCGCCATCGATAGCTGCTGCTTCACGAAGTGATGGATCAACTGACTTTAACCCCGCTAAATAAAGAAGCATGATGTATCCGATATGGCGCCAAGAGGCGATAGATAAGATCACATAGGTATTAATGTCATAGTTTCCAAAGATCGGAATCGCATCTTCAATTCCAGGATAGCCAAGAAGAACTTGAACAAGTCCGGTTGGCCCAAGCATGAAGCGCCAGATAATTCCAATTACAGCAAGTGATAGAACTACTGGGATGTAATAGACAGATTCATAGATCTTATGGCCTCTAATTCTTCGATCTACCTGATAGGCCAGCAATACGCCAAGAGGGGTTGCAATAAATGAAAACCAGAGGAGCCAGTAAGTATTGTTTCTCATCGCCGGCCAGAATTGCGCCGATGCAGTAAAGATTGTGTCGTAGTTGGCAAGGCCTGCCCAGCGAATATTAGAGAGCTGAACGCCATTCCAATAAGTAAATGAGAGAGCGATAGTTAATAAAGCAGGAATCCAAACCCAGACAATATGAAGAAAAGCTGGCACTCCAACAAACATGGAGAGGGTGAAGCGATCGCCTTTAGTAAATGCCCGACGGCGGCGAGATTTACTCTTCGCCGCCGTCAGGGTCATGCAATTACTCTAGCCTAAGCTAGTTCTGGTAGCGCATCCCATGCTTCTTGCATTGAATCAACGATGCCATTGACATCCTTAGGATTCTTTAAGAAGTTCTGGATAGCAGGTCCAACTGTGGTGCCTGCGAAGTCATTGCGGCAATCACGATCAAGGAAGTTCATAACGTTCTTCGCTTCACCGATAACAGCAAGCTTCTGCTTATTAAATGCGTCATAGCCTGAAGTATCTAGGCGGCTATTTGCATAGAGAGAGGTATCTCCAGCAGCTTGTGCTGCAAGCATTCCAGCTTCTGAGCCACACCACTCAGCAAATGCTGCTCCACCTGAAGGATTTGAGCCATTAGTTGCAGCGCAAACTCCATCAACTGGTGCATCAATTGAATCACGGCCGAATTCAGGATTGATCTCTGGGAATGGAACGATCCATAGATCATCGTAATCTTCTTGTGATTGAGCCAAGAAGTCATTAGCCCACCAGGAGCCCATCATCATCGCTCCGCACTTCTTCTGTAGTAGAAGATCGCGCATTCCATCCCATGAAATATCGAGGAAGTTCTTATTCATATAAGGGATAAGTGTTGCGAATTGATTGAATGTATCGATCGTTTTCTGATCGGTCCACTTCTGGCGACCATTTAGTAGATCAATGTGATAGTCATAGCCATTTAAACGAACGTTAATGATGGAGAATGTTCCCATCGCTTCCCATCCGCCCTTATCTCCCATGGCATATCCGATAAGGCCCTTCTTCTGGGTTCCTTCTAGAAGCTTCATGAAATCATCCCATGTGGCGATATTTTCTGGATCTAGTCCAAGCTCGCTCATTGTTGATTTACGATAGTGAAGACCCCATGGATACCAAGTTGTTGGGATGATGTATTGCTTGCCATCAGATGGATTTGTTGCGCCACTGACGAAACCTGCTGGCATTTGATCGCCAAGGTTTGAAATATTCTCTGAAACATCTACTAGCAGACCTTGATCAGCGCGGAAGTTAGTTCTAAATCCGGCCATCCACTGGAATGCATCATCTGGTGTTCCTTGTAGATACTGTGAGATTCCATCTTGGAAAGCATTGGTATCTCCAGAACCTTGCATTGTTACTTCATTGCCTGTCTCTGCCGTATAGGCATCGGCTAGGGCTTGCGCAATCTTTAGACCAGTTTCATCATTTGTTCTAGCTGTGAAAGTAACTGGACCACTTGCCTCATCGCTACCGCAACTTGTTAGAAGAGTTCCTCCACCAACAAGACCGATACCACCAAGGGCTGCGCCTTTAAGAACTGTGCGTCGCGATACGCCGTTCTCTGTGACTTCGTTCGACATCGAACTTCCTATTCTCCGGTGGCCCCCGATGGGCCCCAGACATACGAGAACCTACGCCCCAAGGAGGCTAAAAGCGACGATATTTAGATAACAAATTGGTATCGAGAGCTAGAGTTAAACCCATGGAAATCACCCGTTCTCTCCTTCTTATCCTCCACTTCATAGGAATGGCAGGCCTTCTTGGAGG
>Ga0164293_10004396_pt1 | contig 12056 bp, 9 predicted proteins | sample GEODES118metaG_FD_111487 | JGI IMG/M metagenome (GOLD analysis project Ga0164293, IMG submission 111487) | Eutrophic lake water microbial communities from Lake Mendota, Wisconsin, USA - GEODES118 metaG | ecosystem: Environmental > Aquatic > Freshwater > Lake | place: USA: Lake Mendota, Wisconsin... | reverse complement strand
TGCTCGAGCATTTCGATTTGGCTGCTCTGCCGGTCGATGGTGCGGCCTGCCAGCATCTGCAGATCGAGGCCATCAAGCTGGCCTTTGCCGACGTCTACCGTCAAGTGGCCGAGCCGTCGGCGATGCAGGTCAGCGCCGCGCAGATGCTCGATCCTGCCTATCTGGCCGAACGGGCCCGTCTGATCGACCGCTCTCGGGCGCAGGACTTCCGGGCCGGCAACCCGGTTAAGGGCGGTACCATTTACTTGAGTGCGGCCGATGAGCAGGGCATGATGGTCAGCTTCATCCAGTCGAACTACATGGGTTTTGGCTCGGGCTGTGTCGAGCCGCAATTTGGCATCAGCCTGCAAAACCGGGGCCACGCCTTTGGCCTGCAGGCCGGGCCCAACCAGGTCGCGCCGGGCAAGCGGCCGTTTCACACCATCATCCCGGCCTTTCTCAGCCGCGCCGGTCAGCCGGTGATGTCGTTTGGCGTGATGGGCGCCAACATGCAGCCGCAGGGCCATGTGCAGACCTTGGTGCGCATGCTCGATCACCGGCAGAGCCCTCAAGCGGCCTGCGACGCACCCCGTTGGCGTTTCAATGCCGGCCTCGAGATCAACGTCGAAGCGGGCATGCAGACTGACACGGTGCAGGGCTTGCAGGCGCTCGGCCACCGGGTCGAGGTGCTCAAGGACTCTTACCAAGATTTCGGCGCCGGTCAGTTCATCTGGCGTGCTGGTGAGCCTGCAGTACAGGGCTATGTGGCTGCCAGCGATCCCCGACGCGACGGTCAGGCGGTCGGATTTTGAGGCCTGAGCCCTCGCTTGCGCCGGCTGCGTCCGGGGTCGCGCACCGCTCGCAGCTGCTCGCGGGGCTGGCCCTGGCCGCCGCTGGTGCGATCGCCTTTAGCGGCAAGGCCATCATCATCAAGCTGGCTTACCGACACGAGGTCGATCCGGCAACGTTGATCATGTACCGGATGCTGCTGGCCCTGCCTTTTTTCGTCGCCATGGCCTGGTGGGCCGGCCGCGGTCAGGCGCCCTTGACCGCGCGCCAATGGCGCGGCGTCTTGTTCCTCGGCTTCATTGGTTACTACCTGTCGAGCTACCTCGATTTTCTGGGGCTGCAGTACATCAGCGCCTCGCTCGAGCGCCTCATCCTCTACCTCAACCCGACGCTGGTGGCCTTGCTCGGTTTGCTGCTGTACCAGCGCCGCGTGGGCCTGCGGCAGGTCATTGGTATGGCGGTCAGCTACAGCGGGATTTTGGTGGTGTTTGCACACGAGCTGGCTTTACAGGGGCAGGCGGTGGTGCTCGGTGGTGCCCTGGTGTTTGCCAGCGCCTTGTTTTACGCGCTCTATATGGTCTACAGCGGCGAGCTGGTTCGGCGTCTGGGCTCGCTGCGCCTCGTGGGGCTGGCCACCACGGTGGCGTGCTTGTGCTGCATCCTGCAGTTTTTGTGGCTGCGACCGATCGCGGCGGCCTCGGTGGTGCCCGAGGTGCTCTGGCTTTCGCTGATCAACGCCACGGTCTGCACCGTCGCGCCGGTGCTGCTGGTCATGATGGCCATCGAGCGCATCGGCTCGAGCCTGACCGCGCAGGTGGGCATGGTCGGCCCCATGGTCACGCTCTTGCTCAGCGGCTTGATCCTGGGCGAGGTCATCAGCGCATGGGTGCTGGCGGGCACGGCCCTGGTGCTGGCCGGCGTCTACGTGGTCACGCGTGGGCGCAGCCCATGATGCCAGCGGAAAATGGCAAATAGCGAGCGGCAAGTGGCTCTTGGATTTTTGCGATAACCTTTTGAATCAAGGAGAAGTGCGATGGATTTGGGGATTGCGGGCCGTTGGGCCCTGGTCGGTGGGGCCAGCAAGGGCCTGGGATTCGGTTGTGCGCAGGCGCTGGTGCGTGAAGGGGTGAACGTGCTGGTGGTGGCGCGCGGCGATCAGGCGCTGCAGCAGGCAGCCGGGCAGTTGCGCGCCCAGGCCCGCTCCGGTGCGCAGGTGCAGGCGCTGGCCTGCGACATCACCACCGTGCCGGGGCGTGAGGCGATCTTCGGGCTGCGGCGCGACTTTGACATCGTGGTCACCAATGCGGGTGGGCCGCCCCCGGGCGACTTTCGCAACTGGAACCGCCAGACCTGGATCGATGCGATCGACGCCAACATGCTCACGCCGATCGAGCTGATCAAGGCCACGGTCGATGGCATGGCGGCACGCGGCTTTGGCCGCATCGTCAACATCACCTCGAGCTCGGTCAAGGCGCCGATTGACATCCTGGGGCTGTCCAACGGCGCGCGCAGCGGCCTGACCGGCTTTGTGGCCGGATTGGCCCGCAGTGGGCTGGCTGCGCAGGGTGTGACGATCAACAACCTGTTGCCCGGCGCTTTCGACACCGACCGCCTGCGCGCCACCCAGGCCGCATCGGCGGCCAAATTGGGCCAGAGCGTCGACGAGGTCGCCGCCAGCCGACGCGAGGCCATCGCTGCGCGCCGTTTTGGCACAGCCGAGGAATTTGGCGAGGTCTGTGCCTTCCTCTGCAGCATGCAGGCCGCTTACATGACCGGGCAAAACGTCTTGCTCGACGGCGGCGCCTATCCGGGCACGTTTTAAGCCGACCCCGCCGCGCATTGGGCCGCGGAGCCAACCCCGCCAGCGGTGCGTTGGCGCGGGCCTAGCGCCTTGACGAGATCACGATGCCGCCGACGATCATGGCGAAGGCCAGCAGGTGATAGAGCTGCGGCGCCTCGCCGAGCAAGGCGGTGGACAGCACGGCCGCAAACACGGGCGATAGGTTGCTGAAAAAGGCCGCCACCTGCGGGCCGGCCCTCTGCACGCCGATGCCCCAGGCCCGGTAGGCCAGCACCGCCGGCCCCACGGCGATGAAAACGATGGCAGCGACCACTGGCGCGCTCCAAAGGATCTGGGGCGACCCCAAGCCCCATTCCAGACCGGCAAACAGGGTGGACCACAGCAGCCCAAAGAGCACTTGGGCCATCAGAAAGCCGGCCCAGTGGCTGCGCAGGCTTTCGGGCTCCTTGGGATGGACCAGCATCCAGCTGTACAGGCTCCAGCACAGCGTGGCCAGCAGCACGTAGGCGTCGCCGGGGACAAAGCGCAGTTGCATCAGCACCGCCCACTGGCCGCGGCTGAGCACCAGCAGGACGCCGGCGATCGACAGCGCCGCGCCCAGCCACTGCCGCCCGGTGATGGTTTGTGCATGCAGCAGGCGACCAATCAGCAAGGTCCACACCGGCATGCTGCCGGCCACCAGCGTGACATTGACGGCCGTCGAGGTCTGCAGCGCCAGGTATTGCAGCGTGTTGTAGGCGCCGATGCTCAGCAGGCCGAGCACCGCCAGTCGGCGCCAATGGGGCCAGATCGGTCCGTCGGGCCGCAGGAAGCGGTAGGACAGCGGCAGCAAGATCAGCAGCGCCAGCAGCCAGCGCATCCAGTTGAGCGTCAGCGGGGGCACTTGCTCGTGTATCCAGCGCCCGACCAGCGCGTTGCAGGCCCACAGCAGGGCTGACGCGGTCAGCAAGGCGGCGGTGACGGGCGTCAATCGGTGGGCCATGGTCGCACTGTAACCGGCGCGGCGCCCGGGTCCAGCCGGCTCGGCGCCGAAACAGCCCGCCTGCGCGCCACGCGATTTCGTGTCACCATCGCGGCTTGTCTCGCAATCGCTCGATCACAAGGAGAATCCATGAGCAGCACCGTCTCGAAAGCCGTCCGCATCGAACGTTTTGGCGGCCCCGAAGAAATGCAACTCGTCGACGTCAGCGTCGGCGAGCCCGGCCCTGGCGAGGTGCGCATCCGCCACAAAGCCGTGGGTTTGAATTTCATCGATGTGTACCAGCGCACCGGCCTGTATCCGCTGCCCCTGCCCTTGAACCTGGGCATGGAAGCCTCGGGCGTGATCGAGGCGGTGGGAGAGGGTGTGACGCACCTGAAGGTCGGTGACCGCGCCGCCTACGCCAGCCAGCCCCCAGGCAGTTATTGCGAGCTGCGCGTCATGCCGGCGCGCTGCGTCTGCAAGCTGCCTGACGGCATCTCCTTTGAAACCGGCGCGGCCATGATGCTCAAGGGCATGACGGTGCAGTATCTTTTGCGCCGCACTTTGCCGCAAGGCGGCCTGCAGGCGGGCGATTTTGTCTTGTTTCATGCGGCCGCCGGCGGGGTCGGCCTGATTGCCTGCCAATGGGCGCGCGCGCTGGGGCTGCAGCTTATCGGCACGGCCGGCTCTGACGAAAAGTGCGCCTTGGCCAAGGCCCACGGCGCGGCCCATGTGATCAATTACGCCAAGGAAGACTTTGTGGCCCGCGTCAAGGAGATCACCGGCGGCAAGGGGGTCAAGGTGGTCTATGACTCGGTGGGGGCCGACACCTTCATGAAGTCGCTCGACTGCCTGCGCCCCTTCGGCTTGATCGCCAACTTTGGCAACGCCTCGGGCAAGGTGCCGCCGTTTGACATCAATGTTCTGGCCGGCAAAGGCTCGCTCTACGCTTCGCGGCCGACCTTGTTTACGCACCTGTCAACGCGCGAGGCCACGCAGGAGATCGCCGACGACCTGTTTGCCATGGTCTCCAGCGGCAAGGTCAAGATCCAGATCGATCAGAGCTTCCCGCTCGCGCGTGTGGCCGATGCCCATCGCGAACTGCAGGCGCGCAAGACCACTGGTTGCACCATCCTGACTCTGTGATCGCCCAAGGCCGCGTCGTCGCTGGCGGCGCGGCTGGGTTGCGGTGGCGATTACTTGGTGCGCCGAACGCGCAGCAACTCATCGAGAATGATGCAGATCGCGCCCAGCGTGATCGCGCTGTCGGCCAGGTTGAAGGCCGGGAAATGCCAGCCACCCCAGTGGAAGTCGAGGAAGTCGACCACATAGCCGTGCAGCAGGCGGTCGATCACATTGCCGACCGCGCCACCGAGGATGCAGGCCAGGGCGAAGCAAAACAGCTTTTGGCCCGGGTGTGCGCGCAACAGGTAGACGATGAACACCGTAGCGGCCACGCCGATGGCGGTGAAGAACCACCGCTGCCAACCCGAGGCGCCTGCCAGGAAGGAAAAAGCGGCGCCACTGTTGTGCACCCGAACCAGGTTGAAATAGCTCGTCACGGCTGTGGTGTGCCCGTGTTCGAAGGCGCCCAGGATCAGCACCTTGGTGAGCTGATCGAGTAGCGCCAGCAGCAGAGCCAGCGACAACCAGGGCAGCATGCCCCGTACAGCAGAAGGTTTGGCCTTGCCCATTACGCGATCCGGCGCTGTTCACCGGCGCCGTACAGATTGCTGGTGCAGCGGCCGCACAGGCCAGGGTGGGCGCTGTCGTGGCCGACGTCGTCGCGGTAATGCCAGCAGCGCTCGCATTTGGCTGCGCTGCTGACGCTGACCTGCACAGCCCACTGCTGTCCGGCTTGTAGCGTCACGGCAGACGTGATGAAGACGAACTTCAGGTCTTCGCCCAGGCTGCTGAGCAGCGCATGGTCTTGCTCGGTCACCGTCAGGTGCAAATGGGCCTGCAGTGAAGAGCCGAGCTTGCCTTGTGCGCGCACCGTCTCGATGTCCTTGTTGACGGTTTCACGGATCTGGCGGATGCGCGACCATTTGGTCAGCAGCGCGTCGTCGCCTGGCCCTGCACCTGGGGCGTCAAAGGTTTCCAGGAAGATCGATGCCGAGCCGCCGAAACTGCTCCAGGCTTCTTCGGCGGTAAAGGACAGGAAGGGCGCCATCCAGCGCAGCATGGCGTGGGTGATGCGGTGCAACGCCGTCTGCGCGCTGCGGCGCGCCAAACTCTTGGGCGCGGTTGTGTAGAGCCGGTCCTTGAGCACATCAAGGTAGAAGGCGCCGAGGTCTTCAGAGCAGTAGACCTGCAGCTTGGAGACCACCGGGTGAAATTCGTAGACCTCGTAGTGGCGCAGGATGTCGGCCTGCACCTGCGCCGCGCGGGCCAGGGCGTAGCGGTCGATCTCCAGCAATTGGCTGTCGGGCACGGCATCGTGCACCGGATCGAAGTCGCTCACATTGGCCAGCAAGAAGCGCAAGGTGTTGCGGATGCGCCGGTAGGCGTCGACCACGCGGGCCAGGATCTTGTCGTCAATGTTGAGATCGCCCGAGTAGTCGGTCGAGGCCACCCACAGCCGGATGATCTCGGCGCCGAGCTTGCCGCTGATTTCTTGCGGCACCACCACATTGCCCAGGGACTTGCTCATCTTGCGGCCCTGTCCGTCGGTGGCAAAGCCATGCGTGAGCAGGCCCCGGTAGGGCGCCCGTCCCTCGAGCGCGCAGCCCAGCAGCAGCGAGCTGTGGAACCAGCCGCGGTGCTGGTCGTGGCCTTCCAGATAGAGGTCGGCCTCCGGTCCCTGTTCATGGTGGGGCGGCCGGGCATAGGCATCCTTGTGGCTGCCGCGCAGGACGTGGCTGAAGGTTGACCCTGAGTCGAACCAGACTTCGAGGATGTCGGTGCTCTTGGTGTAGTGCGCGGCCTCGCTGGGCGCCAGGATGTCCTCTGCCTTGACCCGGCTCCAGGCCTCGATGCCGCCTTGCTCGACGATGGCCGCGGCCTGGTCGAGGATGTCCATCGTGCGCGGGTGCAGCTCGCCCGTGTCCTTGTGGATGAAAAACGGCACCGGCACGCCCCAGCTGCGCTGGCGTGAGATGCACCAGTCGGGCCTGCCGGCGATCATGTCGCGCAAGCGGGTCTTGCCGTTTTCTGGGTAGAAGCGGGTCTGCTCGATCGCTTGGAGCGCCAGTTGGCGCAGCGTCTGCGCCGGCTTTTGCGCCGGGTCTTCAAACACGCCGGTGCCCTCGTCCATGCGCACAAACCATTGCGGCGCGGCGCGATAGATCACGGGCGTCTTGTGGCGCCAGCAGTGGGGATAGCTGTGGGTGATGGTGTGCGTGGCCATCAGCCGCCCGGCCTCTTGCAGCGTTTGCAGGATCAGCGGCACGGCCTTCCAGATGTGCTGGCCGCCAAAATGAGGCAGTTCCTCGACGTACACGCCGTTGCCTTGCACCGGGTTGAGAATGGCGTCGTAGGTCAGGCCGTTGGCCACGCAGGAGTTGAAGTCGTCCACGCCGTAGGCGGGTGCCGAGTGCACGATGCCGGTGCCGTCGGTGTCGCTGACGTAGTCGGCCAGGTACAGCGGCGCCTTGCGGCAGTAGCTGAACTTGCCCGCAGGGCTGGGCACATCGTGCAGCGGATGGCGAAAGGTCAGCCCCTGCAGGGCCTGGCCTTTGGCCGTGGCAAGGACCTCGCCCTCCAGGCCGTAGCGCTGCAGGCAGCGCTCGACCAGGCTGGAGGCCAGCAGCAGCACACCGCGAGGTGTGTCGACCAGCGCGTAGTCGAGCTCGGCATTGGCATTGAGGGCCTGATTGGCCGGGATGGTCCAGGCCGTGGTGGTCCAGATCACCGCGAAGGCTTTCTTGCCCGCCGGCAGTGCGCTCAGACCGAAGGCCGCAGCCAGTTGCCTGGCGTCGTCGGCCTCAAAGGCCGCATCGAGGGTTTCGCTTTTCTTGTCGGCGTACTCGATCTCGAACTCGGCCAGCGAGGAGCCGCAGTCAAAGCACCAGTAGACCGGCTTGAGCCCCCGGTAGACAAAGCCCCGCTCAATCACCCGCTTGAAGGCGCGGATTTCACCGGCCTCGTTGGCAAAGTCCATGGTGCGGTAGGGGCGCTCCCAATCCCCCAGCACTCCCAGGCGCTGGAAGTCTTCGCGCTGCTGATCGATCTGCTCGGTGGCAAACGCGCGGCTCTTGGCCTGCATGTCGTCGCGCGAGAGGTTGCGCCCGTGCAGCTTTTCGATCGCGTTTTCAATGGGCAGACCGTGGCAATCCCAGCCCGGAATGTATTGCGCGTCAAATCCGGCCAACTGGCGGGTCTTGACGATCATGTCCTTGAGGACCTTGTTGAGCGCGTGCCCGATATGCAGCTTGCCGTTGGCATAGGGCGGGCCGTCATGCAGCACGAACAGCGGCCGGCCGGCGCTGGCTTGGCGCAGGGTCTTGTACAGACCCTGATCGCTCCAGCCCCGAGCCCACGCGGGCTCGCGTTTGGGCAGGTCGCCGCGCATCGGGAAGGGCGTATCGGGCAGGTTGAGCGTGGCTCGGTAGTCGGGGGCTTGTTCAGACATGGTGCGGCGGCAAGAGGGCTGGTTCGGGCTGGGCCCCAAGTGTCGGGGGCCTGGCCCGCAAAGAGGCAAAGGGCAGGTGGGCTAGGCTCGCTGGGCGCGTCAGGCTGGCGGCGCGCCGGCGTGTCAAATTCGGTCGCGGGTGGTTTGCCGGCGTGTCTGGCTGTGGCGCGAAGCAAACCAGGCCCTGGCCTCCTCACAGTCCCGGGCGATGCCGCGGGTGAGCGCCGGCAGGCCGTCGTACTTGAGCTCGTCGTGAAGTTTGTGCAGCAGATCCACGCGCACGATTTTACCGTAGCCCCCCTCGACCGCGAGATCGCCGGGCCAGTCGAGCACGTGGCTCTCCAAGAGCACCTGCCCCCGGTTCACATCGGCCGGATCGAGCGAGGGGCGCACGCCCAGGTTGGCCACGCCCGCCAGGGGCGCGGCCGTCAGGCCATGGACCTGCACCACAAAGATTCCGCTGGCGGCGGGCCGCGGGTGCGAAAAGCGCAGGTTGAGGGTGCGAAAACCGTCGCCAGCGGCCTGGCTGCTGGCGCCTAGCTCGCGTCCGAGCTTGCGTCCGTGCACCACGTGGCCGCTGATGCTGTAAGGCCGCCCGAGCAGGTCGGCGGCATCTCGCATGCGGCCTTCGGCCAGCGCCAGTCGCACCGCCGAGCTCGACACGCGCAGCCCATGGACCTCGTAGGAGTTCATGCGGGCCACATCAAAGCCCCTGGCACTGCCCGCCTCGTCGAGCATGGCGTAGTCCCCGCGGCGGCCCGCGCCGAAGCGAAAGTCATCGCCCACCAGCACGTAGCGCACCTGCAGCCCCTCGAGCAGGATGTCGTCAATGAAGTTTTCGGCGCTTTGCTGGGCCAGCGCCGCCCTGAAGGGCAGCACCACCACCTCGTCGACGCCGCAGCGCGCCAACTCGGTGAGCTTGTCACGCAGCGACGAGATGCGTGCCGGTGCGCGCTCGGGCGCAAAGTACTCGCGCGGATGGGGCTCGAAGGTCATCACCCGCACGGGCAGACCGCGGTGCTGGGCCTCGCTGCGCAGCAGCGCCAGCATGGCCTGATGGCCGCGATGCACGCCATCGAAATTGCCGATGGTCAGGGCGCAGGCTTGCGTCAGGTCGCGATGCCGGTATCCGCGAAAGATTCTCATGAGCCCACGATTATCCCTGCAGCGCCCGGGACGGCCGCCGATTCGCGTTATATTGATGGGTGAGGGCGCGCCGTGCCGACTGTCTCTTGCCGGCCTGTGCGCAGTGACCGTCGGTCTTTGTCTTGTCAGGAGTCTGGCTTGAAGGTCTTGAAGCTGTCCGCCCAGGGGTTGCCGCAGTCCTGGATCAGCCTGGAGCAGGCCGTGCTCCACTACGCCGCCGACGAGGTGCGCTGGGAAGCCGGTGGCGAGGTGGCATTGTTTCGGGGTGGGCACAACGCCCGCACCGGCGAGCAGTCGCAGATTCGGGTCAACAGCATCATCGGCACCCGCGGCGTGCCTAGCATCAACCCCTTTGACTTGCGCCCGGGCCTGACCAACAGCAAGCTCTTTGCCCGTGATCGCAACGTTTGTGCTTACTGCGGCGGGCATTTCCACGAGACCGAACTTACGCGCGAGCACATCATCCCCTTTGCCCAAAACGGGGTCGACCACTGGATGAACGTGGTCACCGCCTGCCGCTCTTGCAACCACCGCAAGGGAAGCCGCACGCCCGAGCAGGCGCGCATGTCCCTGCTCTACACGCCCTACGTGCCCAGTCTCTGGGAAGACTTCATCTTGCGCAACCGTCGCATCCTGGCCGATCAGATGGAGTTTCTGATGGCCCACGTGCCCAAGACGTCCAGGCTGCTCGACTGAGGCGGCCGGCCGGCGCGCTCCAGGTGCGCACGCCCGAGCTCCTGCAGTTCGCCATGGGCTCGGACCTGAGCCAAGTGCAAGGGCAAACGCCGCCTGAGGTGGCAGCCGGGTGACCTACCGCCGCCTCGATCGCACCCCCGGTGGCTTGCCGCGCTCTGCCGCCTTCGTGAGGTCGCGTCTGCCCGGCAACGCGACCTCAGGCAAACACGCCGGCGGTGTCTTGCATGCGCTGCGACACCTCACCGAGGTGGTGCAAGGTGTCGCCAAACGTCATTTCGAGCTGGGTCAGCGACTTGAAGCAGTGGCTGACGATGTATTCGTCGGTCACGCCAATGCCGCCATGGAGCTGCACCGCCGACTGTCCGATGAAACGCATCGCCCCGCCGATCTGGTAGCGGGCACGGGCGATGGCCTGTCGGCGCTCCGGGCTGAGCGCGCCAAGCTTGAGGCTGGCGTAGTAGCTCATTGAGCGGGACAGCTCGAGCTGCATCTTCATGTCGGCGACGCGGTGGCGCAGCGCCTGAAAGCTGGCAATGGGCACGCCAAACTGCTTGCGCGTGTTCATGTACTCCACCGTCAGGGCCAGCGTGCGCTCCATCAGGCCGACGGCTTGGGCGCAGACGCTGGCCGAACCGATGTCGGCCATGCGCTGCAGGGCCTCCAGGCCTTCGAGGGTCACCAGCTGTGCCGGGCTGTGTTCAAACTGCACCTCGGCCGCGCGGCCGCCGTCCTGGGTCAGATAGCCCTGCGCCTGCACGCCGCGGGCCTGCCGTTCGACCAGCCACAGCCCCAGCGTCTGGCCCGCCAGTGCCGGCACGATGTAGGCATCGACCCGATCGCCGACCGGCACCACGCTCTTGTGGCCGCTGATGCTCCACTGGCCACCGTCAAGGTGGGCCTGGGTGCGGCAATGCTCGAGCCGGTAGCGGCCCCCGCGCTCGATATGGGCCAGCACCGCCAGCGCCTGGCCATCGGCCAGGCGCGGGAGCCACGCGTTTTGCAGCTCGGCCGGGGCCTGGGCCTGCAGCACATGGGCAGCCAGCCAGATCGCTGCCAGCGGCTCGAGCACCATGCCGCGGCCCAGCTCCTCGAGCACCACCATGGCCTCGATGGGCCCCAGGCCCAGGCCGCCGTGCTGCGCATCGATGCAAAGGCCGGTCAGACCCAGTTCGGCCAGCTCGCCATAGGCTGCGGCGTCATAGCCGCCGGCTGCCACGATGGCGCGCCGCCTCTCAAAGCCATAGCCCTTGTCGACCCATTTGTGCACGGCCTCGCGCAGCTGCTGCTGCTCACCGGAAAAATCAAAGTCCATGTCAGCCTGCCTTTCAGCCCAGAGTCGTCTGTGCCACGATGTTGCGCTGCACCTCGTTGGAGCCGCCATAGATGGTGGTCTTGCGCATATTGAAGTAATGGGCTGCCAGTGGCGCATTGGCCAGCACGCCGCCCGGGAAGTCGCCCTGCCAGCCCGCCTCCATGGCCTCTGTGATGAAGGGCAGGGCAAAGGGGCCGGCCGCTTGCATCATCAGCTCGGTGTAGCGCTGCTGGATTTCGCTGCCGCGAATTTTGAGCAGACCGGCGATATCAAGAGAGTTCTTGCCCGATTTCTCGGCCGACAGCACGCGCAGCACCAGCATCTCGAGGGCCACGACGTCGACCTCGAGCTTGGCGATCTCGTCGCGAAACCGGCTGTCGTCCCAAACGCCTTCGGCTTTGGCGATGCGTTTGAGCCGCTCGAGCTCGCGCTTGGCCCGGTTGACGTCGGCGATGTTGGTGCGCTCGTGGGCCAGCAAGTGCTTGGCATAGGTCCAGCCTTGGTTTTCCTCGCCCACCAGGTTCTCCACCGGCACCTCGACGTTGTCAAACCAGACCTCGTTGACCTCGCACTGGCCATCGAGCAGGCGGATCGGCCGCACCGTGATGCCGGGTGACTTCATGTCGATCAGCAGAAAAGAGATGCCCGTTTGTGGCTTGCCCGTGTTGGAGGTGCGCACCAAGCAGAAGATCCAGTCGCCGTACTGGCCCAAGGTGGTCCAGGTCTTTTGTCCGTTGACCCGGTAGTGGTCGCCGTGGCGCTCGGCCCGCGTCTTGAGCGAGGCCAGGTCCGAGCCCGA
>Ga0164293_10004395_pt1 | contig 12057 bp, 9 predicted proteins | sample GEODES118metaG_FD_111487 | JGI IMG/M metagenome (GOLD analysis project Ga0164293, IMG submission 111487) | Eutrophic lake water microbial communities from Lake Mendota, Wisconsin, USA - GEODES118 metaG | ecosystem: Environmental > Aquatic > Freshwater > Lake | place: USA: Lake Mendota, Wisconsin... | reverse complement strand
TTTCAATACTTTCAATACTTTTAAGACAATTGTCATAATAATTATTTTTAAAACTTTTATAATAATTTATTTTATTTTCTTTTATTTTTTTAAGTGTATCTCTATTAAATGTATATACTTCTATTTTTTTATCTAAATTTTTATTGATTAAATTTATTGAATCTTTGTACTTTATAAACATTTTATCTTTATTTTTATTATCTAAATTATCTATATCTTTTTCTATTTCTGAAATATCAAAATCCATTTGTCTTTTTATATAATCATAGTTTAATTTTTCAAATATCAACTGATATGTTGTTAAAATAGATATCAATACATCGAATCTATTTAATTTATTTTTACATTCATTTTCACATTTTTCTCTGTTTTTTGTACAATAATTTTCGCATTTTTTTTCTTTTATGTTTATAATCATTTCTTTTATTATTTTTTTATCTTTTCCTAAATATTCAATTACATTATCTAAATCATTTATATATGATTTAATTTTTTTATCATGATCAATTTTTATTTCTAAATTTTCTCCTTTTATGTTATCGGTTTTTATCCATTTGCCTTTTAGAACTAAACCTGCAATTTGAGTATAAAATGGTGAATAACTAATATCTTTAGATGATATTAAATCTTTATATATTTTATTTATAGTATTTAAATTTTTTTCAATTGTTGTAATATCATATTTATTATATAAATCTAAAGTTATTTTACATTTATTAAAAATATTCTTTAAACAATCTGGAATATTTTTTCTTATTTCAAAGATATTTTTAATATCTTTTTCTTTTTCTTCTTCTTTTACATATTTGATAGTATTATCCATAATTTTTACTTTAAAAAATATTTTAATATTTAAAAATATAAATAATTTTTATTTATATTTTTTTAAATACATGTTTTTTTTATATATTCGTAATATTTATTATTTATTATTTATTATTTATTATTTAAATTTAATACAAATTGATATAGCATCATATAATATATTATTTTGTAATATACTAGTTGACATTTTACATTAAATAAAATATTTAAATAAATGTTTAAATTAATAAATTATAAAAAGATAATATGAAAAATATAAATAATAGGATGTAGAGGGTTATCAACTGAGTAGATAAATTACAGGATATAAATTATTATTTAAATAACGGAACAACGCTACTACAATTAAAGTTATTTTTATGATGAAAATATAAATGAATTAGATATTTTAAAAATAAAAGTAAATTATAAAAAAGAGTAATAAAAAATTTTTTATATTTTTTTAAATAATAAAAATGTCAATTCAAAATATACAAAATCCAAATAATTTATTATGGATTGATAATATTGAATCTTTATTTTATTCCTTTAATATATTTCCAAAAAAAGAAAATTCAAAAGAAGAAAATTTCAATAATGTTTCAAGGTTATTAATTTTAATTTTTTTAATATTTTATTTTATTCAACCTTTTCAAAAAGTATCTAGAAGTTCAAAAGAAAGAAAAAACAGAAATATAGAGATAATGGTTTTATTTATATTATCTTTATTTTTATTAATTATTTTTTATTTTAGTTCAACAAAAAAAGAATATTTTAAAGAATTAAATAATTTATCTTCTATAAATAATAATAACATTAATACAAATATAATAGATAAAATGGATACACCCCCTGTATATAAATACCCTTTATTACAAACATCAAAATCAATGGAAAAGTTAAGTCCTACTCCTATTATATATCCTCGTTCTCATGATGGTGATATTTGGTCATTTCCTTCTTATAAACATTCTGCTACTAATAATAATAGAATGGGTTTCAATTTAACTGATGAATATGAACCGTTAAATTATATTGATGAATTTGACCCTCGTGTAAATACTTATCGTGATGATTTTGGATTATTAAATTTAAATCAATATTGTAACAAACAAAATGGAAATATAAATAATGTATCACAGCAAATAGATTCAGATATTATTGAAGATTCTCAACAAAAAACTAAAAATGATAATACAACTATGTTAAAAGATGTTCAAAACGAAGATAAAACTCCTATAAAAGTTATAAATAAAGGTGGTTATGGAAAACCTTCTCCTCCTGCTGATTGGAGAGTTCAAGTTGATTACCCTAATCCAACTCCTATTTCAACTATCAGAGAAAGATATAATTATCAAGATATACCTCAACAGCAACAAACACTTTTAAAGTATATTCCTCTTAAAGGAAATGACGATATGAGTGAAAGAAGACCAGAGATAACACTTGCAAATAATGAACAAGTTGCTGGATTTTTACCAAATGAAATTATAGAACAAACTGTTTTTATGGACCAGAAACAAATGATGAAAGATAATAGAATGAAAAATAGAGCAGCACATATGTATACTATAAATCCAGATGCTCTTCCTCCTCAAAATTTACTTATTAATAAAACACCAATTTCTATGTATGGTCCTGGTATGGTAAATGTACCAGAAAGAACAAAATATACTCAAAATATTCAACCTAATATTTATTCATTTTCAGATACTGCAGAACCAATTAATGCAAATATGGGTATTTCTTATAATCCTGATTTGCCTCCTCGTGTTGTAGACCAAGTTGCTATGTATGATGGTGCTTATCCTCTTTATCATCGTATTGATCCTCAACTTGTAAGAGAAGGTGGTATTCCAAAAGGTCGCTTAGAAGAAATGCCACGAAGAACACAATGGTCTGCTAAATATAATACTTATGATACTATTGATGGTTCAATTAACTTTGAAGATATTTATGACCCTCGTTTTACTGGTTATGGAGACGAATATCGTTCATACGTTGATGTAAATCTTGGTAATGTTCAATATTACTATAGTGATATTGATGCTTATAGAGACCCTAACTTTGGTACACGTTCTAAAGTTGATTTTATTGATTTTATTGATCCTATGGGAAGAGTTAAACCAGAATATAGCAGAGATGTTGGTTTAAATGATGTAAAATCTACTGTACAAAATCAATATGATGCTGACTCAATTTATTTCAGAGAAGATCTTATGGAAAGATTAATGAGAAAGAGAAACCAAGAATTATGGCAACTTCGTGCTGCTCCTCTCAGAAAGGACTCACATGCTCATTTCTCATCTGGTATGTAATTTTTTTATTTTTATTATTTTTATTATTTTTATTATTTTTATTATAATAATTTATAATAAAAATGTCAACACAACATGTATTAGATTTAAGTAATATGACAATAGATAATAAACCTATTGTTTTAAAAACAACAATGTATGATTTTACTCATTTTATGATTAGTAAAATATTTAAAACAGAACAACCAAAAAAAAACATTACATCTCCTACAGTTTATTGTATTAATTATAATTTATATGATATATTCAAAGATATATTTTCACCACACTTTGATGGTTCAGCAAGTGCTCCAAAAAAAGATAATAATGAAAAATCAGATATTAATATATTAAATATATCAAGTATGGAAATATTATTAAGAAAATATAAAGATTTTTTTCTTATTGATGCTGAAGAAAGTGTACGTAATGATCCAACAAAAGATTTTAATAAACCTATAAAACAATTATATGATAATAATATAACAGGTGCAAATAAATCGTTTATGAATGTTATATTTATTGCAAATTCAGGTTTAAAAACAGGAAAAAATAAAGAATTACATTTATTTAATTCAATGCCACCAACTAGTAGTATATATTTATACATTTCAGATAATTTTGAAACTAGTAAATTAAAAATAATAAATAAAACAAAAAATTTATATAAAGTTATGGATTCTTCTTTTTCTATTCCTTATGCCGGTGATGGTGAAACAATTGAATATAAAGATATTGATTTAAATGAAATAAAATGTCCTACTTGTGATAAATGTCCTACTTGTGATAAATGTCCTACTTGTGATAAATGTCCTTTATGTCAATGTTCAGATTGTTCAAATGAAACTGCTCCATATAAAATGGGATTGTATATATGTGTATTTATTATTTTAATATTATGTGTATTATTTTATATTTTTTATAAGAAATAATTTATATATTTTTTATAAGAAAAAATAAAATGTCTACAGGAACATTTCTAAATCCAAATACAACTTATATTTTAAATTTAAATGATCTCACATTTGGTATAAAAGATGAAAATGATATTAAAGTAATAGATTTGAAAAATAATGAAGAATTTTTATCATCTAATAATAATTTAGAAAAGAATATGTTTAATCATATTAATAATTTAAGACTAAATTTTCCAAATTCAGATTCTAATATAAATATTGTTAAAGCAATAAGTTCACAAAATTTAACAATAAATAAACTTAAGTTGTTAAAAGATGAAAACAAGAATTATTTAGATTTAAATAAACAGTATATTTATTTTTTTTATTTAAAATCAGAAAAAACAAATTCTAGAATTTGTTTTGTATATTTTAGTAAAAATTTTAATTTTCCAAATTTTAAAGTTATAGGTGGAATACCTAATGAAATTAATTATATTGTTAAAGAAATAAATAATAATGATTTATATAATGTAGAAATTGATGGCACATATGGCCCTGTTCTTACTTATAGCAATAATACTACTAATAATGATTTATATAATGTAGAAATTGATGGCACATATGGCCCTGTTCGTACTTATAGCAAAAATACTACTAATAATACTATTAAATATATAATAATATCTGTGTCTATATTGATAATTATTTTATTAATTTATACAATATATAAATTATCAACAAATAATAAAAATTAAAAAAATAAAATAAATTTAAATATTAAAACTATAAATATTTAAAGTATAAAATGTCTTTTTTAATGTGCTGTTTATTAAGAAATCAAGTTCATGATGACAATTTACATAATAATATGGAAAAAAATAAAAATCAGAAACAAATAAATATAAATAAAGAAGTAGAAGGAATACAAACAACTGTAATTGATGACAATAAAGAAATAAAATCAATAAAAAGAAAAAATTCATCAAAAAATAAAGACACATTAATACAAATTGATGAATTTGAAAAACTTCAATATTGGTTTTCAGAAGTTGTAAAACACACAATATCAGATTATGAAGATTATGGGAAAAATAAAAAAGAATTATGTGAACATGTTTTTAAATTTATCAATTTGAATCAAACAATAAAATATTATAAACTTTATAATAACAAATATAACAATATTAATTCTGAAAATGTAAAAAAATTTTGTAATGAATATAAAGATTCAGATCTTCTTTATGATATAAGAATTTGTGAAAATATTTATAGATTTCATTAATTTTGAATAATATAATAAAAAAAATTGATTTATAATTTATATTTAAGTTAAAAATATAAATTATATAAACTTATACAATATTAAAAAAAATGGGAATTCCACGTTTCTTTTACTGGTTGTATAAGGAATATCCTAATGTTTTAACAAAAATTCAAAAGAATGAAACATTTTTAAAACATAGAATAAATGTTGATACTTACGCATTAGATTTAAATGCAATTGTTCATCCAATTTGTCAACAAGTTTTTAAATATGGACAATATAAAAATGGTTTAAATAATAACGAATTTAGAAGTTTATTGCATAAAAAAGAGGTTTCTACAAACCATGAAAAAAATGTAAAAGAATATCCTTCAAAAAGAATAGAATGTTACAATAAAATTTGTGAAAAAATAGATGAATTAGTAAAAATTGTAAATCCAAACACTAAAATAATACTTGCGATAGATGGTACAGCTGGTATGTCAAAACAATATCAACAAAGACAAAGACGTTATAGAGCAGTTATTGAAAAAAAAGAAAATAATAATATTATTAATATAGATAATTTTAATGATTTTGATTCAAATGAAATAACAACTGGTAGTATTTTTATGAATGAATTATCTGAATGTATAACTGAATTTATAAAACATAAAATTAAAATGAATGAATGGAAACATTTGGATATTTATTTTAGTTCAGAACAAGTACAAGGAGAAGGAGAACATAAAATTATTCATTTATTAAAACAATATTCATCATTCGGAAGTTATTGTATACATTCACCAGATGCCGATTTAATAATGCTTTCATTAGCATCTCTTTGCACACATCAATTTAAAAATTCCTATATATTAAGAGAAAATATTTATCAAAATGTAAATTGTAAATATTTTGCTGTAAATGTAAATCTTTTTAATGATATTATTATAAACAAATTTAAAAATCATGTAATAAATGGAAAAAAACAAGATTTATGTGATTTTATATTTTATTGTTTCTTTTTTGGTAATGATTTTTTACCTGAAATACCAGTTATGATTACAAATAAAAATGGAATAGATGTTTTATTTACATTATATAGAGATACTTTAATAAATTATGGCAATTTAACAAGTATAAAAAATGAAAAGGTTGTTTTGAATATTGATTCTTGTATTTATTTTTTTGAACAATTATCAAAAAATGAAGAATTATTATTAAAAACAAAATTAAATTTAGACAAAGATGAAATTCATTCTGAATTAGAAGAAAATTTTTTAAATGACTATAAATTAAAATTTTATAAAGATAAATTTAATTTCAATATTGACAATCCAACAATTTTAAAAAAACAAGTAAATAATTTATGTAAAGAATATTTAAAAGGTTCTCAATTTATTTTAACATATTATTTATATGATATACCAGATTGGTATTGGTTTTATCCATATCATTATTCTCCATTTTTTTCAGATATTTATGAATACTTAAAATATTTAAAATCAAACGAAAATTCACAAAAAATAAATAAAACATTATCTTTCAAGTTTGAAAAAAATGAACCACTTACACCATATGAACAGTTATTAGCAGTTTTACCAACTGAAAGCAGTAACATATTACCAAAACCATTTTCAGATTTAATGACAAAAAATGACAGTCCTATATCTAATTTTTATCCAAAATTAGATACAATAAAAGTTGAATATAAAAGTGAATATGAAAAAACAATTTTAGTTCCATTTATAGATGTTAAATTGTTAAGAAATACATTTAAAGAAGTTTTTGAAAATGAAAAACATATATTATCAGAAGAAGAATTAAATAGAAATAAGTTCAAAACAACAATATCTTATGTTAATACAACTAAATATTAATATTTTATGAATAAAAATATAAAGTTCCTTCTTTGCAAGGGTCTGGTCTATTATCTTTATTTTCCTGGGTTGGACGAGGATGCGAGTCCTTCAGAGAACCCTCCATCATTTCTTTATAACTTCCAATATATTCAATTGTATTTGGAATATCATTATAATAAAACCAATAATTTTTACATTTTATATAACAAGTATAATGTAATTTTCTATGAACAACAATTGCATGTAAACTTAGTTTTTTATTATTTTTTAATGTTATACTTTCATCTGGTATTATTTTACTATAATTTCTTACAACTGAACCTTGCTGTTCTGACAATCTTTGTGTATAAAAAATTAAATAATCAGTATTATCAATATTTGTAACTTCGATTCTTCTTTTATATTTTTTACCATCTGAATGTTTATATAAATTTTTTTCATCGAAAATAGCATCTTCATATTGTTCTAAATAATATTTAATTTTTGAATCAATTAGTTTCTGTGAAGGAATTAAAATAATAGGACTTGTGTTAAACTTTCTGTAACTTGATAAAATTGTATTTTCAGAATCTTCATTTATTTTTTCATCTAAATTATTAGAAAGAATTGTTTTTGTAAATTTTGACATTCCTTCTACATTAAAAATAGAAAAAAGATATTGAACAAATTCACCAGCATCTTGTGTACCAGTTCCATAAAATTCTTGACCACTTGTACTTGGACATTTTTTTATAAGCGAACGTAATTTTGAACAATATTCAACTTTTTCTCCTTTGTTTCTTATTGAATTTGTAATTTTATTTAATTCTTTTTGAATATCTTCTTTTGAAATAATATCTTCTTTTGTATCTTTTGAACAAATTATTTCTTTTTGTGATTCTTTTATTTTATTTAAATCTTTCTCAAGAATATTATTTTCTATAAATTTATTAGGAATTGCAAATAATGATAATAATACACTATCTTGATAACAACTATTACCTGTATATTTTAATCCCGTAAAATCACAAACTGGTATTAATTGTTTTTCTTCCAAATTTACCTTATGAGATTCTCCTACGGGACTTTCTTCCAAAGTATTTTTTGTTTGAGTTTCTTCATGTTTTTTATATAAAAGTAAAGCTAAATAATGTAAAACATTATCTTTTTTATAGATAATAACTTTATAATTATTATCACCTTTTCCAATTTCTTTTTCTCTTATATCTTCATCAGAAACATAAATATAATAATTATAATCAGATTTATTATATTCTTGTTTTGAAAGATTAAATGAATTGTCGTTTTTAAGTTTTTTTGCTAATTCTTCAATATTTATATCATTTTGTGTTTTTTTATCAGTTTCGCTTTTATAAGAATCTATATTTCCAATATTATAATGATATTTATTCCATACTTCAATTATAAATAATGCATTTTGAATACTGTTTGATTGCTGACATAAATAAATATTATTATCAATTAAATTATTACAAAAAAAATATACAGGTTGAGATATAGAAGTATTTATATTAGCTGGAAGATTTTTTATATATTTATTCATTATAAAATTTATTTATTATATTTTATAAAATATATTAAATAATTTAAATAACAAATTTTATAAAATAATACAACATATATTATAAAATTTTTATATAAAATGTCTGAAAGAGTTATTCCTAATTTAACTAAGCTTACTCAACTTAACAATGAGATTAAAAGAGTTTCTCTTCAATTAAAAAATTTAAGATTGCAAAAAGAAGAAACTGAACAAGAAATTACAAAATATTTACAAGAAGTAAATCAACCTGGTATTCAATATCAAAATTTAGTAATTTTGAATAAAAATTATAAACAAAAAAAGGCAAAGAGCAAAGAAGATAGAAATAAATCAATTATTGAAGTATTAGAAACAAATGGTATTAGAAACTCACAAGAAGTTTTAAATCAATTAATTGATTGTACAAGAGATACAATTGATAAGAATAAGTTGCAAATAAAAGAAATTAAGTTAATTTAATTTGTATTTAAATATTCATTATTTAAATTTATTAATAAATTTAAATAATAATAAAGCATAACGTTAATATAAATATCGCTATTAATAATGTTATCTTTTATAAAAAAAATTATAAATTTTTTTAAATTTAAAAATTTAAATAATTCAAAAAATTATAAACAAAAAGATGAACTTTGGTTAATTAATGGAAAATATTACGATTTAACTACATTTATACATCGTCATCCTGGTGGAAACCATTCAATATTACTTGGAAAAGGAATTGACTGTTCAATTTTATTTGAACAATATCATATTTTAAATGACAATCATAAAAAAATACTAAAGTTATTTGAAGTTTATTATTATAATGAAAAAGATATTCAAGATAATAATGATTCAAATGAAATTGAAGATGGAGAAAATTTTTACGAAGATATTCGTAAAATGGTTCAAGAATATGTATTAAAAAATGGAAAAAATTCTCATAAAATGAAATCCTCTATGTTATATTTATTATTATTTGTGTTCGTATCAACTATATTTTCTTGGTATTTATGGTTTAAAGAATACTGGATATCTTTAATTTTATTACCTATATTTAATTGGTTATTAACTGTAAATACTTTTCATGACGGTACTCATTTTTCTGTATCAAAAAATCCTTTAATAAATAAAATATGTGCTTGGACATGTGTTCCTTTATTTTTTAATTCTATAACTTGGTATATACAACATATTGTTTCTCATCATTGTTATACAAATCATGTTGATAAAGATTGTGATGTTGATTTTCTTCCTTTTTTAAGAAATCATCATGAACAAGATAAACTTAAACAAAATAAAATTTATAATATTATAACATTATTTTTAGTTTCATCTTTAACAACATTTGTATTATCAGTTATTCATCCATTATTATCTATATTTGATAAATGTCATAATACTGTTTCAAATAGAAATAATATAATTAAAACATTTTCATTTCAATTTATTTCTCAATTATTAATAACTTTATCATACTATATTTATCCTTTTGTATCAGGATTTAATTATCCAATTATTTTTATACTCGTTCCTCAAATTATTGGGAGTTTAATCTTCTTTTTTATATCTCAAATATCTCATATCAATCAAAATTCTCAATTATATTCAACGAATGAATTGAGTAATATGCACTGGTCTAAAAATATGATATATACATCAGTTGATTATTGTACTGATTCTTTTATTTATACTTTTATTACAGGAGGGCTTAATATGCAATCTCTTCATCATTTAATTCCAAGTGTTAGTTCAACTAGATATCAAGAATTATATCCTAGATTTCGTAAAATATGTAAAAAATATAATTACAAAATAAATGAATATGATTCTATATTTGAACCTTTGAATAATTATTTAAATTATGTTTTATATCTTTCAGAGGAAAAATAATTTTTTTTATTTTTAAATCATTAAAATAATAATGAAAATTATAAATAAATTTAAACTATATATTACTATATAACAATGTTACTAGAATATAAAAAAAATGAGTTCTATAAATATACAACCAACTTCAAGTTATATAGATTTAAAACCAAAAACATTAAATCTATTAAAACAAAATTATACAAACGACACAAAAGAACATCATAATGATGATATAAATAGTTCAATTGAACATTTTAAACAAAGATTCGGACAAAGTCCTCAAAATTTAGGCACATTCGTGTCTCAACAAAATATAAAAAATAAAAAAGAAATTGATAACGAATTTATACATTTCAAAAAAAGAAAACCTTATACATATAATTCTTATGAACATTTTAGTAACCCTAGAAAAATGAATAAATACAGATATAATATATATGATGATTTATATAAACCATCAGATAATTATTATGAAAATATAAGAGAAAGTAAAAATTATCCTGAACTTAATATAGATTTAAGTAAATTAAGTTCAGAATATATTATTTTACTAAATTCACAAAATATTAAAACAAATATTCCTATTACAAGTTACGGTATAGTTTTATATACTTATGAAAAAGATAAATATCTTAAATATTTAGTATGTCAACGAAGAGATAGTATATCATATATTCAATATTTACAAGATTTAATTGAAGAAAAAAATATTTTAAAATATATCAATTTGATGTCAAAAGAAGAAAAACAAAGATGTTTAGAATATTATTACAAAAATGATTCTCATTCAATTTGGAAAGATTTATGGATAAATCATAAATCAAAAATTTATACAAACGATTATAATAGATGTACTAAAATGTTTCAAAAAAATATGGAAAAATATTTAGAATATTTTAAGGATAATTCTACTGGACAAAATGAAAATCAATGGTTTTTTCCAAAAGGTAGAATTCATAAAAATGAAAATCAAATTGATTGTGCTATTCGTGAATTTGAAGAAGAAACAAATATTGATAGTGAAAATATTTATGTAAATAAAAATATTACATTTGAAGAATACTATATTGGAAGTAATAATTTAATTTATAAAACTGTATATTATATTGCATATATTCCATATATTCCTAAAAAAATATATAAATATTATCCTTCAAATATAAGAACAAAATTTATATCTTCAGAAATATATGATATGGAATGGTTAGAGTTTAATGATGCTATTCAAAAGCTTGATGAAAGTAAAAAAGATGTTTTAACAAAAATTAATAATTATATTTTAAAAAAAAAGAAGTTTTAAGAAATAAATTATATAAAGATATTACAATTATTTAATTTAAAATGACTGATATTGTAAATTATTTAAATGATATTCAACTTGTGTCAGAAAGTAATTTTTTTACAAATATGACAGAAAATGAATCAGAAAATGAATCAGAAAATGAATCAGAAAATGAATCAGAAAATGAATCAGAAAATGAATCAGAAAATGAATCAGAAAATGAATCAGAAAATGAATCAGAAAATGAATCAAAAAATGAATCAAAAAATGAAT
>Ga0164293_10004393_pt1 | contig 12059 bp, 7 predicted proteins | sample GEODES118metaG_FD_111487 | JGI IMG/M metagenome (GOLD analysis project Ga0164293, IMG submission 111487) | Eutrophic lake water microbial communities from Lake Mendota, Wisconsin, USA - GEODES118 metaG | ecosystem: Environmental > Aquatic > Freshwater > Lake | place: USA: Lake Mendota, Wisconsin... | reverse complement strand
TGGTTACGTAGGCAGCACGGGTGACAGCACCGGGCCACACCTGCACTTTGAGACCCGCGTCGGCGGTGCAGCGCAGAACCCCTACAACTTCCTGCCCTGACACCGCTTTCGTTCTTTCGCCACTCGTTCTGGCGCGCAGCGATCGCCCTGACCTGAGCAAACGGCTCGGCCGGGACCGGTCTGTGTAGGGACCTTGCCTACTTGGCCAACTACGCCGGCGTAGATGGCCAATGCACTGCCAGCCTGAGCAGTCGTAACTCGATCTTGTTGGCCAATTGCTCGCAAAGCTCCCCTGTTCCCAATCCTGCGGAAGCGTTTCCGCCTTGACCCACAGTGGCGCCAAGCGGGCCCGGGTGGGCCCCTGTACGGAAGCTAGAACCTTCCCAGGTCGGAGCGGCAAAGTCCCCGTCCGAGGCCATGGTGACAGCACCGCAGCCGGGACCCGCGGCTGACCACACTCTGCACGGAGTGCGATGAGTTATTGGTGGGCGCAGAGTGCCCCGAGAAGGCTGATCCACCGGGTGCAGTCACGCGTGCTCTGCACCGAGATGATTGCCGCATCGCGGCGTCTGCCCCTCGACCTCTCCCGAGGGGTCCCCGTTGGGCGGTCCAGTTTGGCGTGGATCCCTGATCGTGGACTCGAGGTGTGAGAGTCAGGCAGCGTTTAGAGATCGTTCTCCGCCTGAGTGCGAGGCCTATTGCCTCAAGCTTCGTGAGGTCAATGGTGAATCTCATGAAGCATTAATGTGCTGTAGGCGGGACGAATACCACCGTCCTCATAACTCCTCGACTGTGATGCGACAACTGAAACCGCCTGCGTAATCGTTGCTGCCGATCATCTCCCAAGCCGCCCGCTGTCCCGGGGCGACATTTGAAACAATCGTATTGGTCCAATCAAGCCGCAGGTCACCCTGCTCAAAGTTGGCCTCTAGGTAGTAACTCTGTTCGGAATTCGTCTGGTTAACGATCTGGCCACGCACGTCGACCAGTCCGTATGAATCACGGGAGCACCGTGTCATCTCGTTGTCCCATCGCGCCCGGGGCGCTGCGGTGGTGGGGGGCACCGCCGTTGTCGACGGGACAGCGACAGTGCTCGTGGAACGGGATGAGCCACCGGAAGCTGTCACTTCCGGATCATCATCCCCAAACAAGTTCCCCAGCACGGCAAGTACTAGGAATGCTCCGATACCAATCAGCAGCCACTTGCCACATCCCGATCCCGAATCATCTTCCACAAGCGCACTCCCTAAGTTCCGGTCCCACCAGGGGGTGAGAATGCCAACACCTTTTCCATGGGAAGTACCTATTCAGGGCGAGGATGGTGACTCGGCCAGCTCTGCAACATTTCCCAACTTCACTCGCCCAGTTAATGCCACCCCACACATCGGGCATTGAGTCCCGGTCCGAACTAGTGGGCCAGAGTTCATCCAGAGCGAGATGTGGCCAAGCCCCTTTGGCTGCGTGTGAATCTTCGATCCGCAGTTCGGGCATATTGCCCTCAGGTTCCTGAGCCCCATGGTCCTCTCCCTTCATGGCCATTCAATTTCTAGCACCTACATGCAGTAAGTGCCGGCGACCAGGAACGCCGACATGGCTCCTTTCTGCTCATAGTCCCGACAAGCCAGGGGTAACCGTGCTGGTCCAGGCTGCAGCCCCCATGGCGTGGCACATTGGCGTCTGCTCGGGGTAGTTGACGTTCGATCGTTTGCCAGCCGGACGGCATAGGACGACTAGATGAGCGGGCGAGCGCTGACGTGCTGGGCCCGGTCGTCAGCACCGGGTGTCGAGTGCTGGTACCTGTCCATCGTCGTGGCGATAGACGAACGCCCCAGCCAGCGCGACACGTCGGCAATGTCGAAGCGGACTGCCGCGCGGTGAGGTGACAGTGGGTCGTCAGGCGGCGGACGGTGGTGAGGGTTCCACGTTCAGGGACACCTGCCTGTCACAGCAAAGGCGTAACGCTTGATGTGTGCATCTCAAGATCTATCGTCTGCAGCCCCATGAAGAATGGTTCATCGCTGTGTTACTTTAAGTTTGTAGCTTCTTGTCGCTATAGCTCAGTGACGATGGGAAAACAGACGGAGGATCGGGTCGTGGCGGGATCAAGTGGATGGTCAAGGGTCTATGACATTTCTTGATGATGGTGCTCTTGACGATGGCGCCGATGGGAAGACGTCTGAGTTCCGCGTTGCCGGCTCTCCGGGGTGGCTTGCTGCGGTTGGCGCCGCTGCTGTCGACGCCGGGAAGGTGACTCGGATGTTCTGGGCGCGCAGCGCTGCTGTGATCGGTTACGTCTTCGCCCATTCCATTAGGGGCAATGATCGCAGGACCTTCAGGATTGTCCCAACGGCAGTGCTTCTGGTGTTGAGCGTGTTGGCCATGGTCCTTGTTCCCGGGGTGACTCCTGCGGCCGAAGCCAGAAGCGCCCCTCCGGTTACGGTCGCTTCGCTGGAAACGCAGACCCTCGACGATTCAGCCGTTGTTAGCCCTCAGGTTTACGGCGGAACTCCGGTGTTCAGCCCGAATCCTTATCCGTGGATGACGTCGCTTCTCAGCGCCTACGAGGCTGATCCGTATCAGGCCCAATTCTGTGCGGGAATGCTGGTGGCGCCGGCATGGGTGCTCACTGCCGCCCACTGCGTTGATGGTGGCATGCGCAACGACGAGGTTCAGATCGTCCCAGGTGTCTTGGATCTCAGGACCATCACGCCGTCGGCTCGCCAGATCGTGAAGGAAATTCATATCCACCCGGGGTGGAACAGCGTCACTTTCAACAACGACGTCGCCCTGCTGAAGCTTGCCCAGCCGTCCCGAAACGCCAGTGTCCCGACGGTGGCCCTAATTGCGCCGGGGCGCTCACTTCCGGAGGGCCGGAGGGCGGTGACCCTCGGTTGGGGTGAGAACGGCTTCGGTGGTTATCCCCCGGACCTCCGCTGGGCCTGGTTGTCAGTCGCTGCCGGCGATACAAGCGGCTGGTGTGCCAGTCATTCCTCCAGATACGTAAGGTCCACAATGGTGTGTGCTGGCGGGGATGGCTGGCTAAACACTGCTGATTCATGCCCCGGAGACAGCGGCGGACCGTTGCTCATAGACGTTCCAGGTGGTTGGGAAGTGGCGGGGATAGTCAGTTGGGGCTCCGGAACGAATGTTGATTCGTGCGGGTTAGTCGGGTTCCCAGGGGTGTATACCCGGGTTTCGGCCTTCCTTCCCTGGATCCGGGAGCAAATCGACCGATTCGTTGACGTCCCTGTTGGTGTTTGGTTTGACGGAGCTGCACACGAACTTCGTGCCCGGGGTATTACGACGGGCACTCCTTCTTCTAGTGAATTTTCGCCGAACCAGCTGGTGAATCGAGCCCAGATGGCGACGTTTCTTTGGCGGCTCGGCGGCTCCCAGCCCAGCTCGAACTCCTGCGGCTTCGTGGACGTTCCTCTGTCAGCCGGTTATGCACGGGCAGCGTGTTGGCTTAAATCCAGGGGCCTCACCGTCCGTTCCAGATTTGACCCCAATGGGCCAGTCACCCGGGCACAGATGTCACTGTTCCTCTGGCGGTTTGCGGGCCAGCCTGACGGGCCTGAATCGTGTGGGTTCGTGGATGTCCCAGCGTCTGCCGAGTTCGCGCGTGCGTCTTGTTGGCTATCTGCCCGCGGGATCACCACCAACAATCCATTCCGGCCATCAGGTTTGGTGACCCGCGCCCAGATGGCGGCGTTCTTGGCCCGCACCGGTCCGGTAGTCGGCGCTTGGTAACTGCTCACTGGCGGCTTCCACCTCAGCTTCGAATCCAGGTGGTACTTCGCAGTCAATCCAGCCGCAATATTGCAGACGCGCCTCGCGATATTTCTCAACAATGGACTCTTCGATTGTTGCGTCATTTTGGTGTTGCCGTGTGCGCTGATAATCCGATCGGCGCATTGGCCGACGCCGTGGAGGACTCCTCTACACAGAGCTCATGGCAGAAAGTTCTGCGGGGTATGCGTCTGATCACTGTCTCGCGATGCGAGAGCGAGGACAGCCCCAAGTACCAGTCTCCAAAACTGCAACTCCACCCAACTGAGTGCAGCCCAGAGCCTTCAATAAACCCAGGGCGGTTCATTCCGAGGTTTGAGCTTTGTCACAGGTCGCTTGTACCAGCAGAAAGATTCACCCTGAATATGAGTAGTGCTCGTACTAGGGTTACTTAGCTACTACAAACAAATTTCCCCTATCGGCAAACTCGGTGGGCGACAGTTGGCGGTGAGAGGTCCTGAGCCTGCTGCATGAGAGGGCCTCCTAAATGCGGCGGCGAGGCGATCGAGGGTCTCGCTGGAACGGCCCGCAAGGGCCAGCGTTACCGGCGCGACGAAGCAGGTGGTGGATGCTTTGGGCTTGTCAGCGCCGGTGCCTCACGGCAGCGCGCTGCGGAGCAGAGCTACCGGTTTCCCTTTGACTGGTTGTGGGTCCGGCACAACATCTCGCAGTTCGATGCAACCGTCGCGCCTCCACGGCTCCACGCCTCAACGTGGTCGGCATCCATCTCCTTGAACTCCCACAGCCGGTCGTTGTTGGCGTTGTCGCCGACGGCACACAAAGAGCAGTTGGACTTGCTGGCTTTGGTGGCCGCCTTTGTCTGCTTCTCATACGTCGAGCGCTTCGTCGGCTCGTCGAACACGCGGACATCCAGGAGCTTCGTGTCGGTGCAACCTCCGAGGATGTACTCGAAGACGCCCTTGCGGTTCTTCACGTAGGCGTCGCCGTACAGCTCCCTGACCTTCTTCTCGACCTCTGCGGGGTCGTAGGCCTTGTCGTGATACTCCTCGTAGAGCCGCCCCCACTCCAAGCCACACATCTCCTTCTCAACCGAGGTGAACACTCCGCCTACCCAAGTGATGACGGTGTTGAAGTAAGTCTGAACACCTTTGATGTTCGTGTCGTTGCGGTGCTTGCTCATGTAGGCGTCGATGTCACCTTTGCTCACCCAGTCAAGTGCGCACTCCCATATCTCCTGTCGGTCCACGTCGCCTCTGACGTACGCCTTCCACTTCTGGACATTCGCGTTCTGCGAGTTACTGAACACAGCCTTGCCAGCGGTGACGAACGGACCCGAGTAGATAGCGTTGCGCAGCTCTTGGTCTTTGAGTGGAACGCCCGCGATGTTGATGGTGCGGAACCACTCCTTGATTTCGCTCTCAGTGCCGGTGCATTCGTAGACGAGGATGTCGGCGTCGAGGATCTTGTCTTGCTTGTCCTGCGACAGACCTGAGAAGTAGTGCTGCATACCGCTGGCGTCAGTGATGGCGAAGCCGTCATTGACCACGAAGCGACCGAAACTGGTGATGCGCTGCTGACCGTCCAGGACTTCGAGTTGACCGTCATCGCGCTTGTTGAAGTAGATGAGCCCCAACGGGTAACCCTTCAACAGCGAGTCGATGACCGCGACGTCGCGCTTGTCCTTGATGTAGATGTAGTTGCGCTGATACTCCGGCTGGATGGTCAAGCGGCCAGCGAGGCCATAGACGCCCTTGCCTTCGAGTTCGTTGTAGGTGAACCCTTCGGTTATCTCCCGAACGGTGTAGTGCTTCAAGGTCGTCTTCACTGGTCGGCCTCCTGCCTCTGACGGATGAGGATGCGGGCATAGGCCTGTATGTAGAGGTCGTTGCCGACCTTGTAGTAGTTGGCGTTCTTCGGCGCGACGCTCACCTTGATAGCTGGCCCATCGTTGAGCTTGGTGACTGTGCTCGTTGTCCCGTTCGCGCTGACCTGTGTTTGCTTCGGGTACGTCTTACTGGCACCGCCAAACCACGTCTTGGTGATGCCGACAATCTCAAACTGCTCGGGGCTGTACTTACTAAGGAAGCTGATAGGCACACCCATCACACCCGCGTAGTCGCTCGGGATAGCGTCGGTGTAGGGCACTTCGATTGCGTCGTAGTTGTCGTACTTGCGGTAGCCGATGCCGTTCACGTCTTTATGCTTGCTGTACTTCTTGTTATCTGCTTCCGTCATCAGAGCGAGCGGCTGATGGCGGCGACCGTGGTCAATGTTGGTGAACCAGCACGAGTTCCCAAGTCGGGTGTAGTCGCCCTTGTACCCGAGCCGCTCCGCCTTCTCCTTGTCTGACTGCTTCACCGTTGTCCCAGGCGGAACGGCGAAGACCATGTCGCTGCCGTTGGCTGTTGCCCCGAGCCACAGCCGGTCCGCCTTGATGAGCGGGAAGACCTCTTTGTAGGTGATGGCATTCATGTTGCCGACGATGACGAACTGCTTATCGGCCTCAACAAGCCACCCAAGAAACTCACGGAACAAGGAGAAGGGCGGGTTCGTCACGATGATGTCGGCTTCCTCGCGTAGCTTCATCACCTCGTCGCTTCGGAAGTCGCCGTCACCGTTTAGGTAGTCCCATTCGATGTCTTCGATATTGACCTTCTCGTCGCCGTTGGTGTCGCGCTCGACGACGAAGATTCTCCCGTTACTGTGCGCTTTCTTCTTGTCGAACTTAGGACTGGACTGCTCGAACAGCGTGAGTTGGATTTGTAGCTCGGCAGGCTTGCTGTCCGGCGCATAGCTGGTGCTGATGAGCTTCTTCAGCCCGAGCTTGTGAAAGTTCTGCGCGAAGTACTTGGTGAAGTTGGACCACTCGGGGTCGTCACACGGCAGCAGCACGACCTTGTCCTTGAACGCGTCCTTGTCAAAGTCGAGATACGCATTCATCTCCTTCTCAATGTCAGAGAACTGCGTATAGAACTCATCGTTCTTCGCGTTCTTGGCGCTGGCCAAATTCTCGTTAGGCACCGTGATCACCTCGCCGGATGTTGTCGTTCATTGTTCTGCCTCCAAGTCCATACAGACATTGTCGGGACACAAGCGCGTATGGCTTCCGCTTCGAGGTGGCGCTCCCGGTTGGTCGAAGCATAGGTGGCGGCAGGTTGGCCGTGGAGGTTGAAGGCGACGCGGTCACGGCTTCACGAACCTGCTCCGGTGCGGCGACCGCGTGTTGTACGGCGCCTTCGGTGGTGTCTTCGTTGCTGCGTTGATGCGTCCTTGCAGCCGGGCCAGTCGGGTCTTCACCTGTTGCCAGTCGTAGGAGGTCGTCACTGATGGCGAGGCGAGTGCGTCTTGGCAGATGGTGGCGGCGTGAGTGAACGCGGTGAGCTTGTCGCCGTTCACCTTCTCGTCTTCTGCGATCGCTGCGTACACGAGAGCAAGTTGGGGGTCACGCGCTCCGTTCTTCCACAACTTCTCGATGGCGGGGCGGGCCACCTCGGTGCGCCCTGTCTGGCGCAGGGCCACGGCGACGCGGGCGAGCACGACGTTGGCTGCGTCGGGTGCGTGCTGGCGGAGTTTGTCCCAGCCGGACCTGGTGGTCAGCGGGGTCTTGGCTGCCCCGGTGAGGTACGCCTCAGCGCTGGCGGTGATGAGGTTGCCGCTTTCGCCGTATAGCGACGGCCACACCAGTCGGCGTGGGCTAATGACGAACCGGCAACGCTCAGGTCGGCCTTGTGAGCAGTAGTCGCACTCGTCGGCTGGGGCGCACGCGGTCCAGTTCGGTTCGGTTGCCAGAACGTCGAGCGCTTTGGTGAACAGCAGCTTGTGGTCGGGGCGGGCGGCGGTGTTTCGCCAACCTGACAGCGTGCGGGCGGCGCCTGCAACCAGTAGCCCGCGCTGGAACCGGGAGAGGTCTGGTCGACGGAGAGCGGTGAGTGTCCAGTCGAAGGCGGCGCGTGCTGTGGTCGTGCTGGTGATGCCGTCTTCGATGCGCTTGTGCAGGTCGGGGCACGACAGGTCCAGACAGCCGCCGAGTGAAGTATCTCGGTCCTTCTTGGTGAGTAGCGCCATATCGTGCAGCGCTGCGTGTTCAGCGGTGAGCTTGCCTGTGGCCGGTCGCGTTGGCGGTGAGGGCGGCGGTGCGCTGACGATGACGTCGGTGAGGTCAATGCCTTTGTCGTCAAGGGCGTTGAGGCAGCGCAAGGCGGCTTCTCGTACGACGATGGCGTCGGCGTTGGCTTCGTGCCGTGCGATGTTCGGCAACTTGAACGCGGTGGCGAGGTCGTCGAGCGTGGAGCCGGGCACGATGAACCCGGCGGCCCGTGCGAGGTCGCGGGTGTCGAGCAGCACCACGTCGGGAAGGGTCTGGCCGAGCAGGTCGTACTCGTAGGTGAGCCGCGCTGCGTCGTAGACGATGTTGTGAGCGAGCACGTACACGGTGCCGCCGGGCATCGTTAGTAGGTCTCGCAGCACATCGGCGTAGTGAGCGAACGGTTTCGCTCCGGCCAACTTGGACGGGTCGAGGCCGTGGATGTGTGCGGCGCCGTAGATGCCTGCGTTGATGACGGTGGACCACGACTTGACGGTGACGCCGTTCTCCAAACAGAAGCAGGCGACGGACAGCACACGGGCGTCGTCGTGCAGGCCGGTTGTCTCGGTGTCGATAGCGACGAACCGGGTGTTGTCCCAGACGCTCACCTGCCCCACCTCTCACGGGCCTGCTTGCGGGCTTCTTTCACCGTCGCGGTGAGCACGTCGGGGCTGTACAGGGAGCGGTAACCCTCGGGGTCATTGACCTGTCGCGCCGGGGGCATCCAGCCATCGCCGTCGAGGGCGGCAGCGGTGAGCACCTTCTCGATGTCGGCCCGGTTGTCGAGTTCCTTGTTCAACCTCAGTGTCAGCAGGTCGCAAGCCCGGTTGAGGCGTTCGATGTTGGTGAACCGCTGAGCGCGTCCGGCAAAGAACGGCCCGACCTCGTTTCGGATCGCTGCTTCGAGAGCGCCCGTGCCCCTGGGCACGGCGCGGTGCACAGCGGTGAACCGCAAGGCGTTACGCATCTCGGCGTCGTAGTCCCGTCGCCACTTGTCTGGCCGGTATGTGGCGGCGATGCGTTGTGTGTTCATTCTGCGGTCAAGGTCTTGCCACCACTCATCCCACGCCCTCTCGCTGGTGAGGAATGTCATCCCCTCCATCTGCGCGAGAAGGTTGCCGGGCACGAACGGTGTGGGTGGCTTCGTGGTGAGCTTCTTCATCGCTCGCCGCAACTGCTCGACGACGTGGAACGCTGACGGAACCCATACGAGGTCGGGGTTCAGCTTGCGGACACGCTTCACCATTCCCTTGATGCTGTGGGAGCTGTCGGACACGACAACATCAGGCAGGAACCCGCAGTCGTACACAAGCAACTCGTACGCATCAATGGTGTGTTGCGGGAACGCACGAATGAGACGGACCCGCCGGTCGTAGTCGGTGCCCGTAGCGTTGGGGTAGTACTCAGTCGCCACGAGCACGCTGAACAACATTGCCGAGCGCTTCTTGCCGCCATCCTCGGTGGCATCGCCAAAGACCGGCACGTCATCAACGACCAACACTCGGGGCAGCGACGACGCCTCGGCACGTTCGTCCGATGCGGCAACCTTGTGCTGCCAGTGGTCCCACAGCACAGGGCCGTACAACTCGGCCCAAGACGCACCGGTCTGCCAGTAGTGCTTGCCGCTTCGCTTCTTCGGCTGCTGGCTGCGACGACGCTGCGGCTTCTGGTCGAACGCCCAGCGACCAACGCTGGCGTACGACGCACCCTGGCCAAGCATTTGCAGGCCCTCGGCGACGACCTTCATCGTGAACTCGTGACCGCGTCCTGATGCGAGCGGTCCTCGGTGTGGGTTGCGGACTACATCCGCCACGGTCCAGTTCGGGTCTTGCGCTACCTGCTTGCGGGGGAGCGGCTGCGTGAAGGTGTGTGCCTTGCTGCCGTCAGCCGGATAGCACTTGTAGCGCTGGTGCTTCGCGCCCCGCTTGTTGTTCGTTCCCCACCGCACCACCCGGCCTCGATGACCGTCAGGGCACTTGGCCGAAGCGAACCGTGGCGCGGGGTCCTCGGTGAAGCACTCGCTGAACGTATGGCGCTTGCCGTCAGCAAAGCAGGCGAAGCGGGGGACCCATGTGCCGTCCTTGCGCTCCTGTCCCCCAAAGGCCTGAACCCGTGACCCCCGATGGCCGTCGAACGGGCAGGGAGGGACCTCACCCTCACTCGCAAACCGCCCGCTAACCCTTCTGACCATACCCTCATTGTACCTGCATCAGCCCCTTACACCGCCAACTGTCGCCCACCGAGTTTGCCGATAGGGCAAATTTCATTCCACAGGGAGACCACGATGACCGACCCCACCCAGCCGAATCCGACGCCGCCGCTCCCACCGCCGCCTTCGACGCCGGCAGCCGTGCCGCAGGCGCCTCAGGCGCCGCAGGCGCCTCAGACGATTGTTGTGAAGGAGGGCGCGGGCTGCTGGAAGATTGGTGGCATCGTCGTCGCCGTGTTGGCTGTCCTCGGCCTGATCGGTGGAGGCTGCGCCGTGCTTCTTGGCGGGGCAGCTGTGCAGTCGATTGACGAGGCAGTCCAGGAGTCCACCGGTATTGCCTCCACTACTGACTATGACGTGGAGATTACGGATTGCGAGGCCGACGATCTCTTTGATGCACGAGCCGCTGGAACCATCACCAACATCTCTGACAAGGAACGGTCCTTCCAGATCGAGGTGAAGTTCACGAACCCGGACGGCTCGCTGATCTCCACCGACTCGGACTTCACTGACAAGTTGGACCCTGGGCAGTCCACAGGCTGGGAGGTGCTGTCGTTCGCAAGTAACGAAGCCACCCCCGGATTCCTGTGTGATATTTCCGAGGTCTCCAACAGCATTTTTGGAAGCTGAATTGTGACGGAGTGGGGGGGGGCGTCACCCGACTTTGTGTGCGTCCACCCCCACTGGATGGTCCGCCTCGTTGCGATATGGGGATTTGAATCAGCCCGCCCAGCAACACCTAGGTCGAGCGTTTCGCTGGCACCCAACTCGCCCTGAAATATGCCGGCCACGGCCCACGTCAGGCTGAGGACTTCACATTTAGTGATCCGGTTGCTCAACAAGTGCGGACTGGTTCGCTCCTGTTCTACCGATGTATCTGTCACACCACTCAAGAAATGTCTCACCGCTGACCCATACCGACCCCCATGGGGCCAGGTAGTCCGCTGATGTGGAGGTGGGAGATGCGCCGTGTGGAAGGGACGACCTCCCCCGGTGCGATTAGTGAGTCTTCACCCTTGAACCTGGGATGGGTTGGGTGTCCCCGGCTACGTGAGCTCGCTGAGTCGCATCTCATCACACTTCGCAGGAAGTGTGATCACTCTCTGCGTTCCGACGCGCTCTTCGATTACCCGAACTCGGTGTAGAACGCCGGGCCCATCCTGGCGGCGACGTTGATCAAACGGTTGGGTCTGGAAGCGTTGATCGACCGCTGTGTCGGTCTTGACGGCGATGCTGGTGCCCGCCCGGGTGCGTAGAGTTTCGAATTCGCCTCCGGGCCCTGACATCTGGAATGGGTGCCGCTGAGTCGCCTCACGCTGATGGCCGGTATGAGTCATTTCTGCATCCGATGAGTCAGTTCTGACTCAGCACCACCGAAATGGATCCCGGTGCGACGCATCGCGGCAGACCAGATGTTGTGGTCTCCGATTGCGGATTAGCCCCCCGTTCGTTCACCTTGCTGCCGAAACTGGAACCGTCTGGCTCCCTGGCGTTCCTGATTGACCTTGTGTGCCGCGGTTGAGGCGGTGGCAGGTGCTGCAAAAACTGGATCTGAGAAATTGTCGGTTGGGCATTGGCGGGACGAAAAAAGTGGGCAACCTGTATGGAGGGTGGCGAGTCTCGCCGGACCCCGCTGTGTGGTGCTGTCATCTTGTCGTGGGATGACAGCACGTGGGACCCCCGCCTTGAGCGGGGGTCCCACTCTCCACATCGGCGTCTAACGGCTCCTGTCGGAAAAGACTTGGGGCACATCCCGTGACCACCAACCATCACTTGCCGAGTTTGCCGTTAGCGCCTCATAGCTTCCTGACGTCATTGGCCAGGTTGACCGGGAAGTTGGCCAACCATTGGCCAACTAAATCGGAAATCGGCCAACTTCGATGGGTCCCTGCAGTCTGTCAGATGTCCCGGGCCATGTTGACGAACTTGGTGTAGTGCTCAAGGAACGCCAGTCGGACGACACCGGTCGGCCCGTTGCGCTGCTTGGCCACGATGATCTCGGCCATACCCCGGTCA
>Ga0164293_10004390_pt1 | contig 12063 bp, 10 predicted proteins | sample GEODES118metaG_FD_111487 | JGI IMG/M metagenome (GOLD analysis project Ga0164293, IMG submission 111487) | Eutrophic lake water microbial communities from Lake Mendota, Wisconsin, USA - GEODES118 metaG | ecosystem: Environmental > Aquatic > Freshwater > Lake | place: USA: Lake Mendota... | reverse complement strand
GCTCCATAAGGAGTCCTGGGAAAACGCCAGCCAGATCTCCGGTTTTCCCGATACGAAGAGGTTTTTTTGCACGTTGACCAATGGCAATAGCGGTTAGTGTTACGTGTGGGTCGGCATTACAATCAACAAATTCCTCATGCAGATTTTTAGGCACAACACAAAGAAGTTCGCCATCAACAGAAACATCTGCGCCCCATGACGCAACCATTCCTAATCTGTTCAGCAACAGTTCAATCCGATCCGATTCCAGTGAAATCATGCTGGCACTAGGGGCCTGCGCTGCCACCGCGAAGACAAGCAGCAGTTCGTTTTCGTCAATCTCCTTTTTCTTCAAGTCTATGCTCGCTGATCGCGGAGTAAAACTGTTGATTTCCAGTCCTGTCAGCTCACCGGAGGGCTCTGCCTGCCACTTTGCAGAGAATCCAAACTGTGCAAACGTCTCAAATAGGTCAAAACTTTCAGCTGTAATGCCTGCAGGGCGTTTGGCGAGTCCGCCAAGTTTGATCTGCGAGTTTTCTAGCGATATTGCCCCGAGTACAAAGAGCCCACACACAAAATGATCAGCTGGCAACTGCAAGCTAACACGTGTGGCTGGTAGCACATGACCTTCTGAGCTGAAAGGATTTTGGATGTCGATACCATAGAGTCTTACATAACCTGACTCGGGACCAACGTTCAAGATACCAGCCCCTCGTAAGGACTTCAGAAGAGTCAGTACTTCATAGTCTTCTGGTACCCCGGTGAGCTCAAAAACTCCTTCTTGCCGTGCATGATACAGGATGGCATCAGTCGCGAATGATGTCTTGGCAGCCGGTCTATAACTGCCGGCTAAAAGGGAGCCGGGGAATACTGAAATTATCTCAGGTATCTGTCTAATATTTGAGGCTATATTATTGTTATATTGATTATTTATGGTTTCTGGCCGGAATCTTTTTATGAACTCGTCACGCATATACTTTGCGCGTGAAAGGTCATTTTGCATACCTTCGCCATCACTGATCATAAGCTTGTGTCGCATCTTTTGTAGTTCAACAACATAGGCATCCAACACATTGATAGTGGCATTTTTATTGGCAATAAAGATATCTCGCCACATTGCCGGGTCACTCGACGCAATGCGACTAAAATCAGCAAATCCTCCTGCGGCGTAATCAAAAACCTGCTGAGCTCGATCAGGCTGGCTGACAGAATCTACCAGCGTGTTAACCAGTGTATATGCAAGCAGGTGTGGTAAATGACTGGTGCCAGCGAGCACTACATCATGGCGTTCCGGGCTCATTCCATGGACATCAGCCCCGAGTTTTTGCCAGAGGCTCATTACGGTCTGCACAGCGTTACTGCTGTTTTCGATCAGCGGTGTCAGGATTACTTTTCGATTTCTGAACAGATCTGCTCGCGATGCGGAGTAACCACTTTTCTCAGAGCCGGCAATTGGATGCCCCGGAACAATTCGATGGAGACTGTCTGGAAACAACCTGCGTGCGTCAGCAGCAATATTGCCTTTTACGCTGGCAACATCGGTAATAATCGTATCGGATGCAACCAGATATTTCAGCTGCTCAAGAACACCCCGCACACTGAGGGTGGGCGTACAAATCACAATAATATCAGCCTGTGGTGTGAGTACACTAAGGTCTGTTGAGCATGCGTCAACGTTGCCATCATAAAGCGCTGATGCCAGAGCGATGCTGTCTTGGCCGTGCGCCAGAATACGTTTGCAGTGCTTTCCGCTAGCCAGACTTCGGGCGATCGAACCCCCAATCAGTCCTAGCCCTATGATCAAAACAGTTTTGTTTTCCAGTAAATTCACGATGATGTCTGGTTATATTGCGCGCGAGGGTAGGAACCAAGTTTCTTGATTTTTACCACACGATCAGCAAGTTCGGAGAAAACGTGACGAACAGAGTCATCATCGATATGGCCTTCAAAATCTATAAAAAAAACATAGGACCAAAACCCGTCTCGTGCCGGGCGCGTCTCTATTCGGGTGAGGCTGACTTGATGGCGGTCGAACGGTTCCAGCAATCGAAACAAAGCACCAGGTTTGTTTTCGGTGTAAACAAGAATGGACGTTTTATCGTAACCCGTCGAGATCGACGCGCGGCTATCAGATAGCACCAGAAAGCGAGTGGTATTGTTTTTTCTGTCCTGAATACCTGCAAATAACACGTGTAAATTATACTTGCTGGCCGCTAAAGTACCCGCTACAGCGCCAATAGTCTCATCCTTTGCCGCGAGACGTGCTGCCTCGGCATTGCTGCTCACCTCTGCCAGTTCTATGTCAGGAAAATTTGAGCGTAGCCATAGACGGCATTGAGCAAGTGATTGTTTATGCGAAACTATTTTCTTTATGTGTGAAATTTCTGTATTTTTTTGAATCAAAAGATTATGTTCGATTGGCAGGTATACTTCTCCTACAATTTGCAGAGAAGTGTCAATCAGGCAATCTTGCGTGTTGTTTACAGCACCCTCGGTCGAATTTTCAACAGGCACTAATCCAAAATCTGCGTTTCCCGCCTCTACATCCAGAAATACATCATCAATCGTGTTCACACCGATACAGTCTGCCTGGTTGACAGGTCCAAAGTATCGGTCAACAGCAGCATTGGAAAACGTGCCAGGTGGGCCCAGATAGACAATTCTTTCTTGGGTGACGTTACCCCCTGCGGCATTTGCGCCTTTAGTCATCCCGCGCCTCAGTGTCTTCCGGTTCGGCCATTTGAGTCTCGGTTTTAGTCAAATCAGTACTGATATGCTCTTCACTTTGATCAAAAGCCGGCTCCTCGGCCTCCGCTACCGATTGCACACCAACCAGCGCTTCATCATTTTTCAATCTGATTAATCGCACACCTTGCGTATTGCGACTTAAAGTAGGTACTTCATCAACTCGGGTACGAACCATGGTTCCACGGTCACTGATCAGCATTATCTGTTCGCCTTCGATCACCTGTACTGCACCCACCAGGCGACCGTTACGCTCACTTGTTTGCATGGCGATAACGCCTTGCCCACCCCTGCCGTAGACTGGGAACTCCGGAATTGTTGTCCGTTTTCCATAACCGTTTTTACTGACCGTCAATACCTGCTTGCCTTCTTCAGGAATAATCAGAGCAATCATTTCATGCCCCTCAACCAGCCTTAGGCCGCGTACGCCACGAGCTGTTCTGCCCATTGTGCGCACGTCGGTTTCGAGGAAACGCAGCACTTTGCCGCTGCTGCTGAACAGCATGATGTCTCGCTGGCCATCAGTTAGTGCCGTTCCGATCAGTCGATCACCCTCGTCAAGTTCTATCGCCCGCAACCCCACGCTGCGTGGACGGGAGAAATTCACCAAATCAGTCTTTTTGACAACTCCCTGAGCTGTTGCCATAAAAATATAATTGCCTTCGGTATACTCTCGAATAGGTAACATACTGGTAATGCGCTCTCCTTCTTCGAGCGGCAAGATGTTGACTAATGGTCGGCCGCGAGCGGTTCGGCTAGCCAACGGGATGTTGAATACTCGAAGCCAGTAAACCTTCCCCGCACTGCTGAAGCAGAGCAGTGTGTCATGACTGCTGGCTATCAGCAGATGCTCGAGTTCATCTTCATCTTTCAGGGTCGCGGCAGCGCGCCCCATCCCTCCACGGCGCTGCGCCTGGTAATCAGCTAATGGCTGGGATTTGGCATACCCGGCGCGGGAAATGGTTACCACCCTGTCCTCTTCCGGAATAAGGTCTTCGGTGCTCAAATCAAGCTGTGAGCCAACAATTTCTGTCTTGCGTTTATCGCCGTAGTTACTGCGAACCTGATTCAACTCTTCTCGCATGACTTCGAATAAACGTTCTTCACTGTTCAATATATGCAAAAATTCAGCAATTTGTCGCAGTAAGTCTTTGTAATCATTTATTAATTTTTCGTGCTCCAAGCCTGTCAACCGGTGCAGCCTAAGGTCTAGAATCGCTTGAGCTTGGGCTGGCGAAAGGTAATATTCTTGATCTTTGAGGCCGAATTCAACGGGCAATTCTTCAGGGCGGCAGGTATCTGCCCCGGCTTCGCCTAGCATTGCCAGCAAGCTGGCGGAGTGCCAAGAACGAGCCAATAATTTTTCTTTGGCTTCTGCAGACGTTGGTGACTCTTTAATGAGCTGGATGACTGCGTCGATGTTTGCTAGTGCTACAGCAAGTCCTTCTAAAATATGACCTTTTTCGCGAGCTTTACGGAGAAGAAAAACAGTTCTGCGTGTTACTACTTCCCTTCGGTGCCTGATAAAGGACTGCAATATCTGTTTCAGGTTCAGCAATTTGGGCTGACCATCAACCAACGCTACCATGTTGATGCCAAACACCGACTGCATCTGCGTTTGTGCGTACAGATTGTTCAGCACTACCTCGCCATTTTCACCACGGCGAAGTTCAATAACCACGCGCAAACCGTCTTTGTCAGACTCGTCGCGCAGTTCTGTAATTCCTTCGATTTTTTTCTCTTTTACCAGTTCGGCAATTTTCTCAACCAGACGAGCTTTGTTTAGTTGGTACGGTATCTCGGTGATGATGATTGTCTGTCTGCTGGTCTTTTCATCCTCAATCACCTCTGCACGGGCGCGCATGTATACTCGCCCGCGACCGGTTTTGTAAGCTTCAACAATGCCGGCGCGGCCGTTAATGATTGCCGCTGTCGGGAAGTCCGGACCTTTTACAAACTCCATCAATTCATCAATGCTGATATCTTCATTGTCCATCAGCGCTAGGCAGGCATCGACGACCTCTGTCAGATTGTGAGGTGGTATATTCGTAGCCATGCCTACCGCAATGCCGCTTGAGCCATTCACCAGCAAGTTGGGTATCTGCGTCGGAAATACATCGGGGATTTGCTCAGTGCCGTCATAGTTATCTGAAAAATCAACGGTTTCTTTGTCCAGATCGGCCATCAAGTCATGGGCGATTTTAGCCATGCGTATTTCGGTGTAACGCATAGCTGCCGCGGCGTCACCATCAATAGAGCCAAAATTTCCCTGGCCATCAACCAGTGGATATCTCAACGAAAAGCTCTGAGCCATACGTACAATAGTGTCGTATACAGCGGAATCGCCGTGTGGGTGATATTTACCTATCACATCGCCTACGACTCTTGCAGACTTCTTGTAGGGTTTGTTCCAGTCATTGGAGAGCACGTTCATTGCGAACAATACCCTTCTGTGCACTGGTTTCAGGCCGTCGCGGACATCAGGCAGGGCGCGACCGACAATGACGCTCATGGCATATGCGAGGTAAGATTCACGCATTTCACTTTCAAGCGACACTGGAAGAATCTGTTTTGTTGGTTCCGTCATATTGTTTCCGTCATGCTGTTCCATCATTTTCTGCAGGTTGAAGGGCGGTAAATACCGCGACATTCAAGGGGGTTAAGGCCAAGTCTGCAGGTACCTAAAACGCTGGGATGGTATCACAGAAGCCCTTCTCCGGACACTATAATCCAGATTGATATCAGTCTCCTGCCATGGGTTAATCTTGGTTATAATCGCTACCCCTAAGTAGATTGGATGGAACCTCACAATGAGCAATATCACCCCGGAAAAAGCAGATCTGCTGATACATGCGAGTTGGATAATTCCCGGAAGCGCTGAAGATTTGGTACTCGAAAATTCCTGTCTGGTGGTATCTGAAGGAAAAATTCGTGAAATTCTTGATAGCAGTGTTGTTTCGTCTCGTTACCAAGCTGAAAAGGAGATGCATTTACCTGGCTACGCATTAATGTCCGGCCTAGTAAATACGCATGGTCATGCCGCCATGTCATTGTTTCGGGGTATTGCGGATGACCTATCGCTGCATACCTGGCTTGAGGATCACATCTGGCCCATGGAGGCCAAATGGGTCAGTGAAGAATTTGTCTATCAAGGGACTCAGCTGGCAATAGCAGAAATGATCAGTTCTGGTACCACCTGCTTCGCCGATATGTACTTTTTCCCAGATGCCAGTGCCCGTGCTGCAACCGAAGCAGGCATTCGTGTGCAGTTAGCCACTCCGGTGATCGATTTCCCAAATCCCTGGTCAATCGATGCAGATGATGCAATCCAGAAAACTACCGTACTGCACGATCAGTGGCGCAACAGTGAGCTTGTCAGCACGGCTTTCGGGCCACACGCTCCTTACAGTGTCTCGGATGAGCCTCTGAAAAAGATCGTCATGCTCTCCGAATTGCTGGATATTCCGATTCATATGCATATACATGAGACAGCATTTGAAGTGAGTGAGGCTCTGCGCACCCAAGGCAAGCGCCCAATAACACGTCTTGCGGAACTAGGTATGCTGAGTCCGCGATTTATCAGTGTCCATGCAACGCAGCTAACTGACGATGAGATCAGGCTCCTGTCTGATTGTGGAGTATCGATTGCACACTGCCCTGAATCAAATCTGAAACTGGCAAGCGGCTTTTGCCCGGTTGACAAGTTGATGCGTGCCGGCGTGAATGTAAGTCTTGGCACCGACGGAGCCGCCAGCAACAACGATCTAGATATGTTCTCCGAGATGCGCACGGCGGCGATACTTGCCAAGGCCTGCAGCGGTGATGCTCAAGCGCTTCCTGCCTACAAAGCATTGCAGATGGCCACGATCAACGGCGCAAAGGCTCTGGGGCTTGATCACCTGACCGGAACACTCGAGGCCGGTAAGCGAGCTGATGTTATAGCGGTCAAGCTTGATGAGTTAAACACTCAGCCAGTTCATAACCCTGTCTCGCAATTGGTGTACAGCACCAAATCCAGCCAGGTTAAATATGTGTGGGTGAATGGAAAGCTGCTGCTGGATAACGGTGAATTGACAACGCTTGATAAGGAGACAATTTTGCAAATAGCGCGGACATGGCAACAAAAACTGGGAACACCAACATGAGTAATTCTGGCAAAAATTTTGATGGCGCAGAGATCCGGAAGTTTGAAGCGCTGGCATCCCGATGGTGGGATGCCAGCAGTGAATTCAAGCCGTTACATGAGATCAATCCGTTACGAATGGGGTTCATCAGTTCCAAATTGAATCCGGCTGGTAAACGATGCCTGGACATTGGGTGCGGCGGCGGGATTCTCAGCGAAGCGTTGGCGCGTCAGGGGGCGCTGGTGACAGCAATTGATTTGGCCGAAGCTTCACTTGCGGTCGCGCGCCTGCATAATCTGGAGAGTCAATTGGACATCCGTTATGAGAACATCAGCGCTGAGGATATGGCTTTGAGAGAAGCGGGCCAGTACGACATGGTTACCTGTCTTGAAATGCTGGAGCATGTGCCAGACCCGGAGGCAATCGTTGAAGCATGCTCGATGCTGGTCAAACCGGGCGGTCACGTATTTTTTTCAACCATCAATCGCAATCCGAAAGCCTGGCTGTTTGCGATAGTTGGAGCGGAGTACATTCTGAACATTCTGCCGCGAGGCACTCACGATTTTGCCAAATTCATCAAGCCGTCAGAACTGGCAAATTGGTGCCGGCACTCATATCTGCAACTTGGTGAAATCAAGGGCATGGGCTACAACCTGCTGACCAAGAGATACTCTCTGCAAAATAATGTTGATGTAAATTATTTGGTTCATTATACAAAACCATTTTAGATTAATAAGTTGCATTGTTATGCTGATTTTCTTCGAGGTTTCGATTGAGTCCAGTGAATAGTTCTATTTCATACACATGGCGCTTGTCTGATCAAGCATGTGTACTCTTTGACCTCGATGGAACCTTGGTTGATACCGCTGCGGATTTTGAAAATGTGTTGCGATCTTTGTGTCTGGATGAAGGGGTTGCAGTGCCCTCGTCAGCATCTGTTCATGCCACGGTATCCAGTGGTGCCAGAGCTTTACTGGGTCTTGCGTTTGATAAGGATCCGGCGAATCCGCGTTTTGAGTCGTTGCTGCTTGACATGTTGGAACGATATGAACAGCAAATAAAGTTAACGCACTCAACCCTCTATCCGGGTATGGACAGACTGTTGCTGGAGTTAGAGCAGCGCGGAATTCCCTGGGGAGTTGTCACAAATAAACCGGAGCGATTTTCGAAACCCCTGTTGTGCTCATTGGAACTACAGAGCCGCTGCAATGTCTTGGTGTGCCCAGACCATGTCACACACTCAAAGCCGCACCCTGAGCCTTTGCTGCTCGCTTGTGAGCTTTTAAAGAGGCAGCCGGCATGTACCGTCTATGTGGGCGATCATCCGCGAGATATCATTGCGGGTAAAGCCGCCGGTATGAGGACCATTGCCGCCGCTTATGGATACCTGCCTTCGCAACCTGCTGTTTCTGAATGGGGCGCGGATCTTATTGTTAAAGATGTTGAACAAATCACCTATTCTTTCTGGCCAGATATCAAAATCTCCACATAAATTTCAGGAACCCCTATGTCTGAGAATATTGGCAATGCAAGTCCATTAACCAACAGAATCATTCTGGTCACAGGTGCTGGTGATGGTATCGGGAGAGCTGTTTCCATGGCGTTTGCACGCGCCGGCGCCAGAGTTATTCTTGTTGGCAGGACGCAAAGCAAGCTTGAGCAGGTATATGACAGCATCGTGGCTGAGCATCTGGTTGAACCAGTTATTCATCCTATGGACCTTGCAAGCGCTGTTGCTGATGACTATGAAGCATTGGGCAAAGGTGTTGCGGAGCAGTTTGGAAGACTTGACGGTCTGCTGCACAATGCTGGCCATCTTGGCACTTTGGGGCCTTTGCAGTATACGCTGCCAGAAAACTGGATGAAAATCATGCAGGTCAATGTCAATGCTGCGTTTTTACTGACAAGAGCTTTGCTGCCTGCCCTGTTAGCATCAGCTGATGCCCGCGTGTTGTTTACATCATCATCGGTGGGGCGCAAAGGTCGGGCTTATTGGGGAGCATATGCGGTAAGTAAATTTGCTGTAGAGGGCATGATGCAAGTCCTTGCTGATGAGCTTGAGAATACCAGTAACATCAAAATCAACAGCGTGAATCCCGGCGCTACCCGGACAGTTATGCGGGCAGATGCCTATCCTGCTGAGAATCCGGCAACATTGCCAACCGCTGCATCACTAGTCCCTGCTTATGTGTTTCTGATGTCTTCACAGGCGGCTGACATTCATGGTCAGGCTATTAATATTCGTGAATTACTGGAGAAACTCTAATTGGCTGGGTAACTAAAAATCGGATGATCGCCCAGAATGGCAACCTAAGAGAGCTGACCTTCTATCGTGACAAGCGCTCGAATGAATATGAACTTGATTCCCTGGAATCGCCAAGCGTTGTTCAGACAACTAAGTCGGGAAGTCAGTGCAGTTTTACAACGGGTGTAGCGATGGATGGTTTGCACTACGATCACGAAACACTGGAGCTTGATATCAGCGTCGGCAAGCAGTACACGCACAGCTGCGGTTACAGGCTGCTGTTCACCGTTTAGTACTTGGGTGAGATCACATTTAAACGCAATCGCAGATTTTCTGAGCGAGAGATGCAGCTGATAAAGTCGCTCATCCCTGCCCTGATTAAGCCGTTACGAGAGAGTCTTAAGTCTCAGCACACTGTGGATCTTTGATAGACGCTGACGGCATCAGTCACCGTCAGCGGCAATATTTTATATATTCCCTATCACTCCGAACGTCGGCCATTGTGACGCGTCGGGCTTTTCATAGCCGACGCTGACGGAGGCTGCATTCCGGCAGCTTCGTATAGCGTGATTATCTCCGGGGTTTTCATTTCGTAGAGTTGTCCCTTCTTGACTCTGCTGGGGATAAAAACCGGGCCGTACCGAACACGCTTAAGTCGGCTGACTTGCATGCCCTGCGACTCCCAAAGCTTTCTAACTTCTCGGTTTCTACCTTCCATGATCACCACGTGATACCAGCGATTGCGTCCCTCTCCGGCAAAGAACCTGACGTCTGTAAAACGACACTGATGTTCATCGATCATGACGCCCTTGAGCATGATTTTAAGCATGTCGTCGGTCACGTCACCCATAATTCTGACTGCATACTCCCGATCAATGCCGGCCGATGGATGCATCAATTTGTTAGCCAATTCGCCATCTGTGGTAAACAGCAAAAGCCCGCTGGTATTAAAATCCAGCCTGCCCACGGCAACCCAACGACCATGCTTTATCATCGGCAGATGATCGTAAACCGATGGCCTGCCTTCCGGATCGCGCCTAGAGCAAATTTCGTTCTCAGGTTTGTTATAGATCAGCACCCGCGGCACAACAGCATCGGGGCTGGCATTCGCGACTTTTTTGCCGTCCACAACCAGGCTGTCATCTGCGCCTGCCCGGTCACCCAAGGTGGCGGTTTTACCATTGATCTTTATCCGGCCCTGAGTTATCCAGTTCTCCATTTCACGGCGCGAGCCAAAACCCGCTCTGGCTAATACTTTCTGAATTTTTTCGTCCTGCACTGCATCAGTCATTGGTCTTTTCTCTGTGGTATCCCAGAATCTCATCTAGCGGTCTTTTTGCGAGTGCCATGGCTTCGTCTTCATCCAGAAGTCCGCTGTGCGCAAATTCGGCGTCATTCTGCAGTTCAGGCTGGACATCGGGTGCTTCGGGCAAAATCAACACCCTTCCGGCAAGGCTTTCACCCAGATCAAGTTCAGGATTGAGCTGATCAAGATCGCGTATTTCCGCCAGCGGCGGCAATTCCTGCAAACTTTTAAGATTAAAATAATCAAGAAACTGGCGCGTAGTTGCGAACATGGCTGGCCGGCCAGGTACATCGCGATGGCCAACAATGCGCACCCATTCTCTGTCCAGCAATGTCCGGATGATAGTCGAGCTCACGGCAACTCCGCGGATTTCTTCGATATCACCACGGGTAATAGGCTGCCGATATGCAATTAATCCCAGCGTTTCAAGCAGCGCCCGAGTGTATCGCTGCGGCTTTTCTTCCGACAATCTGGATATCCAGGGGCTTAAATGCTGGCGCACCTGAAAGCGAAACCCCGATGCAACTTCCTTCAACTCAAATCCGCGCGACTGACAATCGGTCTGTATTTCATGCAGCGCTGCACGAATGCTCTCAGAATCCGGCCTTTCCGCTTCGATAAAAACATCACTTAAAGCCGCAATAGTCATCGGTCTGCCTGCCGCCAGTAATACACCTTCCAGGATCTGACGTAGAAGTTGATCGTCAATAGTCTGGGCTTCAAACTTAATGGTCTCAAATGCTTCTTCAATACCGTCGGAATCCTGTTTTTCAATGTCATGTTCTGTCATTCGACACCTATAGCCGACTGGCTGCGCGCTTTGATGTGTATTGGTGCAAAGGGTTCGCTTTGTACGATATCCACCAAGGAGTCCTTAATGAGTTCCATGACTGCAAGAAATGTGACTACAACCCCAAGACGCCCTTCTTCCCTCATTAATAATGATACCAGCGGCACAAAGCGTTCAGTTGATAGCCTTACCAGAATTTCAGCCATTTTCTCTCGTGTAGAGAGGGTTTCGCGTTGAATCTGATGATGTTCAAACATGTCCGCTCTGCGTAATGCCCCTGCCAGTGCCGCTAGAATTTCCTGTAGTTCTACTACAGGGTCTGGCGTGTGTCGCTCTAGCTGCGGTTCCTGTGCGCGGGCAAGAAAGATATCGCGTTCAAGTCTTGGCAGTAAATCAATGTCCTCTGCTGCTTTTTTGTAGCGTTCATATTCCTGCAGGCGACGAATCAGTTGTGCTCTGGGATCGTCTTCCTCTTCCTCATCCATACTGCTTCGGGGCAGCAGCATTCTTGACTTGATTTCAGCCAACATGGCCGCCATGACAAGATACTCTGCCGCTAACTCAAACTGATGTGACTCCATCAGATCAACATAGGCCATGTATTGTTCAGTAATAACTGAGACATCAATATCAAGGATATCAATATTCTGGCGCTTAATAAGATAAAGCAGCAAATCCAGAGGCCCTTCAAATGCCTCCAGAAATACTTCCAGGGCATCAGGGGGTATGTACAAATCATGAGGTAGCTGCGTCACTGCTTTGCCGGCAATAAAGGCAAACGGCATTTCGTGCTGCGAGACCACTACATCTGCAGTATTGTTGTTTGTCTCCGGCAGTTGGACTCGTTCACTCATCAGGACTTACCTGTCTGGTT
>Ga0164293_10004388_pt1 | contig 12068 bp, 11 predicted proteins | sample GEODES118metaG_FD_111487 | JGI IMG/M metagenome (GOLD analysis project Ga0164293, IMG submission 111487) | Eutrophic lake water microbial communities from Lake Mendota, Wisconsin, USA - GEODES118 metaG | ecosystem: Environmental > Aquatic > Freshwater > Lake | place: USA: Lake Mendota... | reverse complement strand
GTCAATATCAAGAAGTGGCTTAAATCCCCATGAAGGTGCGAGCATGGCAATCGCTGATTGCACATCTACGCGCACATCACCTGAGTGCACAGGTAGTGGGAATGGCTCTGCATTAGGCAGGCCAGGATTAAATACATCATCAACAAGCAAGCCCCATACGTTTCCAAATGAAACGCGACCAACTAGATCTTCAATGTCGACGCCACGATAACGCAGCGCACTACCTTCTTTATCTGGTTCTGCGATTTCAGATTCAAAAGCGATGACGCCTTCTAGACCTGGCTTGAAATCATCTGACACTGTCTGCTCCCTGCTCGATTTTAAAAAGAGTTTCTATGACTGCCCTGACTCTCTTATCTATGGGGCAATTCTGCACCCGAGTCGGGGGTCTTGGCGACCATCAGTTGTGAAGATGCACTCAGGGCAAAAGTGAGGTTCGATACACCTATGAGCGCAGAGTCTCCAGAGGCCAAGGCCACGGGCCAAAACCGTCAAGCCATCTCGGCGATGCGCCGTTCTTACGGTGAGGTTGGCTTGACCGAACTCCCGGCAGATCCCTTGGAGGCGGTAGCCAATTGGCTCCATGAAGCTGCAGCAAATGAATATATTGTCGAAGCAAATGCGATGGTGTTATCAACTTTAGGAACTGCTCGAGATGGCAGTGATGCAATTACGACTCGCACTGTTTTGTTAAAAGATATCTCAGCGGGTGGATTTACTTTCTTTACAAATTACAATTCGCAAAAAGGTCAAGCGATAGATCTCAATCCTCAGGTGACGTTGCTCTTTCCTTGGTATGCGATGGAGCGCCAAGTAGTAATCAGCGGAAGTGCATCGAAAATCTCAGATAGTGAATCAGATGCGTACTTCGCATCCCGCCCTTGGTCTTCCCAAATTGGCGCGTGGGCTTCTGCGCAATCTTCGCCGTTGGCTTCTCGTGAAGAGTTAGAGCAACGCTTTGCCGGTGCATCACAGAAGTGGCCGGAAGGCACAACCGTTCCTCGTCCAGCGCACTGGGGCGGATATCGAGTATTACCAATAAGTATTGAGTTCTGGCAGGGTCGATACTCGCGATTACACGATCGCCTTCGTTATGAGCGCGATGACACATCCGCTAAGTGGGCGGTCAATCGGTACTACCCGTAGTCTTAGCCCATGAGCGCAGAGATTGTTATTCCAGCAGATATCAAGCCACGTGATGGTCGATTTGGTGCGGGGCCATCAAAGATTCGTCCAGAAGCGTTGCAATCGTTGATTGCAAGTGGCAACTCTGTCATTGGAACATCTCATCGCCAAAAGCCGGTAAAGAACGTTGTCAAAGGCGTACGTGAAGGTTTGTCATCGCTTTTTAATCTGCCAGACGGGTATGAAGTAATCCTCGGCAATGGCGGTTCTACTGCATTTTGGGATATCGCTACATTTGGTTTGATCGACAATCGCTCGCAGCACCTGGTCTTCGGTGAATTTTCATCAAAGTTTGCAGCTGCCTCAAAAGAAGCACCATTTCTAGGTGAACCCACAGTTATCAAATCAGAGCCTGGTAGCCATCCCTTTGCAGTTAAGGAAGACGGAATAGATGTTTACGCGCTCACACATAACGAAACATCGACAGGTGTGGCGATGCCCATTACTCGTCCTGCTGGGACAGATGGAGCACTCGTACTAGTTGATGCAACATCTGCTGCAGGTGGACTCCATGTTGACGCTAAAGAATTTGATGCCTACTACTTTGCACCACAGAAATCATTTGCCTCTGATGGGGGCCTCTGGGTTTCATTGATGAGCCCTGCTGCAATTGAACGCGCCGAGAAGATAAAGGCCTCTGGTCGTTGGGTACCAGCATTCTTCGATCTTGGAATTGCTATCGAGAACTCTCGTTTGGATCAGACTTACAACACCCCAGCACTGATCACGCTGATGCTTCTTGAAAACCAGATTAAGTGGATGAACGAAAATGGTGGACTTAAATTCACCACTGATCGCACCGCAGATTCTGCGCAACGCCTTTATGGTTGGGCTGAGAAAACGTCGTACACCACACCTTTCGTAGTAGATCCTGCGATGCGATCCAATGTCATCGGCACCATTAACTTCGATGATGCAATTGATGCGACAAAGGTAGCTGCAGCCCTTCGTGCCAATGGAATTGTTGATACCGAGCCATACCGCAAGCTAGGCAAAAACCAGCTTCGCGTAGCTATGTTCCCGGCGATTGACCCATCAGATATCGATGCGCTAACGGCATCGATTGATTACGTAGTTTCTCAGCTCGCGTAATGCCATTAACGCTAGAACGCGATCGCCTCTTTTGGACGATCGCATTACAGACCTTTGTCGTTAATTTCTTTCTCGGTGGATTTGGCCCATCACAATCGCTACTTCAGGCAGACCAAAAAACCTCTTTAGTCATTGCCGGGTTGCACGGAACTTCGATGGGTATCGCATCAATTCTCGCCGGCTTTGTTAATCCGTGGATGACTCATAAGTACGGACGAACCAATACCGGCTGGATTGGGCTTGTTGTCTTTTCCATCGGTTTGCTTGCAGTTGCAACCGTGCCTTCGGTTGTTCTGACAATTAGCGCAACCTTTATTACTGGTTTCGGAATCTCTACCGTCATTAACGCGTCTGTGACTTTACTCAATAGCCGCTATGGTGCAAAGGCTCCACTTGCTCTGACGCAAGCTAATGGCATCGCATCTATCGGTTATGTCACTGGCACATTGTTGATCGGCACGGTCGCGGAATTTGCACCCGACTACTGGCGCATCGCATTGATCGCAGTACTGCCGCTGGCTGCCTATCTCTACTTTATTCGCCGCGAGAAGGTATCTGAACCGCATTTGCCATCGGAGGAAGGCCGGCACGGCGGAAAGTTGCCTCTGCTTTTTTGGATTACCTGGATTGGTTTCGTTGCATCAATCTCGACTGAATTTGCGACTGCGTTCTGGGCATCTTCACTGGTGCAAGAACGAACTGGTACTAGCGCAGCGATTTCTACAATTGCGATCGCAGCCCTTGCTACCGGAATGGGACTTGGCCGGCTCTTTGGTGGAAAAGTTCTGCATCGTCTCTCTCTCGATAACCAATTGCTGACGATTTTTGGATTGCAGATGATTGGCTTCTTTGGTCTCTGGTTCTCACATACGTTGATTTACAGCCTTGCCATGTTGTTACTCAGCGGAATCGGAATATCGATGCAATTTGCTCTTACCGCCTTAAGGCTCATTAGCCACAGCCAAGGACGTGCAGATCTAGCTATTGGAAAGAGCTCTTTGGGCGCTGGTATTGCAATTGCCGGGGCGCCATTTCTATTAGCGGTGCTGGCTAGTGAATTTGAGATTTCTCGTGCTTATTTAATGGTTCCGGTACTGATTCTTCTGGCCGCTGCCATCGTGAAGTTTGTGCCGGCGAAAGTAGATCAGCAGATTCTCGACGATTTAGAGCTGTAAATCTTGCTGCAATACCGCTGAGACTCTGCGATCTTCCGGCGCTTGAACTTTATTGCCGAAAACAAACCAAATCACAATTGCTGCAACTAGGGAGATCAATCCACATCCCGCAACTGTTTCGCGAATTCCAAAGTGCTCGATTGAGTAACCGATCAGAATTGATCCAAATGGTGTGCCGCCCATAAAAATTAATAAATAAATACCCATGACGCGACCACGAATAGCCGGGTCTGAATGTGTTTGCACATATGAATTAGCAGCAATCATCGTAGTAAGCGCCGAGAATCCGCAGACTGGTAGCCATAGCGAGTACAACGTGTACGAAGGTGCGGCCGAGAGGATTACTACCGCCAGCGAGAAGACCCCGCCAAGTTTGATAATAAATCGAACATTACGGCGCTTGTTCATGCGCGCACTTACTAGCGCCGCCGACAGAGAACCAATGGCGATATATGTTCCGAGTAATCCGTACTCAGCCGCGCCTTTATTGAATTCGGTAGTTGCCATCATCGCATTAAAGATTTGAAAGTTAAGTCCAAATGTTGCGGCAAAGAAGACCAGCATCATCACGACATATAGATCGGGACGGGCGAGTGCATATCTAATTCCCTCGCGCACCGTGCCTAAGGTCTTCTCCATTTTATGAATAAAAAGATCTTCTTCACGCATCAAAAGAAAGGCGGCAATGACAAATAAGTAGGTGGTTGCATTGATGATAAATGAAGGCCCAGTGGTAAATCTCGCGATCAAAAAGCCTGACAGCGCAGGGCCAATCAGTCTGCCAGCATTGAAATTAGCTGAGTTCAGACTCACTGCATTTCCGACATCTGATTGACCGACAAGCTCTGATGTAAATGCCATGCGAATCGGGGCATCAATTGCACTTGCAATACCAAGGGCTGCCGCTCCAACAAAGACGTGCCAAATCTCAATGCGCTCAAAGACCACGAGTAATCCAATAGATAAGGAAGCTAACCCCGCAACAACATTGGTCCAAATAAGGAGTTTTCGTTTATTGACGCGATCTGCCAGCGCACCACCATGCAAACTAAAGAATAGGACGGGACCAAATTGAACAGCGGTAATCAGTCCAAGGGCGGCGCCACTGTTATCGGTGAGTTCTAGAACAAGCCAGTCTTGGGCTACCCGCTGAGCCCACGAACCAATATTTGAGAGTGCGTTTGCTGGATAGAGGATGCGAAAATTACGGTGGCGAAATGAACGTAGGCTTCCGTTCTCATCTACTCGTAAACGCATTAGGCTTCTTCCATGTCATCTGTTCAGAAATCTTCAATCAAGTCTGTCGTAACTGTAGTCGCTCTCGGCACAATCTGCTGGGTCGGAGCGGGTGTTGTAGCTCTCGCTGCAGATGCATCAAGCAAAGTTATTTGGACTTGTGTTGTTGGAGCATTGCTAGGTGTGACTGGCATTCGTTACTCGATACGCCGAAACCGACGCAGCGGAATTTAATTTCTTAAATTACGCTTCGAGCTGGGATGCGATTCCGCGCAATACTCGACCAAGTCGTTCTGCTTCAACACCAGATGGGTGGCGACCATGACGGAGACCATTTCCAACTTTGTCGAGAATCTTGATTGTGTCTTCAATCATCGCAGCGAGATCGTCATTGTTGACTCGTGAATTTTCGGCAAGTGAGACGGGCGCATCAACAATGTGCACTGACATTGCCTGTGGACCTTTGCGTGAATCAATAACAGAGAACTCAAGCTTTGTTCCAGGCTTGACTGTCGCTACGCCTTCAGGAAGAGCGGTAGCTGCTAGGTAAACATCTTCGCCTTCATCGGATGAGATAAAGCCAAAACCTTTTTCAAGTGAGAACCATTTGACGCGACCTGTAGGCATAGTGGTTACTCCTTCTTTGACGTCTCAACATGTGATTCGTTACGTGTGTAGCCGCGGGGATGCGGGCAGAGGGATAGTTTAACTTAAAAGGGGCGGGTGGCGATAGTCGGTTTAGTTGAGCGTAGCTTCGCTATGCGCGCCGCAGCCGTGATCGAGTGAGACCACACGGGCATCATCAGGGGCGATGGCATTTGCGCAGACACCAAATGATGAGCGCAATGAACCTGCCAGCGGAAGAAAGAATCCACATGAGGAACATGGCTTTGGAGCTTGCTCTGCCAACGGAGTTGATGGACCTCGATCTGATGTGTACCAACGCTTAGAAGCTTGGTCGCGACCTTCGATAGAAAGTACGCGAGGACGCAAGAGTCCTAAATCAAATACTTCTGTTGCATCGAGATCTTCATCATGTGCAAGTGCATTAACTCCAGGAACAAGTCGAGTGTCATCGACAAGGCTAGGAACAATGACACCAGGGGTGATATCTGATGGCTCGATGCGATCGTGATACGGAATGTGTGCGGGTGCAAGAAGTGAATCTGGACCCGGAAGTACTACAACGTCACAAATGGTGGGCGCTGACGCATCATCAACTTTTGCAATTGTGATGCCCCAGCGCCAACCTTTGTAACCTGCAATTTCTGCATTGAAGAGATAGGTCGCGATGCGATTGTCGTCGTCAAAATCTACAGAGATAAAATCTCCTACTTGTGTTGCAAACTCTGCTTCTGCAAGAGCTGCCTCACGTGCAATTGACTGCGCATCAAAGACCTTCATGGATTAGAAGTCCATATCCCCACCACCGGCAGGTGCTGCTGCACCCTTTGGTTCTGGCTTATCTGTAATCACTGCCTCTGTTGTAATAAAGAGCGCTGCGATTGATGCTGCGTTTTGAAGAGCTGAACGTGTGACCTTGGCTGGATCAATGATGCCGGCCTTAATCATGTCAACGTATTCACCAGATGCAGCATTGAGACCGAAACCAGCTTCGAGATTACGGACCTTCTCAACAACTACTCCACCTTCGAGACCAGCATTAATTGCAATCTGCTTCAGTGGTGCTTCGATTGAAACTTCGACGATGCGAGCACCGACTGCCTCTTCTCCTTCGAGCTTAAGCTTCTTAAATGCAGCTGTTGCTGCCTGAAGAAGTGCAACGCCACCACCGGCAACGATTCCTTCTTCTACTGCAGCCTTTGCATTGCGAACTGCATCTTCGATGCGGTGCTTGCGCTCCTTGAGTTCTACCTCAGTTGCAGCACCAGCCTTGATGACAGCAACGCCACCAGCTAGCTTTGCCAGGCGCTCTTGTAGCTTCTCGCGGTCGTAATCTGAATCTGACTTCTCGATCTCGTTGCGAATCTGAGTAACGCGACCCTTGATCTGGTCAGCATCGCCTGAGCCCTCAACGATAGTTGTCTCTTCCTTAGAGATAACAACTTTGCGAGCGCGTCCAAGAAGTTCAAGGCCAGCTGTTTCGAGCTTAAGGCCAACTTCTTCTGCAATCACTGTTGCACCAGTAAGAATCGCGATGTCCTGAAGCATTGCCTTGCGGCGATCTCCAAAGCCGGGCGCCTTCACTGCTGCCGAACGGAATGTTCCCTTAATCTTATTTACAACTAAAGTTGCAAGAGCTTCGCCCTCAACATCTTCGGCGATGATTGCTAGTGGCTTACCTGATTGCATTACCTTTTCCAGCAATGGAACGAGATCCTTGATAGATGAAATCTTGCTGTTGACGATCAAGATGTAAGCATCCTCGAGAACTGTCTCCATGCGGTCTGTATCAGTTACGAAATATGGAGATAGGTAGCCCTTATCAAAGCGCATACCTTCGGTGAGCTCGAGTTCGAGACCAAATGTATTTGACTCTTCGACAGTGATTACGCCCTCTTTGCCGACCTTATCCATCGCCTCAGCGATCATCTCGCCGATTGTTGTATCAGCTGCAGAGATAGATGCGGTTGCTGCAATCTGCTCTTTCGAATCCACCGCCTTCGCCATTGCTGCGAGTTCAGCAACAATTGCATCGACCGCTTTTTCGATTCCGCGCTTGAGCGCCATTGGGTTTGATCCAGCTGCAACGTTGCGAAGACCTTCGCGAACAAGTGCTTGTGCCAATACTGTTGCGGTCGTTGTTCCATCGCCGGCAACATCATCGGTCTTCTTAGCAACTTCCTTTACGAGCTCTGCGCCAATTTTCTCCCAAGGATCATCGAGTTCGATTTCCTTAGCGATTGATACGCCATCGTTGGTAATAGTTGGAGCGCCCCACTTCTTTTCGAGGACGACATTGCGTCCGCGAGGGCCAAGGGTGACCTTGACTGCATCAGCGAGTACATTCATTCCGCGTTCTAGACCACGGCGGGCTTCTTCATTAAAGGCGATCTGCTTTGCCATCTAATTACTCCTCAATTCAAACTTCTATTGGATTTAACTTCGGTTAGGCCGATGGGGCGAATTATCACTCTCGACCTATGAGTGCTAACGCCAAGCCTAAGGGTGGTTATTCCTCAGCGCAAAACGAAGTTTTAAGCGTAATGAGCCAGCGCAAAACGAAGTTTTAAGCGTAATGAGCCAGCGCAAAACGAGGGTTTAGCGGGCTGAACGAGCCTGCATGCGCGCCTCACGGAGGCGGCGAAGGCGCTTTACCAGCATAGGTGAGGCCTCGAGTGCATCATCGCGATCGATGAGGTCGTTGAGTAGCTGGTAATAACGAGGGGCGCTGAGGTCAAAGAGCTCTTTGATGGCACTCTCTTTTGCACCTGCAAAGCGCCACCAATTTCGCTCGAAATCAAGGATTCGTCCCTCGAGGTCGGTAAGTGTGGAGCCTTGGGTACTTGGGTTCTCTAACGCTGACATATGCCCAATCATAAACAGGAGCTATGACAAAGTGTGGGAGGTTGCCTCAGATTTACGGGCCTCTTTAACGATATTGCGGAGCATCGTAGGAAAGATGAAAAAGTGAAATGGCGATACGAGATACCAATAAATTTGACCACCGAGTCCACGGGGTGCAAATAAAGCATCTTGTGAAATGTAAGTCTGACCATCACGCACTTCAAGATTAAATTCCAGCCACGCTTTCCCTGGCAGCACCATCTCGGCGTAGAGCTTCAAGTTTTTTTCTCTCTCTAATTCTTCTACCCGCCAAAAATCTAAGCTGTCACCAATGCGTAGAAATTCTGGATCTCTGCGACCGCGACGAAGTCCGACGCCGCCCACCATGCGATCTAACAAACCTCGCAGATACCAGAGCCAGTCAGAACCAAACCAACCATGCTCGCCACCGATTTTTTCAATTTCTTGCCAAACAAATTTAAGCGAGACATCTGTTGTGATTTCGCGATGATCTTTAAGTGTTAACTCACCAGCCCAATCTGGATCTCCCTGAGCTTTCTGCCATGGTGCAGTCGGAAATGATGCATCAGACCAGCGGGTGTTAACAAGATTATTTGCTGTTCTATTAAGCGCTAATTCAATCGCTTGTGCCACTGTCAGAAGTCCTTCGGCAGGTTGTGGAATTACTGCATCAATAGATTTCTTCGAATCAACGACTACTTCACTAATCAGTGATTCGACCAAGGGGCGCGCAAGTGAGGTTGGGACAGGGGTTACAAAGCCAATCCACAAACTTGAAAGCTTCGGAGTCAGTACAGGTACTTGAATAATCTTTCGTTTGCGCAGACCTGAAAGAGAGGCAAATGTCTGCATCATCTGGGCGTAAGTAACTACTTCTGGCCCACCAATATCGCGAACTTCATCGACTGGTTGTGGAAGGTTTGCGCAGGCGCGCAAATAATAAAGAACATCACGAATAGCAATAGGTTGGGTGCGATTAGATACCCATTTTGGAGTCGTCATTATTGGCAAACGGTGGGTCAAGTGACGCAACATCTCAAATGAAGCTGAGCCTGAACCAATAATGATTCCGGCACGAAGCTCTAGAACCGGCGTCGACCCAGTGGCCAATTGCGTACCCGTATTCATTCGAGAAGTCAGATGGCGACTGCGGTTTTCATCATTGGCAATTCCACCCAAGTAAACAATTTGCGAGATACGAGCGCGCTCGGCTGCTTGTGAAAATCCAAGCGCCATCGCTGATTCAATATCGCCAAAGTCGGCAGCGGCATTAATAGAGTGCAGCAGGTAGTACGCGGTGTGTATCCCGGCGAGCGCGCGATCTAAATCAGCTGTACTGCTGGCATTGCCCTCAATAATTTCAACGCTCTTTGACCAGCTCTGCCCCTGAATTTTCTTGGCATCGCGGACCAGGACTCGAACCCGCTTCTTATCAGCGAGCAGGTCGCGGACCAAGCGTCCGCCGACATAACCCGATGCCCCTGTGACGAGGTAGAGGCGATCTGATTGCTCATTATTCATAGCAAAAGCCTAGACTGCGCCCATGAGCACTTCTACTCGAAAGGCCGCAACGAAGCCTCGCGTTGTCATTTTAGGCGCAGGATTTGGCGGACTTACCGCCGCCCGCGCATTGGCTGGCAAGGCAGATGTGACCGTAGTAGATCGCCATAATTATCAGACCTTCTTGCCTCTGCTATATCAGGTATCGACAGCAGGATTGGCAGCGGATCACGTTGTGCATCCGGTACGTGGCGCACTTCGAAAGACAAATGTGAAGTTTCGGATGGGTTCTCCGATCTCAATTGATCATCGAAACAAGAACATTAAATTAGACTCTTCGGAAATCCTAGATTTTGATCACCTCATTATTGCGATGGGATCTGCAACGGCCGACTTTGGCGTACCTGGTGTAGAAGAACACGGCCTTGGAATGAAAAATGTTCATGAGGCAATCACGATTCGCGCCGAAGTAATGCGCCGATTTGAAGACCTTTGCCGATTTGAAGATGAAACTCGTTTATCAATCTCTGTTGTCGGCGGCGGTCCAACTGGTGTTGAGATGGCCGGTGCTCTTGCCGAACTCAAGCGCGGACCTCTGCACAACGATATGGCGCATGCCGCAGACCATATGGATATCTATCTTCTCGAAGCTGGTCCGCGAATTCTGCCGATGTTCGCCGAAAGCTTGTCTAATCGCGCAACTCGCGATCTACAAAAACTTGGGGTAATCGTAAAGACCAACACCGCAGTGCGCGAAGTTAAATCTCGACAAATTCTTCTTAAGGTCGGCGAACCAATTCCAGCTGAGGTGACTATTTGGGCTGCTGGAGTAAAGGGAGAGCCAACTGCTGAAGTGCTCAAGCTTCCTATCGTTGGTACACGCGTCGATGTAGATCCAACTCTGCAGGTTGTTCACTATCCGCATATTTGGGCAATCGGTGATATCTCTGGAGCACGCGGCGCAGATGGTCGCTTTCTTCCAATGGTCGCACCTGTTGCACTGCAGCAAGGAAAATTTGTTGCTGCACAGATTCTTGCTCTCACAGCTGGTAAAGAGTTGCGCAACTTTAAATATCGCGACAAGGGCTCTATGGCCACTATCGGTCGCAACAAGGCGATTGTGCAAGTATGGAACTTCAAGATGGTGGGTGCACCTGCTTGGTTTGCTTGGTTGTTCTTGCACCTTTTCTACTTATTAGGTGGCAGAAATAAAGTCGGCACAATCGCAGACTGGACCTGGAATTACCTCACCTTCGATCGCGGTAACCGTCACATCATGGATACGATGTAAATGCCCGGTCGTTACTTAGATCTTCGAGGTCACCAAGTACATGCCTTTGAATGGGCAAACAATGGCGAAGCACTTGTCCTGATGCACGGTGGCTTGAGCCAGACTGACCATTGGGATTACAACGTTCTTCCAGCTGTCGAAAAGAATTTTCATCCATTTGCCTACGATCGTACTGGCCATGGATATACCGGCGATCAAGAAGGCAGCATGCACTTTGAATTTCAATGTGCGGAAGCAATTGCTTTTCTTGAAGATGTCGTAAAAGAGCCAGCGCACCTCGTGGGCCACAGCGATGGCGCGATTATTTCGCTGATGGTGGCGATGAAGCGTCCTGACCTAGTGAGATCAGTAATTACATTCGGAGGGGTCTTTCACTACAGCGGCACGTTACCTATGCCTGAATTCGACGGAAACATCTCGGAAGAAGACCGCGCCGAGTACGCAGCTACATCCCCTGATGGCCCTGAAACACAAGTGGCAAAGATTCGTAAGATGTTCTCAATTTGGTATTCAGAGCCAGAGTTTTCGGTAGCAGATATTGCAAAGATTCTCTGTCCAGTTCTTGTGCTGGTTGGCGATGACGATGTTATTTCACATCATCACACAATCGAACTCTTTGAAGCGCTGCCGCAAGGGCAGCTCGCGGTAATGCCAGGGACTTCACACAATGCAAATAAAGAGAAGCCAGAGTTATTCCAGCTACTAGTTTCTAGTTTCTTAAATGACTTAAGTTATCCGCAGACAAAGATGCCAGTGCGCCGAGCCAAGAACTAACAATCAATTGGCGTGATTGATCCCGTTTTTACATCATAGATTGCGCCGCCGACTGAAACTCCATTGTTAAGCAACGGATACGCGCGGACGCGATTGACATCTTTTGCGAGAGCATCTAATTGATTGTTGGTTGTTCTAAATTCTAGACTTGAAGTGTTCACGCCGAACTTTTGTTCAATCTGGGCGTGAATCTCTTCTTCGGTATTTTCTGCCATACGACACTGTGTGTGAGGCATAATCAAGATTCGGTTAACGCCAAGAAGATATGTAGCAAGAACAAGCGTACGGAGAACGTCTTCGGTGACACGTGCTCCTGCATTTCGCAG
>Ga0164293_10004387_pt1 | contig 12069 bp, 9 predicted proteins | sample GEODES118metaG_FD_111487 | JGI IMG/M metagenome (GOLD analysis project Ga0164293, IMG submission 111487) | Eutrophic lake water microbial communities from Lake Mendota, Wisconsin, USA - GEODES118 metaG | ecosystem: Environmental > Aquatic > Freshwater > Lake | place: USA: Lake Mendota, Wisconsin... | reverse complement strand
TTCTTTGGAGTATTTGAAGACAAGGAGATTATTGTGCGTAAGGGAAAGTTTGGACGATATGCTGAATGGGGAGATGAAAACAGGTCAATTAAATGTTTTGGAAATAGGGATGTTAGTAATATCACCATGGAAGAAATGTGTGCGGTTCTCTCCAAACAAAAAAGGGGAACTTCTTCCAGAACAAAAGGAAAAACAAAAGAAACGCCTATTGAGGGCAACTGTCTTTTAGATATACCAACATCTACTGCTGAAAAACCAAAAAAAACAAGAGCTAAGAAAACAACAGAAGATAAACCAACCCCAGAAAAAGAAGATAAACCCAAAACAACAAATTCAAAGAAAACAAAAGAATCTAATGAAGGAAAATAGAGAGAAATGAGGAATATTGTAAACAGTTAATATAAAAGATGATTAGGCCAGATTTTATATTATCCTACTGGATATTTGCGTGGTACATTCTTTACATGATTACACTTGTAAAAGCTAATCCAAAACTTATGCTTATTCTTGCTATTATAGAGAACATCTTTACACTGTGGTATATTTATGGCTATGCGACCATAGAGAATTTAATTTATTTTATTCTTGTTTTTATTCTGACAAAAATCATTCCACTGGCTACTATCTGGAATACTCGCATCATAAAAAGAGACATACTTGTTTCTCTCTGTGTTGTTATTGCGTATATTCTATGGATATATTTAAACAACGCACAGATTAATATTACAACAGTTCATTCTTTGAGAGAAAACCGAAATGAAACTCCTGGGATATATTTATTCCACAAAATCAAACATGTGTTAAATTCAGTTATGTGGTATAAGAACTTATAGGGATGGTATTATGTGTGTGTAAAAAGTTCCCATTTATTTATTATTTTATATTTATACTCTTTTTATAATATATAATGCCAAATAAAACAATAAAACACAAATCAAATCGCAGAAGACAACGTGGAGGATTTTTTCAATCTATCAAAAATTATATCAATAGTCGTGCAAACGCACTATATAATATGCCTTCCTCATTGAGACTTTATAGAACAGGTGTTAATGCACCAAATGAAAATCCTGCAAATTATGACCCAACTAATCCAAAAAAAAGTGCATTAGCAAAATCCCAGAAATCATTTCAACCAGAGGTGGAAGAACATAATGCCCGTAAATGTTTAACAGATGCGAATAAAGTAACAGAAATGATAAATAAACAAAAATCATGTAAGAGTTGGTTTAATTTCACAGCATCTAATGACCCGCAGTGTAAAGAACTTAAACAGCTTGTAGACCCCCTTAAGGTTTGTGAAGGAAATGCGTATAAGGTTCCTATTTCAGAAGATAACACTAGCAGTTCTAGAGATAGTAGCTTTTATGGAGATAATAGCATTTCTGAATATAGGGAACCCAGCTTTTCTTCGCCTGGAGAAAATGAAGATAATGTTCCTAAAAATCCAGCGGTTCAATCTGGAGGAAAACGACGCAAAAAAACAAGAAAAAATAAAAGAAAGAGTGTAAGAAGATCTCGCCATAGACACCATTAATACTTGGGGAATATTCTCTCCAAAATAAAATAATGATTTAGATTTATTTACAGATTTGTGTAATTCTAAAAATTGATATTACACAAAACATTTAAGATTATATCACCATTATACAGTACAACACAATAACTTATGTTCCGCTTATTTGATTTTAATGTTCTAGACAAATTCCAAGCAAACTCAGGAGAGTCTGAAGAAGAAAATACCGACAACGATGATGAAGGATACCATACCAAGAGAACTTATAAAGCAGACACCTTTGTAATTCAAATGTTTGGTATCAATGAAATTGGAGAGACGTGTAGCATGTTTGTAGATGATTTCAAACCATTCTTCTATATACTTGTAAATGATGACTGGACAAAATCCAAGAAAGATAATTTTGTTGACCATATCAAAGAGAAAATAGGACGTTTCCAATCCCAAAGTATTAATGCGTCGTATCTCATCAAACGCAGAAAGTTGTATGGGTTTGATAATGGAAAAGAATACAAGTTTGTCCGTATTGACTTTGACAACATTAGTGCGTTCAATAAAACACGTAATCTGTGGTACATGGATCAAGAACAAACAACCGGCATTCAAGAAAAAGGTCGTCGTCTTAATCCCAATGGTTTTGCGTTCTCTGGATGTAGAACACGTATTTACGAATCCAACATTCCACCTATCCTCCGTTTCTTCCACATCAATGAAATCAGTCCATCTGGTTGGATTGAAATTGTAAATATCAAACAAACTCATAGTACAATGAAGCTTACTACCTGTAAATATGAATACCAATTAACACAGAATAATATTATTCCACATCCAGAAAAAGAAACAATTGTTCCTTACAAGATATGTAGTTTTGATATTGAAGCCAGTAGTAGTCATGGAGATTTCCCAGTTCCTGTAAAATCTTACAAGAAATTGGCAAACAATATCATTGAGTACTTTGAGGTGGAAGATAATATGGACAAGCGTAACAAGGCAGAAAGCGGTCCCATTATTTCGGATATCATTCGCACCGCATTTGGATACCCCACCAGAGCAACAACATTTCAAGATGTGTCAATGGTATACCCCATACATCCACCCACCGAGGAACAAATGGAAAGAAGTATTACACAATTCTTAGGACCAATTAGCAGAGATACTGGAATAAATAATGATGATGATGTACTCACAATTGAAAGAATGTTTGAGAAATACCATGAGAACCAAATAAAAATGTCTGAAAATGCTGATAACTATGGTAATGAAAATGATGGAGAGACAGATGAAGAAACAGAACATGAGGATGATGGAAGTGATAATGAAGATGGAGACAATCATGAAACCAACGAAGATATTGATATGGAAGAAACATCTACAGGAACAAAATACAAATTATCCAACCAACCAGACCTGGAACAAGAACACCGAAAAGCAAGAACTTACACAATTACCAATATTCTGTGTGATAAAAGATACAAGAGAGAAACAGTAGTGGATAAATTAACAGAACACCTTGGTAGATGCTTTCCAAAATTAGAAGGTGACAAAGTCACATTTATTGGTTCAACATTCTTAACTTATGGAAATAAGGAACCATACAAGAACCATTGTATTGCTTTAGATACCTGTAATAGTGTACGCGATACTATCATTGAAAGCTACGAAACTGAACGCGATGTACTTTTGGCATGGACACGCCTTATCCAAGAAGAAGACCCTGACATTATTATTGGCTACAATATCTTTGGTTTTGATTATGAGTTTATGTATAGAAGAGCTAGAGAGAATCAATGTGTAGAAGATTTTCTGATGCTTTCCAGGAATCAAGGTGAGATTTGTGGAAAGCTAAAGAATGGAACCATGAACGACTACCGTATTGAAGAAACAAGTATGAAACAGTTTGACATCAAATTTATCAAGATACCTGGAAGAATGCAGGTGGACCTTTACAACTATTTTCGCAGAGAAGAAAATCTAATATCTTATAAGTTGGATTATGTCGCCGGTCAATACATCGGTGATGGAATCAAAGAAATAAAAGAGACTGCCGATAGAACAGAGATTTATACAAAGAACCTCACTGGACTGAAACCAGACAACTTCATACACATAGAAGAAATAGGACACTCTACAGAATATTATGACAGTGGAAGAAAATACCGCGTACTAGAAGTTAACCCAGAAACGAAGATGTTTATTATTCAAGAAACTGGAATTAGACCTGACATGGAAAACAAAAAAGTTCGTTGGTGTATGGCTAAGGATGACGTCTCTCCACAAGATATTTTCAGACTTACAAAAGGAACTGCCGATGATCGTGCTATTATTGCCAAGTATTGTATTGCAGATTGTAATCTAGTTCATTATTTAATGAACAAGGCAGATGTTTTGACTGGATTTATTGAGATGGCAAGTATCTGTAGTGTTCCCATTAACTTCTTGGTGATGAGAGGACAAGGAATTAAGCTGACAAGTTATGTGTCAAAAAAATGTAGAGAAAAGAAAACACTTATGCCAGTAATTGATAATGGAAATCCCAATGATGCGTATGAAGGAGCTATTGTATTAAAACCCAAGTGTAATCTATATTTGGACAATCCAGTTGCCTGTGTGGATTATGCGTCTCTATATCCATCTTCCATTATCAGTGAAAACCTCTCACACGATACTAAAGTATGGACAAGAACATATGACCTGGATGGAAATCTGATTTTAGAAATTGGAGAGAAGAATGAAGAAACTGGAGAATACATATACGATAATATTCCAGGATATAGTTATGTAAATATAACCTATGACATGTATCGCTACGTGCGTAAACCAAATCGTGCGGGTATTGTAACCGCATCTTCCAGATTTGAAAAAGTTCATGTTGGTAAAAAGATTTGTAGATATGTTCAACCGAATGAAACTATTGGAAAGGGTATTATGCCATCCATCTTGGAAGAGTTGTTGGGAGCCCGTAAAGCAACCCGCGCACAACAAAAGAAGGAACCCGATGAATTCATGCGAAATGTCCTTGACAAACGTCAGCTCGGTTACAAGGTAACCGCCAATTCACTCTATGGACAGTGTGGAGCCAAGACCAGCACATTCTATGAACAAGATATCGCCGCATCTACTACAGCAACTGGGCGTCTCTTAATTACATATGCCAAACGCATTATTGAGGACTGCTATGGAGGTGGTGTAATAGTTAACAATGAAAAGTATGGGCCAGTCAAGACTTATGCGGAATATATCTATGGAGACACTGATAGCGTATTCTTCACATTCAACTTGACTGATTTGAATGATGTCCCAATTCGGGGGTTTAAGGCACTTGACTTGACGATTGATATCGCACAAGAAGCTGGACATCTGGCATCCTCTTTCCTAAAGAAACCCCATGACCTAGAGTATGAAAAGACCTTTATGCCTTTCTGTCTTCTCTCCAAAAAGAGATATGTAGGAATGTTATATGAAACTGATCCAACTTATGGAAAGAGAAAAGAGATGGGAATTGTACTGAAACGCCGTGATAATGCTCCAATTGTAAAAGATGTGTATGGTGGTGTTATTGATATATTAATGAAGAGACAGAGTGTAGAAGAAGCCATCGCCTTTCTACAGACGAGCTTACAGGAAATTGTAGATGAAAGAGTTCCCATGGAAAAACTAATCATTACAAAATCTTTGAGGTCTTATTACAAGAACCCACAATCAATAGCACATAAAGTATTAGCAGATAGAATTGGAGTTAGGGAACCTGGAAATAAACCGGGGTCGGGAGATCGTATTCCATATGTATATATCGTAGCACCTCCAAAAGTTAAACAGGGTGATAAGATAGAAACCCCCAGCTATGTGTTATCGGCGCGTTTGAAATTGGATTATTCATTCTATATAACCAACCAGATTATGAAACCAGTGAGCCAAGTATTCTCTCTGATACTTCCACTGGTATGTGCTATTTGTAGAAAACCTGTTCCATCTATCACTGGGGTATCTGAAAAGAAAGCTGAAGAGAAACGCATGGATGAAATACAAAAATTGTTATTCACCCCCGCTTTGCGTCAATCCAATAATAAAAAGAAAAATCTACAGCCAATCACAGCATTCTTCAAACCCGCACAAAAAAAATAAAGTTATATTAGTTTTTGAATAACAAGAAATTAAAAGACTAGATACAAAATATGCGATATAAATTATTAAGAAAACAAAAAAATATATATATTTTTTTTTGTTTTGTGTTAAGGTTTATATAGATTATTGTGTAATATTATTTCATATCATAATTATATTCTATCCTACAAAGTTCTCTTCAAATGATTTCTTGTGCCCTCCATCATACTTTACAGCAAACCCATTATCAATCATGTATTGGTTCAAATGGACTCCACCACAATAGACATCAGCTAGAATACGCCCATATTTCTCCAGGCTAACATTTTCCAAAGTCACCATTTGGGATAGACACAAACTACTTAGAGCGGTTTTACACTGTTGAGCCTTTTCTTTTTCTGCTGAGTTTTTGGTCTTGATCTCTGGAGTATCAATGCCATTCAAACGAACCTGGAATTTATAAATAGGAGAACCTTCATAAGGCAATCTGGAAGCAATTGTAATGGTATCTCCATCATATACCTTGAGAACATACCCAGTAGTAATTGGTGGAACAAATGTAATAGCATTATCCCATTCAGTAGGTTCTCTAGTAGTAGCTTTGGTTTTGGAAGCAGTAGTTGAGGTGGCTTTCTTTGACATTGTATTTGCTTAATTCTGTGTGGTGTTCTTTAAATCAATTTTATTAATTATATTATTATATTTGTTTGTATAGTACGATACCAATTTATATACCTTTTGTTTCTCGCTACACCACCACAAATACACGGAAGCAATCCAAAGAAATGATAGAGACGTTAACAAAAATATAATAACTATCATAGGCAATTTTTCTTTTACAATAGGATTTGTTTCATACAAATACTTTACAGCCAGAACCACTATAGTTCCAAGGATGATATTTGGAATATAGTGATTTGTATTTTCCACTTCAGTGTTACTTTGATGTTTTGAATTAAAAAATATATCACACACATCTGGTCCTATATTTGTGTGAATATGTCTGTGATGTAAATTATGGACATTATTTACACGAAATATTGCGTAATTCACATTATGAACAGATGAATAAAAAAGTACAAATAATAAAACAACCCAAGGATCTACAAATGTAGTTCCATAAAAATAATATAATGGCGCAAATATAACTGGAAATGTCAATTCCAATAACATCTGTGAAAAGTGAGAGAAAAAGTTATTATTTTCATGATGATAGTGATGTATGGTTGTGAATATATTTTTATAGTTGAATATATCCTTGTAATCATGTGCTGAACGATGTGTTAAATAAGCAAACACCATCAATAATAAAAATGTGAATGCTCCCAGTGGAATATTCTGTGATGATATGACACCAATCGCAATAATAATACATAACCAAGAAAGCCAATTGGTTTTTATAGAATTAATTACAGTAATCTGTGATTGGTTTTGGGTAATTGGTTCTTCTGTTTCGTCATCTTCATTTACATCTTCCACAATATACTCATCGGGTTTTGTATTTGTTTCTGTTATTTCTTTATTTTCTATGGTTGATATTTCTCTCGGTTTTATATTTACCACAGTTTTTTCATCAGACATTTATAATTATACATAGTTATTATTTTATAATTATAACGCGAACAATTTACAAGTCTCTAATACCAAATAGTTAGTTACATGTAGAGATTACTGTAATTTACGAGCTTAATATTTACAGTATTCATAAATAATATACATGAACATTTTCCGGCAACAAGCATCCACACATTAATAAGAAGTTCAATTTGTTTTTCATATTCGTGGCTACAGTTATACACTACTCCAGCTTTTTTTAATTCCTCTGTACGAATATCACACAGACTTTCACCATAGTATTTTTGTTCTAGTGTTGTCAATGGACATTCGTGTAATACAACAATAGAGAGAGCATCCAATGATACTACTATCAATAATACTGCTAAGTGCCACATATTACAAGAGAACAAAGCAACAAATGATAATAACACAATAAATAATGTATGAAGTACCATATATGGCTTGCTGGTTCTTATTAAATAAACTGGTATAAATGATGTAATATAATTAGATATTTCTCTTATGCGATTTCTAGGTGGTCGCGGTGATTTTTGTGGAATGTCGCCATTTATTTCTGGAGTTGTCTCTATATTTTTTTTCTCTGTTGTTTCAATACCCTCTTCTTTTTCTTTGATTTCCATAGTAATTGTATCATCCTTGTCCATTATAAAAAGAATGATACATATTTTTTAATCCACGAACTTATTTTATTATAGTTTCTCTCCATTCTATATTTCAGGAATTTTATCTGGTATATTTATAATATGCTTAAGACAATACATGAAGAAGACTGTAAACACCGAGTCTATAAGAAGGATATTGTGGAATATTTAAACAAGAGATGTGTAGGAAAATCACACGAGACCCCACTTTGTGTAATAAGCATAGGAGGTTCTGCTAGTGGTAAAACAACAATGTGTAAGAAATATGTAAAGGACTTTCTTGGTATGAATTTTACAGATTTCTGTAATATTGACCCCGATGATGCTTTGGCTACATTATATGGGAACGATGCCAACTGTTATGCGCTAAAAATAAACTCTCCACACAATGTTGTAGATAAATTGTTTACTATGGCTGTAGAGAGAAAACACCACATAATATATGACACTACTGGAATAAATACCAAAGATACAAATAAACGAATTAACACATTACTTAAGAATGGTTATATAATTAACTTTTGTATATGTGTATTGGATAATGTTTCTATAGCTATAAAGAGAGTAATGGAGAGAGCCAAAAAAACAGGAAGACATGTACAAGAAGATTATCTAAGACAAAGATACAAGGATTTTCCAAAGGTTCTCTCAAACTATTATTTCAAACTTCCAAAATCAAAATACAATGAAATGATTGTGTTTAATACAAGCACAAGGAAAGTAAAGATTATGGAAGTTCGTTAAATTAACTTTACATATAAGTTATTAATTCATCCATAGTGTCACAAAATCGCGATTTTTTTAAAAAAGTATCATATACATTTTGCCTCAAATATCCGGTGTCTTTATATCGTTTCATTAATTCTTTTATAAAATCAAAATAATTATTCTTATTGTAAAACAATAACATTTCTGTATTAGTCATATGAATATCAATAGTTAACAATACAAAAGATACTTCATATAATGTTCCAACACCACCTGGTAAAAATATGAAATAGTTTGACTTTCTTACCATATATTCTTCAAAATCAATTCCATCATCAAATGTAATTGTTTTATAGCTTTTGTTAATTGGAGATGTAAAAGTCTTCACATATGTAGTGGTGAAACTATATTTTTCTTTTTCTTTCACATGATCTAATACATACCCAATAATTCCACCTGTTGCGTTTGGCACAATATAATTGTATTTGTTTCCATTTATAGACGCAACTAGCTTATCTAAATCTTGTTTCATTGAAACATCATTTGTAATATCTTTACTTACGCTTCCAAATATAGCTATTGTTTTTTTATGAGTCATCCTATATATCACATAAATCAATGCAAATACACATATAGTTGTAAATAACAGAAGTGATATATTTACAATATACTTGTTATATTTTGTATAGGATGAGGTTTTTGCCATTTATAGTATATAATATAAGAATTTAAATTTAAAGCCGGAACTTCCTAAATACTTAATATTCCCCAATGGAAGCAAATCAAGAAGTCATCAATAAACTCACATATTTTATAGAACAAAAGAAAGTACCACACATATTATTTTATGGTGTAAGTGGTTCTGGTAAAAAATCTATCGTTAGATGGCTCATTCAACAACTCTACCCAAACAAAGAAACAATTAATGACCATGTAATGTTTGTTAATTGTGGTCACTGTAAAGGAATAAAGTTTGTGAGAGAAGAACTAAAATTTTTTTCTAAAACAAACATAAATGTTAATGGATATGGGGGTAATTTCTTTAAAAGTGTTGTTCTATTAAACGCAGACAAATTAACAATGGATGCTCAATCAGCTATGCGTCGTTGTATAGAAATATTTAGTCATAATACAAGGTTCTTTATAGTGGTGGAAGACAAATACAAAATATTAAAGCCTATTCTTTCAAGGTTCTGTGAAATATATTTACTTCCATCAAATAATAATAGTAATTTAACTGTATCTCCAATATCATCTGTTGCAATAGAAAACTCTAGATATAACCTACTTCATCAAATATTAACCCAAGCAGACCCTGCAAATCAATCCATCCAACAACTGTTGAGATTATCTACAGAATTATATGATAACGCATATCATGGATTAGATTTGATGAAATATATAGAGAAGGAATATACAACTCCTTGTCTATCACTTACTATGGACACTATGGTAGACTTGATGTTTACATTCAATAAAATAAAAAAAGAAATAAGAAATGAAAAAACATTTTTGTTCATCATACTTTATTCCACTTATCATGAAAAGAATGCTTCTAGTTTGTGTGATAATCTTATAGAAGCTTCTACATAATTTATATTTTAATATCTTTGTTCTGTAGTTGACGTGTAGATATTAAAATATATACAATATATATAAAAATATGGTAAAGGTATTGGTAATGTGTCATCCAAAGTCAACCACCAACCCTGAGATGAAAACAGAGATAGATAGAATAACAAATAGTATTAATACATATATATCTACATATTTGAATGTTCGTATAGATGAGTTAGATGTGGAATACATGAAGAACACAAAGTCTCCAGAGGAAGAGGTAGATTACAGATATAATATTAGTTATAACATAAGATATGCCAAAGATTCTGGAAGTTTTGCAGATAGTCACGAACGATATTATGATGTTATATTTATGAATGAGGGTGACCTATCTTATCAGGGTGAGAATGTACGATATATAAAAAAGGTATTGAAAAACAATGGGATTTTATTCGTTGGAAACATACTAAGTAAAAATTCACCATTAGAGTATAAACGATTTAGAAAAAGCTCATCAAATGCAGTTTTTTTTGATAACATAACTGTTAGTGGATTTAATGAAATCCCCCATGACCCCAATGATAAAAGACTTAAATTAATTTTAGCTTTTACACTTTCATCGCCAATAGATAAGCAAAAGACACCTACTAAACCATTGATATCAGTTGAACAAAAAGAACGGTCTAGACGTAGAACTCCTCCTGAACAACAAAAGTATTCTAGACGAAGAACTCCTCCTGAAGAAAGGACCCGTTATAGACAACGCACTCCTCCTGAAGACCAAAACTATTCTAGACAAAATAAAAATTATAGACAAAGAACCCCTCCTGAACAACAAAACTATTCTAGACAAAACAAAAATTATAGACAAAGAACCCCTCCTGAACAACAAAACTATTCTAGACAAAACAAAAATTATAGACGACAAACTCCTCCTGAACAAAGAACGCGTTATAAACAACGCACTCCTCCTAAACAAAAAACTCTTAAGCAAAAAACACCTCCAAAGATAAATAACCCACCAGCTTCATTACCTTTATATGAGACCGAGAAAGATGTTATTGAATCTTCTCCAAGTAAAAAGACTGTATTGGTAATGTGTCATCCAAGATCAACAACCAACCCTGCGATGAAAACAGAGATAGATAGAAACACAAAAAGTATTAATGAATATATATCTACATATTTAAATGTTTCAATAGATGAGTTAGATGTGGAATACATGAAACAAAGTGATAATAAAGAGGAAGATTTAGATTACAGATTTTATCCTACTTCATATGGAGAAGCCGGCCCTTTTTTAAAAAGCCATAAGAAATATTATGACGTTATATTTCTGAAGGATTGCGAATTATCTTATATGTCCAATAATGTAGAACCCATAAAAAATTTATTAAAAGACAATGGATTTTTATTTGTTGGAAATCTAAAAAGTGCAAATTCATTAGTAGAGTATAAAAAACTAAGACGTCCTCTTTTTGATACTTTTTATGTTAACTTAGGAATTGTTGGATTTGATGAACTCCCATGGAATCCAAATGAAGAACACCTAATTTTAACATTTACACTTTCATATCCAAAAAATAAACAAAATACACTTCCTCCTCCTAAAAAGAAAACACCAACCCCGTCATTCCCCTCATATAATCCAGAGGAAGATGTTATTGAACCTAAGAAAAAAACACCAACACCTTCATTCCCCTCATATAATCCAGAGGAAGATGTTATTGAACCTAAGAAAAAAACACCAACAACTTCATTCCCCTCATATAATCCAGAGGAAGATGTTATTGAGCCTAAGAAAAAAACACCAACACCTAAATTCCCCTCATATAATCCAGAGGAAGAGGTTATTGAACCTAAAAAGAAAACACCAACAACTTCATTCCCCTCATATAATCCAGAGGAAGATGTTATTGAGCCTAAGAAAAAAACACCAACACCTAAATTCCCCTCATATAATCC
>Ga0164293_10004385_pt1 | contig 12070 bp, 9 predicted proteins | sample GEODES118metaG_FD_111487 | JGI IMG/M metagenome (GOLD analysis project Ga0164293, IMG submission 111487) | Eutrophic lake water microbial communities from Lake Mendota, Wisconsin, USA - GEODES118 metaG | ecosystem: Environmental > Aquatic > Freshwater > Lake | place: USA: Lake Mendota, Wisconsin... | reverse complement strand
TTCTCTCAACGACATGACGCCGGCCGAATTCGCCCGTAATATCAAGGAGTTGGAGCCTGCCTAGTGGCTCCGTGAACCGCCGGGACTAACGTTTCAAGTGGCTTCGAAAAGGCAAGCGGATCAGCCCCAGTTCGGGATGACTGGAGTTTCGGAAATTACAAAAAATTCAAACTTTTATCCTGCCAAAACCAGCAACTTCCATAAGTTGTTGAATTTAAGTGGATTTTGGTAGGGCGTGCTGGGCTCGAACCAGCGACCAAGGGATTATGAGTCCCCTGCTCTGACCAACTGAGCTAACGCCCCGACCGACGCTGATTCTAAGTGCCGCACTTCAGGCCAGGTGGACTACCGCTTGCTGGAGGCAGATGACGCACGATTTTTTGCATCTCCGGGGGCCAGTGAGTGCCCTGCCTGCAGGTGTTCATCGCGTTGCGTCGTGACCTGTGCCACCCGTCCTGCCCCGTGCGGTCAAGAGATGGTGGCGCGGGATCTATCGGTGCAACGTGTGGATCGCCTCAGGCTCGGCGCTTGCCTCAGTCGTCGGCCAGATCGGCGGTGTCCGATTCGCGCAGGCCGGGGAACACGTAGTCCTTGCCTGCGCCGAAATCGAAGTCCGGGCGGTCCCAGGCCACCATCTTGCCTGGATTGAGCAGCCCCAGCGGGTCGGCCTGACGCTTGAAGGCGAGCAGGGCCGGGTCGGGGCGACGCCAGCCGCCCTCCTCCAGGGTGTAGACATGCGGGTTGAACACGCCGCAGCCTTCTTCCTCGTGGATCCGCATGATCTCGTTCAAGCGCTCCTCGGTGGTGTAGCGCACCAGAGGCAGACCGCCTAGCGAGGGCGTTCCGCTCGAGCGCATCCACTCAATATGCATCGGCAGCTCGTCACCCAGGCGTGCGCGGATTCGCCGCGCCGACTCCAGGTCAGGGTAGCGGGTCTGCAGGTAGGTGATTTGGCGATCGACCTGCAGCGCCCGCAGGGTGGTGTGGTTCCACCCGAGCTCAGTGACCGACGGCACTTGGTCTTCGGACGCCACGGTATTGCGGTCAGAGCGAAAGACGATCGTGCACCGGGCCTGGCGGACCATGGTGGCCACTGCGTCCATCGCAAACGGAGCGACCATCAGCAAGAGCGCCGATTGCTCACGCCGGAAGGAAGCGCTGTAAGGGCCGAGGATGTCGTGCGGCAGGGGGGCGGCCAGCGCGGCCAGCTCGTTGAGCAGCACGCCGTCGGATTCGGCCAGGTCTTGCGCCAGGCGGGCCGCGTCGTCCCACTGGTCGCTCGCGACCAAGACCTCGACCCAGTCGTGCGACTCGGCCGTCGGAAGCTCGATCTCGGTGACCACGCCGGTCGTGCCATAGGCGTGGACGGCCTTGAGCACGTCATCCCCCACCAGATCGATCACGCGCGGCTGCGCCTCGCAGGTAACTAGGCGCACGCGCAACACATTGCCCCGGGCCCGCAGCCCGCCCCAGCGCACCGAGCCGACTCCGCCCGAGCCACCGGCAACGAAGCCGCCGATCGTCGCCACCTGGGCGGTCGAAGGCGCAAACCGCAGCGCGCGCTGCTGCGAGGCCTGCAACTGCCTATCCAGGTCGGCGATGACCGCGCCCGAACCAGCCACAACCCGAGCGCCGGGGAGGGTCTGGACGCCGGTCAGAAGTCTCAGGTCGAGGACCACGCCGCCCGACAGAGGCATCGCCTGCCCGTAGTTACCCGTTCCAGCGCCGCGCGGGGTCAGCGGAATCTGGTGACGGTGGCAGGCAGCCAGCACCTGCACGACCTCTGCCTCGGTGGTGGGTGTCACAACGACATCGGCCATCACGCGGTCCAGGCGCTGCTTGAGCAGGGGGGAGAACCAGAAATAGTCCCGGCTCTTGCGGCGTAGCGTGGTCGGGTCGGTTTCGACCGTCAGGCCGTCGAGGTCTTTCAGCAGTGCAGCCAGGGTCATGGTGTCTTTCAGCGCGCAAGCGCCAAGGTCTGTGTTTCGGGTAGCGGGTGAGTGCGGAGGAAGTCAGCCAGAGCGGTCGGATCGGGAAGTCCGGCGCGACCACCGGGGCGGGTGCATTTGGCGGCGGCGACGGCTGTCGCAAAACGCATAGCGTGCAGAACCGTCTCCCCGCGCGCCACCGCCAACGCGTAGGCGCCGTGGAAAGCGTCGCCAGCCCCCGTGGTATCGCTGGCCTGTACGGGCGGAGGGCGCTGGCAGTGCAGCGCCCCATCCTCGATCCAGAAGACACCCGACTCGCCGTCGGTGACGGCGACCAGTCGATGCGGTCCACCTACCGATTGCAGGCCCTGGGCGATGTCATCGTGTCCCGCCAGTTGGGCCAGGCCCGGACGGGAAAAGATCACGTCAGTGGCCGCAGCCACCACCTCACGAACCACCTCAAGCGGGTGACGGAAGCGGTCAGCGTCGAGCACCGCCGGCCAACCCTGCGCGCGAGCGCGCTGCAGCAAGGTCAGCGCTCCTGCGGGCCAGGTGAGGTCGGCCAGCACCACGCCGGGTTCGAGGTCTGGCGCCAACCAGTCCGCATCCACTGGCATCGCCGGGTCGCTGTACGCCAGGATGGCCCTCTCGCCCTGCGCGTCCACACTGATGGCAGACACCGAGGTCTGGAAGCCGCTGAAGCTGCGGAGCCACCGGGTGTCGACGCCTTCGCGCTGCAGTTCCTCGCGCACCCGCGTGCCTGCCGCATCGCCACCGGTCCTTCCGGCGAACGTCGCCTGCCCGCCCAAGCGGGCGACACACACCGCCGCGCTCGAGGCCGGCCCACCGCCGACCTCAGACAGCCCAGAGGCAAAGCTCTTGCCCGAGCCATTGGGCAGTGAGGTGGTGCGAAACACCAAATCGAGCGTCGCAAGTCCGACGCAGTGAACCCGTGCCGCACCTCCAGGGGATCGCCAACGAAGCGAGCTGGGGGTGGGGTCAGACATGTCAGAGCGCCACGCCGGTTTGGGAATCAAAGCAGTGCATCCGGTCAACGTCGAGCCGGAAGCGGACAGCCGATTCACCGCCAAGGAGCCGACCTGGCGGGATGCGCGCTGCCATCGCTGCAACGCCGAACTCGATCGTCGCGATCGCTTCGGCGCCGTGCTCCTCGACATGGGCGACCCGCGCCTCAAAGGACCAGCCGCCTGCCTGCCCAACATCAAGACTGACATGCTCGGCGCGAATGCCCAGCTGGATGGGTCCGATCGGCGGGCGCGCCCTGCCAGACGGCCAAGGCACGCAGGGGCCGTCACCGATCCGAACGCCATCCGAGGTCATCTCGGCCGCCACAACGCTCATGGGGGGGCTGCCCATGAAGGTACCAACGAACAGATTGGCGGGCGACCCGTACACCTCGGTGGGCCGACCGATCTGCTGAACCTCACCGTCCTTGAGCACCGCCACACGGTCGGCCATTGTCATCGCCTCGACCTGATCGTGGGTGACGTAAACGGTGGTGATGCCAGTGAGTCGCTGCAAGCGCCGAATCTCGGCGCGCATGCCAACGCGTAGCTTTGCGTCCAGGTTTGAGAGCGGCTCGTCGAACAGGAACACCTGAGGCTGCCGGATCAGCGCCCGCCCAAGAGCGACACGTTGCCGCTGCCCGCCCGACAAGGCGCGGGGCCGCCGATCGAGCAGCTCGCCGAGCTCCAGCGTTTGGGCCGTCTGGCGCACCCGGGCGTCGATTTCAGAACGGGCGACGCCTTGCATGCGCAGCGCGAAGCCGAGGTTCTCGGCCACCGTCATGTGCGGGTAGAGCGCGTAATCCTGGAACACCATCGCCATGCCGCGGTCACGAGGCGCCATGGCGGTGACGTCTTGGTCTTGGAGGATGATGCGGCCGCCGCTGACGGACTCAAGCCCCGCGATCATCCGCAGCAGCGTGCTCTTGCCGCAGCCCGAGGGCCCGACCAGAACTAGGAACTCGCCATCCTGGATTTCCATCGAGATCGGCCGCACAGCCTGGACCTCGCCAAATCGCTTTTGCACATCGAAGAGACTCAGCTTCGCCATCGAACTTCCCCGGGGTCGGACGCATTGACAAAAGAAATGACCGTTCTTATTATTACTTAAAGAACGAATGAAAGCGAGTTGTGTCGAAGTCAGAGCCCCAAAGTCGTAGGCAAACGCGAGGCGCAATCCTGGAGTACCTGCTGCGTACCCAGGGCGCATTCCGGCCGCAGATCGTCGCCGCCACCTCGTTGACAGAGGCCAGCGTCTGGCGAATCGTGTCGGAGTTGCGGCTTGAAGGCTTGGTTGTCGAGAACCAGCGGCGGGCGCCTTATGTGGGCGGCCCCTCTTCCTTTTTTACTCTGAGTAAAGATTGCTGCGTGCTGGGCGTCGAGCTGTCCAACAGCCGGCTGTCCGTGGGCGTCGGAAATCTCGACGGGTCTGTCGTTCAATCCTGGCGCAAAGGCATGCCTGCCGAGTGGGATGCGCCGCGTTTCGAGCGGACCTGCCGCGAGCTTCTGCGAAAGGCGCTCGCAGAGGTGCAAGCCAGGGGGCTCAAGTTGGTTCAGGCGGCGCTGGCCTTGCCGGGCTATGGGGGGCCTGCTCACCGCCGCAACGCCATCTTCCCCTGGGATCTGCCCCGGCTCAGGAACTTCGTCGAGCTGTGCCTGCCGCAACTGCCCGTGGAGATCACCAACTCGGTCATTGCCCAGGCGGCCTATGACCGCTACGCCAGCGGCCAGAGTCCGATCGAGCAGGATCACCTGTTCGTCTTCGTCGGCCACGGCGTTGCCGCTGCGATCGTCTCCGCCGCGGGGGCCTTGGATACTTTTGCGCCGGTCGAGATGGGGCACACCATCGTGCAGCGCGGCGGCGCGCGATGCCGCTGCGGGCACGACGGCTGCCTGGAGGCCTATACCTCCTTGCAGGCGATCGCACCCATCGTCGGGAAAGACGAAGACCGCATGCTGTCGCAAGGCGACACCTGGCTCGAAGGCGAAGAATTGACGCCTCGCGCACTGGCGCAGCTGCATGACCGGCTGACGTTGCTGGGCATCGGGATCGGCAACGCCCTGAACCTGCACGGTTTGCGCGCTGTCGTCATCTCGGGCTGGCCCTCGCTTCTCGGCGACCATGAGCGGAGTGCCATCGCACACGGCATCGACGAAAGCCTGCTCGGCGGGCTGATGGACGATGTCACCCTCACTTTCCGAAAGCCAGGTACGGGCACGGACCCAGGGGCCTCAGTCGCGTTCGCCTCCTGGACCTTCGCCCGGCGCGGTGGCGTCGATCACTTTGATGCGGCCCGAATCGCGGCCTGAAACCTCATGACCTCCCCCTCCCCCTCACCCTCTCGCATTGGCGTCCTCTTCATCGCTTCGCCGCTGTTTCCGGCTGCCGCAGCACAGGCCAGCATGGCCAGTGCAACGGACTACCTCGAGAACCTCGGCGACAGATCTCATTTTTCGGTGTGCCAGGTTCTGGCCAACGACAGACCTTCAATGGCGCGCGCGATCCAGGCTCTCGCTTTGGACGATCTGGACGGCCTGATCGTCCAGGTGACCACCTTCGCCGGAGCCGAGCTGCTGCACGAGCTGCTCGGCGCTCTGGGCGCGAAGGACTTGCCTCTGGCGCTTTGGGCGACCGAGGAGCGCGACGAGATCGTGACCAACTCCCTGTGCGGCGCGCAGCTGTGGATGTCGACGCTTCGGCGCCTGGGTCGGCGAGCGGTCTTCGTGATGGGCAACGTAGAAGACGCACACCTGGGAGAGCAGGTCAGAACGTTTACCGCGGCGGCCCGAGCCCGCTCGGCCCTGACGGGTGCTCGCGTCGGACTGGTGGGTGCGCACGCGGACTGGTTCACCAACCTGGCGGTGGATCCGGTGGTGCTGCACCGCCGGCTTGGCATCACCATTGCCCACACCTCACTGCCCCGCTTTGTCGACGCCTGCATGCGTGCGCAGGAGCCGACAGAAGACGATGTGAAGCGCTGGGCCGAGGTCAGCTTCGACGGGGGTGACGACTCAGCCAAGCGCCGCATCATGGCGGCAACCTATGTGCGGCTGCGTGCCGGCCTGGACAGTCTGGATGTCGACGCGATTGCGCTCAGGGACTGGCCGGAAATCCTCTATGGCGAGGCCTTCAAGGGAACCTGGTCCGCGCTGGGCGAGCTCTCCGAGCGCTCGGTGCCATTCGCCCCGGAAGGCGATGTGATGGGCGCAGTGACCGCCCTAGCGGTGCGCGCCTTCGACCCCACCGCGCTGCCCTTCCTCACCGACATCTCGGGCGTGGACCGCGATGAAAACCATCTGGTCACCTGGCACTACGGGGTCAGCCCCCGCCTGGCGGCTGGCCCCCGGAGCATCGACGCCATCCTCAAGCAGGAGACATTTGCACCCAAGCCGGGGCCGCTGACGCTGATGCGCCTGTCACTGGAACCTGATGACCGTCTGCGGGTCTTCGTGACAGAGGGTCAGATCGGCAGCCGACCGGCTGCCGCCAACCGGACAGCAGCCCTGTTCGTCCCCCAGCAAACGCCGGCTGAGGTACTGATTCGGCGCTTCGTTGAAGAAGGCTTCGAGCACCATGTCACCGCGGTGCATGGCCATTGGGCGCAGGCCGCTGGCCAGCTGGCCTTCATGCTCGGCGCGGAGCTGGTGCGTGTCTGACCCCTACACACTTCTGGGCGCTGGCTGGCGCGAGCCCGGCGGGCGATGGCATGCACTGCCACCAGACGTCGCACGCATCGAGCGACGGGGCCCGAAAACCCACTGCATCGTCTTCGAGTGGCCGCAGGCCAACGCCGTCGAGCTGTGTCTGGCCGCTCCCGACAAGGCGCTTTTCCTGGGCGGGGGCGAGCGCTTCGAATGCCTGGACCTGAGGGGCTCGGTGGTGCGCCACTACCTGGAGAACGCGGGGCAAGGCAGCGGCACCTACCTCCCGGTGCCCTGGATCGCGAGCACGGCTGGTTTCTCGATGGGGCTGACCGGTCACGACGCAGCCAGTTTTCACCTGGCGGCGCCCTGGGAGCCGCATGTTCTGCGCATTCAGGTCGAGTCCAGCCGCATCGAGTTGCACCTGGACCTCGGCACGCTGGCCGAGCAGCACCGGGCCTGGACCCTGCGCGTCGGCCCGCCCGAGATGCCCGATGACGCCTTCTTCGGACTTTGGAAGGCAGGTGACTGGCGGATCGAGGACGCAGGGACTGTAGATGCCGATCGGGCGGGCTTTCGGGCGATGGGCTTGCCGCTGGACGTCAAGCTCATTGACGCGTATTGGGAGGAGGAGATCCACTCCTTCGAGTTCGACCGGACCAAGTACCCCGAAGGTTGGGACATGGTCAAGGCGATGGCGGCAGAGGGCACCCAGGTACATCTGTGGCTGTGTCCGTGGGTGGTGGTGGGTACACGGTCCCACGCCTCTGCCCTGGACCTGGGCTACGTCATCGTTGACCGGCAGGGGCAGCCCCTCGTGCGGCGGCCGGGGGCCAATCCAAATGTGCGGGCAGCGCTGATCGACTTCACCAATCCGTCTGCGCGGGACTGGTGGGTCCAGGGCTTGCGTTCGCTCGTGCAGCGCGGCATTGCAGGCTTCAAGGCCGATTTTGGGGAGCAGTTGCCCGACCACGCGGTGCTGCACAACGGGCTGTCGGGTCCGGGGGCGCACAACGCCTATGTCAAGGCGTATCTGGACGCCACCGCGGAAGCATTTGAGGGCCCGGTCCGACCCGTGATCAGCCGCTCAGCGCAGGCGGGCTGCCGCCAGCAGATCTGGTCTGGCGACCAGACCTCGGACTTCTGTCCAAAGAGTGGCCTGCCTGCGGCAATACGTGCAGCGCAAAGCGCGAGCCTGTCGGGGTTTCCCTTCATCGGCAGCGACATCGGCGGCTACTTCGGGACCCCGACCCCGCAGGTCTTCGCTCGCTGGGCACAGTTCAGCGCCTTCCAGCCACTGTTCATGCTGCACGGACTCGGTTGCAGGGAGCCCTGGCAGATGGATGCGGACTCACAGCGCATCTTCACCGCGTGCGCCAAGCTCCATCTCGAGCTCAAGCCCTACTTTCTGGCGCTCGCTGCCGAGGCGGTCGCCGGAGGGCTGCCCCCGGTGCGGATGATGCCCCTCGTCTTTCCCGAGATCGACTGGCGTGGGCTCAATGACTGGGACCAGCAGTTCATGCTTGGCGACGCCCTGCTCGTAGCGCCGGTGGCCTTCTACGCATCGACGCGTGCCGTGTTCCTGCCGCCGGGGCGCTGGTACGACGCTTTGTCGCGCCGCTGGATCGATGGCGGACAAACCATGCTGCACGAAGTCCCGATGGACAAAGTACCGGTCTTCTTTCGCGAGGGCGCATCGATTCCGCTGCAGCCTGATCGGCGCAGCCCTGAGATCTGGATCGTGCACGGCCTCGACACCGCATCGGCAGACGCAAGCGCCCGCGCCGCTGTCATTGCAGATGGCAAACGGGTCGATGCGGGAGCGACGCGACATTGGGCCCTGTCAGAGCGCGGGAGCATCCACCACGCCTTGGGTGAACTGATCCCCTTGGAGGCGGCATGATGCTGCTGCGCCCACTCCGTGCCCCACTGAATCCTTCTGCCGTGCCGGTCTCTGACCGGGTACGGGTTTTTCTAACCTTGAGGAGAGACGAGCATGCTGAAACTGACCACTAGACTCTTGCGGACCGCGGCCTGCGCCCTCGGCCTGTGGGGCGCTGCGGCGCAGGCCGATACGATCACCTTCTGGGTCAATGCACCCATGGTGCCCAATGCGCAGGCGCCGCTGTACGACGAGATTCGGGCCTTTGAGGCCCAGACCGGACACAAGGTCAACCTCCAAGCCATTCCCTTCCAGGAATTGGAGAAGCGCCTGTTCGTCGCGCTGGGTGGCGGCTCAGGACCAGATGTGATGGCGATCGACAACGCCTGGTTGGCCGCTTATGCCGACGCCGGCGTGCTGGCCGACCTGACCGATCGCACGCGATCGGTCGCCTCCCAATACCAGCCCGGGCCGCTGGCCTCGGGGCGCTTCCAGGGGCGCCTCTATGCGCTGCCCTGGTACACCAACAACGTCGCCCTGTTCGTCAACAACGACATGCTGAAGGCCGCCGGCTTCAGCGCGCCGCCGAAGAACTGGACCGAGTTCCGCGCCGTGGCCAAGGCGATGCGTGGACTGGGTGCCGACAAATATGGACTCGCCATGGGCGCTGGCCGCTTTGGCGTGTTCCAGATGACGAGCTTCGTCTGGCAGAACGGCGGCGAGCTGGTCGACGACGCCGGACAGGTCCGCGTTGGCGAACCGGCGGTGGCCGAGACCTTCCAGCTCTTCACCGACATGTACCGCGTGGACAAGTCGATCCCCGATACCGTGCTGACCGCGCAATCCTGGGACGAGGTGTTCGCCCCCTTTCTTCAGAGCCGGGCGGGAATGCTGATTTCGGGCGATTGGACGATCGGCACGATCAAGCGGGTCTCCCCTAACCTGAACTACTCGATCGTTCCCCTGCCGGCAGGCAAGCGCGCGGCCACGGTCATCGGGGGCTTCAACCTGGCTGTCAACGCCAAGACCAAGAGCCCGGCCGCAGCCGACCTGGTGCTGTTTCTGACCGGCCCGCGCAGCGTCGAGGCGATGCGCAAGGCTGACCGACTGTCGGCGCACATGACAGCCACCACGGCCGAAGCGATTGCCAAGTTGCCCGAGACGCAGCGCCCCTTCATGTCACAGGCAGCGGCTGGACGGGCACGACCCAGCATTGCCATCTGGGCCGAGGTGCACTCTTCGATCCTTTCGCCCGCATGGGACGCCTCGGTGCGCGGCCTCGTGACCCCGCAAGCAGCCGTGCAGAAGGCGGCGAGCGAGATCGCGGCAAAAATGAAATGATCCAGTCACAGGTCCATCGATCGGTAGTGAGCGGTGGACCTGTCTGGATGTACTGAGTCGCAATGAGTTCGCCACTTTCCCCAGAACGCAAAGGCCGCATGCCCTGGTCCGCCGTCTTCGAGACAGGCCGGGGCGAGCGCCTCTACCCCTATCTGATGGTGCTGCCAGCCTTCATTCTGGTCATGGCGGTGGTGGTTTACCCGGTCATCAGCGGCATCGTCTCTGGCTTCCAGGACCTGACGCTGCGCACCCTGAGCCGTGGCCAGGTCACCTTCATCGGCACGCGCAACTTTGAGCGCGTGTGGGCAGACCCGGTGTTCTGGACTGCCCTGCGAAACACTGCCTGGTGGGAGGGGGCGAACGTCGTTGCGCAGATGCTCCTGGGCCTGATGCTCGCGCTAATGCTGAACCGACCTGTGCGCGCACGCTCCTGGCTGCGGGCCGGCATCCTGCTGCCCTGGGTCGTTCCCAGCGTGGTGGCTGTTCTGACGTGGCGTTGGATGTACGACCCAACGGTGGGCATCGTCAATGAGTTGCTGGTCCGGGTCGGCGTGCTCAAGGATTACTTCCCTTTCCTCGGAGACGTCGGAACCTCGTTGTGGGCTGTCACGGTGGAGAGCATCTGGAAGGGCACGCCCTTCGTGATGCTGCTGCTGCTTGCCGCGTTGCAGATGATCCCTCGCTCGGTCATGGAGGCGGCCGCGATGGACGGCGCCCATGGTTGGCGCCTGCTCTTCTTCGTCGTTCTGCCGCAGATCCGCTTGGCCTTCGCCATCGCGCTGATTCTGACATTGATCCTCACGGTGAACAATTTCAACGCCATCTGGTTGATGACAGCCGGCGGCCCTCTGAATTCCTCAGAGACTCTTTTCACGCTCGCCTACCGCTACGGTTTCGAGCGGATGAACCTGGGCATGGCCTCGGCGCTGGCCACGCTGCTGTTCGTCTTCCTGGTCGCGGTGACGACGGTGTATCTGTACCTGATCCGCATGCGCGAGGAGGCCTGAGCCCATGCAAGAAGAAATTGTCGGGGTCAGAAGGTGGAACCGGGTGCTGCTGCACATCGGGCTGTGGTGCGCCTTTGTCTGGGCGATCTTCCCGTTCTATTGGATGGTGGTGACTTCGCTGCGCCCGGAATCCGAACTGTTCGCTCGTCCGCCCGCCCTGTTTCCCAGGGAATTGACGCTGCAGCACTACACCGAACTGCTGCTGGGCGGGCAGTTCTGGCGCTATGCACTCAACAGCCTGTTTTTGACCCTGGTCGTCACTGGCCTGAGCGTGCTGACGTCGCTGACTGCAGGCTACGCACTGGCCCGTTACCGGTTCCGGGGCTCGACGGTACTGCCAGCGCTGATGCTGTACGGCCAGATGTTTCCTGCCGTTCTGCTGCTGATCCCCTTCTTCATCCAGTTCAGGGCGCTTGGATGGAACGACAGCCTGTGGGCCTTGGTCATCGTCTACCTCAGCTACATGCTGCCGCTGTGTGTCTGGCTGATGCGGGGCTTCTTCGCGCAGGTTCCGTTTTCCCTCGAGGACGCGGCGCGGATGGATGGCTGTACCCGCTGGCAGGCTTTCTGGATCGTGATCGTGCCGATGGCGCGCCCCGGCATCATTGCAGTTGCGACCTGGTCGATGATCCACGCTTGGAATGAATTTCTATTCGCTGCGACCTTGATCACGAGCGCCGAGAAGCGCACGCTCCCTTTGGGGCTGAATGGTCTGATTGGCCAGTTCACGACGGATTGGGGCGTGTTGATGGCCGGCGGGGTTCTGACCGCGCTGCCCATCGTGGTGGTGTTCTTCGCGCTGCAAAGGCATCTGGTCTCCGGCCTCGGAGCAGGTGGTGTCAAGGGCTGAGGCGCTTGACAGGGCGTCTGGTCTGACCCAAATGCGGTTGATGGCAGGCCGGCGCTTGCCCCAATGAACTGAAGGAATTGCCTGTGAGTCGAATCGTCGAAGTTACCGCCCGCGCCTTGTCCTGTCCCACACCCGGAGGCATTACCTTTGCCGTGGGACGTTCGGCCAAGCGGGACATGGTCCTGGTCAAGATCGTCACCGACGAGGGGACTGTGGGTTGGGGCGAGGCGCATCACGCGCAAGCACCCAGCACGATTGCGGCCTTTGTCAACGACGCGCTGGGCCCGTCACTGATCGGGCAGGATCCCCACGCGATCGAGGTGCTGTGGGATCGGGTCTACAAGCGCTTCATATCCACCCATGGGCCGGGCGCGGCGGCAGTCATCGGCCTGTCT
>Ga0164293_10004384_pt1 | contig 12071 bp, 15 predicted proteins | sample GEODES118metaG_FD_111487 | JGI IMG/M metagenome (GOLD analysis project Ga0164293, IMG submission 111487) | Eutrophic lake water microbial communities from Lake Mendota, Wisconsin, USA - GEODES118 metaG | ecosystem: Environmental > Aquatic > Freshwater > Lake | place: USA: Lake Mendota... | reverse complement strand
TGCCGAAAGAATGAAACCAAGAGCCGGATGCACACTTGGTACGTTGATCACCGCCGAAGCATTGTCAAAACGACGATCCCCATCACTTGCTACAACAATCGGTGTGGCTTTGTGTGCTTTATATATTGAGACTTCTTTTGCCACGTCATCAGCAGTGGACCCACTTAAGCCTGCAGCACAGACAAAAATCATTGGCTCACTGGACAAGTCAATGTGTTTCTTATCCTCGGTGACATCTGCTGAGATCGACTTGTAACAGAGCTCACTGAGCTTGATGCGCACTTCGAGCGCAGCCACGTAGTTAGGGCCGTTGCCCACAATTGCCCAGTATCGATGGCGCGTTGCATACCGTTGCGCAATCTCGGCAATCTGTGGGCGTAATTCAAGCGTGGCGTTCATCGCATCGGGTAGCTCGGTTAGGGATGTGAGCAGATTGTGAATCTCGCTTTCGGATGCGCACCCGGAGTGTTGGGCGATTGCACATGCATAAAGTGCACCAGCAGCGACTTGCGCATAGAACGCCTTAGTGCTCGCAACACTCATCTCCACATCACGGCCATCAGAGGTGTAAAGAACACCATCGGCTCGTTGTGCGAGATCACTTCCACGACGATTAACAATCGCGAGTACGTTTCCGCCACGGGCTCGCACGAGATCTACTGTGCGATTGGTATCGGTTGTGGTGCCACTTTGGCTGACTGCAATAACAATCGTGTCGGACATGTCCTGTTCCAGACCGAATCCGGATAACTCCGTTGCCGGCATCGCATCAACCTGGAAATTGGCACCCACCAGATGGGACAACAATTGAGCAACAGCGCGGCCCGCAACTGCTGCGGTTCCCTGACCAATCACTGTGATGCGATTGATTTTTCCCTTGGCCAATTGCTTGGCAAGGTGTGCCGGCATGGCCTGAGCACCAATTGCAGCAACCAGATGCGACTTTGATTCCCCGATGCGTCCCCGAAGTGTCGCGCGGAAGCTGCGCGGTGACTCGGAAATTTCCTTCAATAAGAAGTGTCGGTATTCCCCACGATCGATGTCTCGTGTCGTGATCTCGGTACGGGCAAGATCTGACTCCGTTACTGGCGTGGTCACACCGTCGTAGCCGCGTCGAATGATGCCCGCAACTTCACCAACTTTGCTCGCATCAAGAACTACAACCTCACCACCAGCTTCACCTTGCAATGCGAAGTAAGTGTCAGTCTCCTCCACCACTCCATAAGGCTCACTGGCGACAATCCAGCGATCGGGACACACCCCGACATAAAGTCCCTGTCCCGAGCCTGCAAGTGCCAAGTGCAATTTGCCCGGGTCCGTGGCGATTGCTGCGGCAATTGCAATTGAGCCTTCAAACTGAACCACCGATTGCCTGAAAGCTTCGCTCGGATCATTGGTCTTGGTCAGCGTTTGAGAGACGAGTACTGGAATTACTTTGGCGTCAGTTGTAATCGGGTCTGCGAATCGCAGACCATGCTCAACCTTCAAGTCGACATAGTTGTCCACATCACCATTAAGAGCTGCTGCAACATATGGGGAAGTAGTAATCGCAACTTGTTCGTTGTTAACCGGGTGCGCGTTGGGTTCCGAGATAATTCCAACACTTGCCCAACGAGTGTGAGCAAGGACTTCGGTGTAAACATCTTCATCGGCGAGCACGAGCCGAAGTAGATCATCATTGGTGATTGCTTGACGAATAGCACGAGTGTTGTCACCGAGCTCACCAATCTCTGCAGCAGCCTTATAGACGAAAGACCAAACACCATCGACATACCGAACAGCATGATTTGCAAACAGTGGATCCGATAAGCGCTTTTCCGCGAGTGCGATAACTCGTGAATCAGTTGCGCTCACCTTCGCGTGGTGCACCATCAAATGCACGCCAGCTGAATCTCGTCCTCGAACTTCGAGGCGATCTAGCGATGAGAGAACTTGCTGAATTGATATGAATGCAGCTGCAGCCGAAGTTGATGCACCAACACCACAGAAATCAAATACCGAGCGAATTGTCCGCAAGCGATCGTTGCGGATACTCCACAAGAGATCACGCACTGGTGAGAGTTTGGCCACAACTTCCTGTGCCCGATCCGCTGCCGCCACATGGGATCGATCGATCTCTTCGAGGTCACGGTCGTAATGAGCCGTGTTGGTATCAATTGTGGTGAGCATTGCTTCAATTCGAACTAGCAATTCGTTGCGGCCAAGTAGCGAAGCAATCACATAGTCATGGCGCAGTTTGCCGTTGACCTGACCGAGTTCAAATGCAAGTCGCTCAAGGTTGTCGCCTGCATCCACGGCTCGGGAAAGAGTCCCAAGGACGAAGGATTCAATCTCCGACGGGGATTCAGGCTGCGACCATGTGAGGCGCGGCAGTACCGCAACGATTCCGCACATATCTAGAGGCTAGTTGCCCGCGCTGCAAGGCCTTCTGCCACCCGCTGTGCCTCTTGTGCAGAGTCACATTCCACCATCACACGCACCAAGGGCTCCGTGCCACTGGCACGCACTAGCACTCGCCCGCGTGTACCGAGCTCACGAACCGCTGCATCAATTTCGTCTTGCATTCGCGACACTGCTTCGCCTGCTGGGACATTTGTCTTCACATTGATCAATACCTGAGGCACTGTGATCATGACTTCATCGGCTAGTTGTGAAATTGGTCGACCTGAGTCCACCATTAGTTCCAGCACTGCGATTGCCGCCATTAGACCGTCACCCGTGGTGGCACGATCACGAATAATCACGTGACCACTTTGCTCACCACCGAGTGTGAATCCGTGTTGATTCATGTGGTCAAGCACATAGCGATCACCAACTGTTGTGACCGCAACATTGATTCCGGCTTGTTCCATCGCTCGCAACAACCCGATGTTGGACATCACAGTCGTCACAAGCGTGTTCGAGTGCAGTCGCTCGTTGGCGCGCATGTAGTGCGCAAGGAGACCAAGTAGTCGATCACCTTCAATGACGTTGCCGCGTTCATCAACAACCACGAGACGATCTCCGTCGCCGTCAAAAGCAAAGCCAATATTTGCTCGCACTGCTACAACTTCAGTACCGAGAGATTCGGGGGCAGTTGCTCCACACTCTGCATTGATGTTCGTACCATCAGGCAGTGCGTGAATCAGATCGACCTGCGCACCGAGGCGACGAAAGACCTCTGGAGCCACTTCACTCATTGCACCATTTGCACAGTCAAGGACCACTCGGAGCCCGGCGCCAATTTCCTGACGCACCATGCGAATCCGCGATTCCACATATCGATCCACCATTCGCCCGCGTTCAATTACAGCAGCAGTTCGTGGCGCACGTTCTTTAGCCACGGTGGCAAGTTCACGGACAATTGCGGCCTCAGCTTCATCAGTCAACTTGACTCCACCGGGCGCGAACACTTTCACACCATTGTCTTCGTATCGGTTGTGTGACGCAGTGATTGCGATGCCGGTGATGTTTTCAACCTCGGATGCGAAAGCAACACAAGGCGTGGGAACCATACCGAGTGCGAGCACCTCAACACCTTCGCTGGTGAGCCCCTCAACTAGAGCCAATTCCAGTGCTGGCCCCGAGATACGTGGGTCACGCCCCACGGCTGCACGGCGACTCTTGACCGACCTAGCGATGGCAACACCGAGTTGATAGGCGTCGTCGAGGGTTATATCGACGAAAGCCTTACCCCGAACTCCGTCAGTGCCAAAGGCCAACATGTTGTGACAGTGCGGAAAGCCCGCGCTAGATCAACGCTTGGTGAACTGCGGCGCCTTGCGCGCCTTCTTGAGGCCGTACTTCTTGCTTTCCTTCTTACGTGAGTCACGTGTGAGAAGGCCAGCCTTCTTGAGTGTTGCGCGGCATTCAGGATCGAGTTCCAAAAGTGAACGAGCAACGCCCATGCGAACTGCACCGGCTTGACCAGTCACTCCACCACCATCAATTGTGATGTCGATGTCGTATGCAGACTCAGTGTTGGTTACTCGCAATGCCTCGAGCGCGGTCATGCGCTGAGTTGCTGTTGGGAAGTAAACCTCGATCGGCTTGCCGTTGACAACGACCTTGCCGCTTCCGGTGCGCAAACGCACACGTGCGACTGCTTCCTTACGACGACCTGTGGTCTGGGTGAGCGGGGCTGTTGCCACTTTTTCTCCTGACGATTTCTTAATCAACGAGCCTTGGCGTCGGCCAAGTCAAGAACAACGGGTGACTGTGCGGCGTGCGGGTGCTCAGCACCGGCGTACACCTTCAACTTCTTAATCTGCTGACGACCAAGCGGGCCCTTTGGCAACATGCCAGCAACGCTCTTGCGAATCGCGTCGGCAGGCTTGCGGTCGAGCAACTCGGCGTAGGTTTCAGACTTCAATCCACCCGGGTAACCGGAGTAGCTATACACCATTGACTTGTCGGCCTTGCCTTTGGTCATCACAACTTTCGAAGCGTTGATGATGATCACGTGATCACCGGTGTCGATGTGTGGAGCAAATGTGGTCTTGTGCTTGCCGCGAAGTACGCGAGCGGCCTCTGTGCAAAGACGACCAAGAACGAGACCCTCGGCATCAATGATGTGCCAAGTGCGTGTGATCTCGCTTGCTTTTGGTGTGTAGGTCTTCATCAAAATCTTCCCAATAATCAGGGCCCCGAAGGACCGTTCAAGGTTAGGGGCAAGCGCCCCACATCGGCAAATGGCCCAAATCCGAGGCTTAAGTGCCTTCCGCGTAGCCAACTGCGTGCAAACAAAGGCCATGCGGTGGCGCAATCGTGGCAGCCATTGACCGATCGCCAGCCAAAAGGATGCCCCGTATGTCCCCTGCGCGGCGCTTACCCATCCCGACCTCGACCAATGTGCCCACAATTGAGCGCACCATCTGGTGACAAAACGCGTTGGCTCGAATTTCAAACACCAACAGATCGTCGGCTTCGGCATGCCAAGTGGCCTGCATCACGTATCGGGACATTGATGCTGGTTCTTCGCCCGTTGCAACTTTCGGGCGACGACAAAAGGAACTGAAATCGTGTACCCCGATTAACGGGTCACAGGCCATCTGCATCGCCGCAAGATTCAAAGGAGTGTGCACATGCCAAGCGGTGTCCGCAATGAATGGATCAGGTACAGGTGAGTTGAGCACTGTGTACTTGTAGTGACGCCACTGTGCGGAAAACCGGGCATGAAAATCTGCACTCGCCCATGATGCTTCACGTACAACGATGCTTGGACCACAAATTGCATTGAGCTGACGGATCAACAAGTTCAGATCAGTACTTGCTGGAATGTCACAACTCACCACTTGCCCGCGCGCATGCACTCCTGCATCCGTGCGACCCGCACCAACAACTTCGACTGGCATACGTGAAACTGTGCTTAACGCTTCCGCCAGTGAACCAGCAACGGTTGGAACACCGGGATTGAGTGCGAAACCATGAAACGCGGAGCCGTTGTACGCCATAAGCAAACGAGCCCGCGCAACGGCGGGCTCGTCATTCTGAATATTCAATTCCGGCGGTGTCACCGGGTACCAATCACACGAGTTCGATGCGGGCCATTTCGGCTTTGTCACCGTGGCGCGTACCGAGCTTCAAGATGCGTGTGTACCCACCATTGCGCTCCATGTAACGAGGTGCGACATCGCTAACGAGTTTGTGGGTCATTTCCTTGTCACCGAGGTAACCCTGGATCTGACGAATGCGATGCAGGCGCATCGGGCTGTCCTCCTGGGCTTTCTTTCCCTTGGTGATTAACTTCTCCACGATGGGACGAAGAGCCTTGGCTTTAGCTTCAGTGGTGACGATGCCTTCTGCTGCAATCAAAGAAGCAGCAAGGTTCGCCATCATCAAACGCTGGTGTGCCGCACTGCCGCCGAAGCGGGGTGCTTTGCGTGGTGTTGCTGGCATTTCAGTATCTCCTTGAACCCGCGATCAGCGCAGTGTGAGGCCGCGCTCGTCAAGCTTCTGCTTGATTTCGTCGAGGCTCTTCTGGCCGAAGTTGGTGATGTTCAACAGGTCATCCTCAGACTTTTCGAGGAGTTCGCCGATGGTGTTGACCTGGGCGCGCTTCAGGCAGTTGCGTGGGCGCTCCGACAGATCGAGGTCTTCAATTGACATTGCGAGGTCCGAACGCTCAACGATCGGATCAGAGGTCGAAAGCTCGAGGCCCTTTGGCTCTTCGCTCATGTTGGCAACGAGGTCAACAAGTGAACGAAGTGTTGCACCAGCAGATGCGAGTGCTTCCTTCGGGGTGATCGAGCCGTCGGTCTCGATGTCAAGAACGAGACGGTCGTAGTTGGTCGACTGCTCAACGCGGGTGGGTTCGATTTCGAACATCACGCGACGCACTGGCGAGAAGATCGCGTCAATCGGGATCACACCGATCGTGCGGTTGTCGCTCTCACGATCACTTGAACGGTAACCGCGGCCCTTCTCGACGGTGAGGTCCACAATGAGGTGGGCCTTGGCGTTAAGAGTTGCAATGTGGAGATCCTTGTTCAGGATTTCTGCCTCGGCTGGGCAGACGATGTCGGCTGCGGTTACATCTTTCGCACCGTTGATGTCGAGACGCAACACAACTGGCTCATCTGAATCACAGATCAGAACGATGTCCTTCAAGTTGAGGATGATCTCGGTTACGTCTTCGGTAACGCCTTCAATCGTGTCGAACTCGTGCAGTGCCTTTTCGAACTGCACGGTTGTGATTGCCGCACCAGGAATGGACGACAAAAGGGTACGACGGAGGGAGTTTCCAAGGGTGTGGCCAAAACCGGGGTCGAGCGGGCCGACAGCAAAACGCTGACGGTTGTTCGACTCTTCGCCGACTTCTTCCACTGTGGGGCGCTGGATAACAAGCATGGGTATTCCTTTGCTTTTCTACGGCTGTTTACTAATTACTTCGAGTAGAGCTCAACGATGAGCTGTTCACGTACGGGCACATCAATGTGCTCGCGTTGCGGGAGATCGCGCACGGTGACTTGCTTGCCACCATCGCCAACCTCAAGCCAACCAACAACGGAACGATCGAGAACCTCGATGTTGTGCTGGATCACGATCATGCCGCGAGCTTTTTCGGAGAGTTCAATAACCTCTCCCTTGCGCACGCGGTACGACGGAATATCAACGCGCTTGCCATTGATCTTCACAAGACCATGGCTTACGAACTGACGCGCCTGCGGACGGGTCTTTGCCCAACCTGCGCGGTACACCACGTTGTCGAGACGCTGCTCGAGAAGACGCAACAGGTTTTCACCAGTTGGGCCTGCGAGACGGTTTGCCTCTTCGTATGTGCGACGGAACTGTGCTTCGAGAACGCCGTAGATGTACTTGGCCTTCTGCTTTTCCTGCATCTGTGCGAGGTACTCAGATCCTGCGCCACGACGACGGGTGCGGCCGTGTGCTCCAGGTGGGAACGGACGACGCTCAAGCGCCTTCGTGCCCTTTTCGTTCTCAAAGATGTTGACGTTGAGACGGCGCGACAAACGCACCTTTGGTCCGGTGTAACGAGCCATGACTTAGCCCCTCCGACGCTTTGCGAGACGGCAACCGTTGTGCGGCACAGGAGTTACGTCCTTGATGCCAGAAACTTCGATTCCCACATTCTGAATGGAACGGAGTGCAGTGTCGCGACCCGAGCCCGGGCCCTTTACATGCACTTCAGCGCGACGAAGTCCATGCTCCATTGCAGCCTTGGCAGCTTTTTCAGCGGCCATCTGTGCTGCGAAAGGAGTCGACTTGCGCGAGCCTTTGAATCCAACACCACCAGAAGATGCCCACGAGATGACATTGCCTTCGGTGTCGGTGATGGAAACGATCGTGTTGTTGAACGACGACTTGATATGCACGACGCCGACGGAAACGTTCTTGCGTTCGCGCTTACGGGGGCGGCGACCGCCCGGTGCTGCCTTAGCCATTAGCGGGTTACCTTCTTCTTGTTAGCCACTGTGCGACGCGGGCCCTTGCGGGTACGAGCGTTCGTATGTGTGCGCTGACCACGAACCGGGAGTCCCTTACGGTGACGCACGCCTTGCAGGCAACCAATTTCGATCTTGCGCTTGATGTCCTGCTGGACATCGCGACGAAGGTCACCTTCAACGGTGAGGTTTGCGTCAACCCATGCGCGGATGCGGTTGACTTCGTCTTCGGTGAGATCGCGCACGCGAGTGTCGGGATTCAAACCGAGCTCGTTTGCAATGCGCAACGCGGTCGAACGACCGACGCCGAAGATATAAGTAAGAGCGATCTCGAGCCGCTTTTCACGCGGTACGTCGACGCCAGAGATACGTGCCATCTTGTTCCTTCTTCCTCAGCCCTGACGCTGCTTATGGCGCGGGTTTTCGCAGATCACCATCACGCGACCATGTCGGCGGATGACCTTGCACTTTTCACAAATTTTCTTGACGCTGGGCTTAACCTTCATGCGGGGTTCTCACTTGTAGCGGTAGGTAATTCGACCCCGGGTGAGGTCATATGGAGTGAGTTCGACCTGGACTTTGTCGCCCGGCAGGATGCGGATGTAGTGCATACGCATCTTTCCTGAAATGTGCGCGAGCACTTTGTGGCCGTTTTCGAGTTCCACCTTGAACATTGCGTTCGGTAGCGACTCCAAAATCGTGCCTTCAAGCACAATCGCATCTTCCTTGGGCTTAGCCAGAACGTTCTCCTTCTAAATACGGACAAAAACCGAACTCATAGACGGGCGAACCGCCTGCAAGCACGGGTTTCAACTCTACAAACGCCTCTTTTTTGTGCCAAGTCCTGATCAAACCCTTATTTTGCAGGGGTTTCCCAGAACAAAATTGCCCCGATTCACATATTTCACTCAATAGTCATTGAGTCATTATGGTGGGCACATGGATCGCGCCCGCCGCCTCGCCGCCCTCGGGGACCCCGCTCGGCTCGCGATCGCCGACGCTCTCGCTACCTCGGATCGCTCGCCGGTGGAGTTGGTTGAACTACTGGCGATGGAGTCGAATCTGCTCGCTCACCATCTTGATGTATTGGAATCCGTCGGGCTAATCCGCCGCACGGTTTCAAATGGCGATCGTCGCCGCCGATATCTGCACTTGATTCCAGGTGCGCTTGAAGGATTACTTCCAACGGCTGATGCCGATGCGCACCGACCCTTGTTTGTATGCACGCATAATTCTGCACGCAGTCAACTCGCTGCGGCACTTTGGAAATCTGTGGTTGGGCTCCGTGCTGAATCGGCAGGCACACATCCAGCAGAGCGTGTACATCCAGAAGCTGTCAACGCTGCACGACGTGCCGGCATTTCAATTTCTGGTGCACGGCCAAAATCAATTGACCTAATGAGCATTGAGCAGTACCTCGTGATCACCGTGTGTGATCGTGCACACGAAGAGATGGGTGCCAGTGAGGACTGGCTGCATTGGTCAATTCCCGATCCACTAGCAGTCGGGACACCAGAAGCATTTGATGAAACTGTCCACGAACTGCGTGAACGCATTCATGCACTCTCAGGAGAATGATGAAAACCAAATCTCGCCCACTTGTTGCTGAGTTTCTTGGCTCGATGTTTCTGATCATCGCTGTTATTGGTTCGGGAATCATGGCTACGCGAATGTCTCCCAACGATGTTGGGTTACAGCTATTGGAGAATGCAGCGGCCACGACTGGAGCATTGATCGCTTTGATTCTGGTATTCGGGTCAGTATCGGGTGCACACTTCAATCCCGTAGTGACCGCATTCGCTTGGTTTGAACGCAAGATTGAAACCAGCACACTGATCAGTTATGCGGTTGTTCAAACAGCTGGTGCATGTACTGGGGCGATCGTTGCGAACCTGATGTTTGAACTGGATGCAATCAACTTGTCAACAAAAGATCGTTCGTCTGGCGCACATTGGCTCGCAGAAGTTGTAGCCACGCTGGGACTCCTATTGGTGATTCATGGTTGTAGTCGGGGTGGCAAAGCCGACGCGATCCCCTATGCAGTTGGTGTGTGGATTGGTGGCGCCTACTGGTTTACTTCGTCCACAAGTTTTGCCAATCCGGCGGTCACGGTTGCGCGAATGCTTTCTGATTCCTTTGCTGGCATCAAACCAGAAGCCGCGCCAATGTTCATCGTGATGCAACTCCTCGGTCTGGCAATTGCCATCCCGGTGATCAATTTCCTGTGGCCACCAAGACGCACACCAGAAGTGCTCTTTGTTTGCATCCACAATGCGGGACGATCACAAATGGCGGCAGCTTTCTTGCGCACCCTCGGTGGTCGCCGAGTGCGTGTGCGCTCCGCAGGAACTGCGCCAGCGGCGACTATCAATCCAGTGGTAGTTGAAGTGATGCGCGAAAAAGGCATCGATCTTCACAAGATGGGGGCTGAGCCAAAGCGACTCGAAGATGCTGCCGTACAGAGTTCGGACTACGTAATCACAATGGGATGTGGCGACGAATGCCCGTTCTATCCGGGCAAGGAATACCGCGACTGGGTGTTAGCTGATCCCGCTGGTCAAGGCGCCGAGTCGGTGCGACCGATTCGCGATCAGATTGAAGTACGCGTGCGCGAACTACTTGCGGAGTTGGATTCCTGACACCGTGGTGGGTCCGCAACACTCAGACTCAGCAACGTGCATAACTTCTGCATCAGATAACACTGTGTAGATCTCCCAAGGCTCGGCATCGGGGCCATGTACCCACACCTTGTCCTGCACCGAGTAGCAACAAGTCGTCTGATCTTCCACTTCGGTTGCTAATCCTTCGGAACTCAAGCGAGTAACCGCTTGACCAACTTGATCGGTTGATTCAACTTCAACACCGAGATGATTCAAAGATCCCGGCATGCCTTCGCCTTCAATAAGCACGAGTTTGAGCGGCGGCTCGGACACAGCAAAGTTCGCATAGCCATCACGAACTTTTGCGGGGCCTACACCAAACAACTTCGTATAGAAGTCAATTGCTTCGTCGATGTTAGAAACGTTGATCGCTAGCTGTACCCGTGACATGACTTCAGCCTAACGGCAAGAAAGTGTGGCTAGAGGCGAGCGTCAATGGTTGTGGTCAGCCGCTGGAAAACTTGGTCAGGTGTACCGACTCCGTTGACCTCAACCAGGCGTGAAGTGCGGCCATAGAACTCAATCAGTGGAGCAGTTTGCGATTCATAGAGATCGAGACGGCGATTGATTGCTTCTGGTGTGTCGTCATCGCGTTGCACCACATCACCACCGCAGTTATCGCACAGCCATGGGCGGCGATCTACTGAACCAACGGTGTAGTTGGTTCCGCAGTCACGGCACACGCGACGCGCAGTGATGCGTGTAACGACGATCTCACGCGGCACTACAAGATCAATCACCACATCGAGCCCGCGGTCTTGAGTGATGCGGTCGAGTTCAACTGCCTGCACAACGGTGCGCGGGAATCCATCAAGGATGTAGCCGCGACTGCGCGCATCGTCTTGATCAATGCGCGCCTGCACTAGGCCAACCATGACCTCATCACCAACAAGACCCCCGCCATCCATCACGGTTTTCGCTTGGCGGCCGAGCTCTGACTTTTCGCGTACGGCAGCGCGCAACATGTCACCGGTCGAGATGTGCGGTACGACATAGTGCTGGGACAGGCGAACGCATTGCGTTCCTTTGCCCGAGCCTTGTCGCCCGAGAATGACGAGACGTGCGCCCTTGATGGTCATGTTGTTGGCCTCAGTCCCCTGAGGTCTACTTGAGGAATCCCTCGTAGTTGCGCAACATCAGCTGGCTGTCGATCTGGCGCATGAGTTCTAGAGCAACACCCACCGCGATAAGCACGGTTGTTCCGGCAAATGGGAAGGACTGAACGTCGCCCACCCACAAGATGATGTAAGGCAAGATCGCAATCACAGCCACGAACAATGCGCCCGGCAACGTGATGCGGTTAACGGTCTTGGCGAGGTAACGCTCGGTCTGCGGACCGGGGCGGATACCAGGAATGAATCCACCTTGACGGCGAATCTGATCAGCCTGGCGCACGGGGTCAAAGGCAATTGAGTTGTAGAAATATGCAAACGCCACGATCATGATGAAAAAGGTGGTGATGTAAACCATGTTCTGGCTGTTGACCAAGTACTGATCAACAAAACGTGCAATTGAGCCACGCCAGCCT
>Ga0164293_10004383_pt1 | contig 12071 bp, 8 predicted proteins | sample GEODES118metaG_FD_111487 | JGI IMG/M metagenome (GOLD analysis project Ga0164293, IMG submission 111487) | Eutrophic lake water microbial communities from Lake Mendota, Wisconsin, USA - GEODES118 metaG | ecosystem: Environmental > Aquatic > Freshwater > Lake | place: USA: Lake Mendota, Wisconsin... | reverse complement strand
TGTAATTTATTATCAGATTCTGTTTTATGAATTGGTACACATTGTAATTTATTATCAGATTCTGTTTTATGAATTGGTACACATTGTAATTTATTATCAGATTCTGTTTTATGAATTGGTACATTATCATTTAAATTTAATAATTTTTCTATATCAATAACCACATCTTTTGGTGTAACTGGGGTTTTCTTTAGTACTATTGGTTCTATAATATCTTGTGGTACAGACCTATAATGATGATTTGGTATTTCAGATTTATTAAATAATGCTCTAAATTGTTTACCAGTAATTTGTATTTCTTTGCACAATTCACCCCAAAAGAAATACCAATAATCTAAACAAGAATAATTATTCATTTTATTATAGTAGAATATAATTATTTATATAATTTCAAATTCATCTTCCATGTTTTTATTAAAATTTTCTACATTATTAGAGCTATTATTAGCTTTGTCAGAACTGGTAAGTAACATCTCCGTATTAATAGATTGTTCATCAATTTTAATTGCAAGCGGAGGATTAGTTGCTTCTACCACTTTAGTTTCTACATCAAGTTTCGCAATATTTTCATTTCGTTTCATTTCGGTGTTATTTGTAATTGTTTTTAAAATGTTTTGAATATTAATAGAACTAATAATTTTAATATCAGAGGGTTTTTTTTCATTATATTTACCCTCTTTATTAATATAATCTTTACAATCAGAATATTTATCAATACAAGATATTACACATCCTTTACAATAACAGTTATTTCCCATCTATTATTATTTAAATGAATATTTTTTTATATATTATTTTATAAATATATCAAGAGTTTGTCAAATTATAAATTTCTTCACACTCTTTATTAAAAATATTAATTTGTTCTTCCCAATCTATATCAGTATTATGAAGAATCATATCTAATCTACTATTTATCAATTTAATTAATTGTGTTCCTCCAGAATAAGTATCTAATTTAATATTACCGCATTCTATTTCATTCTTCAAATATAAACATAAATTATTTAATTCCATTTTATAATCTCTAGTATTTTGTTGAGAATCAAGTTCTGAACAAAATTCTAATTTATCTTGTATATATTCATATGTAACTGTATTATAAGATAATTGTTCTAATACTGGATTTAAAAATTCATCTAATTTAGGATTTTTAATTAATAACAAGTTAATTTTATTTTTTAATTCTCTCTTTCTTTCATCAAGAAAGATTTTATCTATTTCCATCATAGATTCAGTATTATCTAATGATACTGTTCCCAGTATACTATATTTAGTTTCTAATTCATTTAATAATTCAACTAATTGTAAATTATTCATACTATTTATTTCCTCCTCAATCTTATTAAAATATTTTATCATAATCATTTTATCTTCATTACTTATTATATTATTAACTTGTAAATTAATAAGTGAATTTTCAATATAAGTTCTAATAAGATAAATATTTTGAGATTTACCTAATTCTTCTTGGTCGCTATTATTCATTATATTCGCTTGTTCTAATAATTTATCAATTGTGCTACTATCAATCATAGGAATATCTTTTATTAAAATAGTTTTCTCAATTCCCGATTTTCTATCAATAACAGTTACATTAATAATACTATTCATATCTACTTTGAATGATATATCAATAATAGGCACACCACCCATAGATACTTTATCAAAAATAAATTCACCAATTAATGAATTTCTATTAGCTATAATTCTTTCACCTTGGTAAACCTTAATTTTAATTGTTGAATCGGATGGTGAATCGGTTGTATATCGTTGATTTCTTTTTATAGGTAATGGAGTATTCTTTGGAATAATAACAGAATATGTACCATCAACTAATTCAACACCAAGTGATAGAGGAATAACATCTAATAAAACAACATCATCAGTTAATGTAAACTTATTTTCTATTATACCACAATATAAACATGCACCTTCAGATACAACAGATTCCAAGTTAGGATGTATCCAAGGAGTCATTTTAGTTATTTTTTTAACTGTTTCTTGTAATATGGGAATCCTACTTGTACCACCAACTAATATAACATAATTAATATTAGAGGATTCTGTATTATAATTTGTCATTATACTTTCTAAAACATTTCTCATTTTTTCAATTAATTGATATGAAAGATTTTCAAACTTAGTTTTACTCAAAAAATATGTAGCGGACTCAGTCATATTTAATTTAATCTCATAAGAATCTAAATATGTTAATTTTTCTTTTATTTTTTGAGCCTGTAACCACAAGATATTATCAGATGCCTTAATATTTCGTTTCATATCTGATACTATTAATTCTGTAAAATTATTACCACCCAAATTATTTAAACCTTCAGAATGTATTACCTCAAAGAATAAATCTGATTTTTGTAAAATTGTAAAATCCATTGTACCACCTCCTGTATCTATAACTAATATCTTCTCTTCCGCATTAGTAGAATGATTCATTCCATAAGCAAGCGCAGCAGCAGATGGTTCATTAATAATACGAATAACCTCAATTCCAACTGAAATAAAACTAGAACGTATTATTTCACGTTGCATATCAATAAAATTTGAAGGTACAGTTATAACAGCCTTAATATTATATGTTGTTGTTCCCAAGTATTTTATTATTAAATCAAAAATATGTTTGAAAAAGATTACTAATAAATCAGTATGAGTAAAAGTCATACCATCTAATATGAAAGTAGTATTTGTTCCTATAGTTGTTTTAAAACTATGTACTATATCAGTACAAGCTAAAGGAATATAATTACCACAATAAAAATTTCCATTCATTCTACCTATTTTAGAAGGTACAGTTCTATAGACCCCATCTAATAATAATTTTGATTTATTATTATCAAAAATAGATATCACAGTATTGGTTGTGCCAAAATCAATACCTGCTAATATGTTCATTAACCATATTAATAAAAAAAATATTAATTAAACGCCAATTTATTACTTTATTATAAATCAATGTAATTGTACTTTACCCTTATTATTAATTAATCCAACCTTATTATTTGGTTTATTATCTATAATACTATATAATTCATCTGTTTCTAAATCGCGTAGATAGTAATTCTTTTTATAGACAAGCAATTCATAACCATTAATTTCTTCAAAACTTTCTGGGTCAAATACTACATCACAAGATATTTTAGATTTCACTTCAATTAATTCTGATTTTTTTGTTTTAAATTTATCTAATTGAGATTCTAGAGTTTTAATATAATTATTTTTTTCATATAATTGTTTAGTAATTGATTGAATCATAGAAACTTTTGACATATTATTTAACTCTTCACGTTGATTCTTCATTTCTTGTTCCATAATATTATACTGATTTATTTTATCATCTAAATCTCTTTTCAATTTAATATTTTCTTGGTGAATTTCTTCATATTTTTCTATATCTATTTCAAGAGATTTTAAAGAATGTTGCAATTCTGTAATAATTTTTGATGCTACGAATTTATGAGTCATTAATAGTATATAAAAAATTGTTTTTATATATTATTAATATCAATTTTTATTTATTTAATGGAAACAAATTATCACATTATCAAATATATGAAAGAAAATGTTAAATTATTACAATATTTATCAGAATCTAACACACAATTTAATAAAAGGTTAGAATATATACAAAAATTAGAAAATAAAAACATAGATTGGAAAGAAGCTACAAGACTTTCTAAAATTTGGCATTGTATTAAATATAAAAAATGTAAATATGCACCTGAAATTTATCAAAAGGTAACTAACTATGATAATATCGGCAAGCCGCACAAAGCCTGATTTATTTGTTAGAGGGCATTTGTGCATTAGCCCAATCCTTATTTATTTTAGTATTAGATACTTTTCTTGATTGATCCCAATCTTTTGTAGTAACTACAGGGAAATATCCTGATTCAGATGGGCATACCTTGCAAGGTGCAGTATTAATACATACTGGGGGTCTGGGCATGGGGACTTGCCATCTATTAGTATCTAATATGGTATATTGATTGTCCCAATTATTTGCAATATTACCACCCATTGGAGAATAAAATTCAGATGGTAATTCATTATATTTATGATCTGACTTGATATCAGATTTTATTTTGGATTTAGAATTAGCTTTAAGTTTTTCTAATGATGCAATTACTTCATCAATTGATAATAATTTAGAGTCTAATTTTAATTTAATATTTTGAATCTCATTCACATCTAATACACCACGTTCATTTAATTCATTAATAAGAGAAGAATAATATTTAGAAGCTATCATAGAACTACTAGCAATTGATTGTTTCATATTTAATTGTTCAGTTAATTGATTAATCTTAATTTCTAGATCTCTCTTAACTTTTGCAACTTCAACACCACAACTACTATTAGTAGGTATTATAGTTGGTGCCATTGTCATTTTAGGTGATGATATTGTTGGTGCCATTGTCATTTTAGGTGATGATATTGTTGGTGCCATTGTTGGTAACATTCTTGGTGATATTGTTGGTGCCATTGTTGGTAACATTCTTGGTGATATTGTTGGAGCCATTGTTGGTAACATTCTTGGTGATATTGTTGGAGCCATTGTCATTTTAGGTGATGATATTGTTGGTAACATTCTTGGTGATATTGTTGGCGCCATTGTCATTTTAGGTGATGATATTGTTGGTGACATTCTTGGCGCCATTGTTGGTGATATTGTTATTTTAGGTGATGATATTGTTGGTGACATTCTTGGCGCCATTGTTGGTGACATTGTTGTTTTAGGGGCAACAGTAGGATTAGGTAGTTTAGGAACAGCTCCTAAACCAGTATTACTTGATTTAGGAACATTAAGAATAGGTCCTAGAGCATCTGCGAAAGCTTCTGTTTTCTTGAATATAAAACAATCAACACAAACTAAACCAAATGCTACTACTAAAATAATTAATAATAAATCTTTATTAGATAAATCTTGAGAAGGAACAAGTTTTAATATAGTGTAAACGAGACCGATTACAACAATATATTTAACCATATCATTTGAAGAAATTGAATCCATTTATATATCATATTAGATATTTTTTTTATTATATACAATAATTAAAATCAATATAATAATAATGAGTACTAAATTAAGAGAATACATAATAAATAATAGAGATACATATGGATAAATTCTTTCAGCAAAAGTTGTAAAGATAGGTGCAATTATATCATTCTCTAATTTTTTTTTATTATTCGGTTTATTTATTTCTATAATAATTTTATTAATAAAATCTTTAGTTAATTTATCTAACATTTAATTTATAATTATATTTTATTTTTTTTTAAACTATTAATAATGGGAAATACTATTAATTATGATAAATTAGATAGTTTTATAGAAGAAAGAACTATTAATGAAAATATTTCAATCGGTATAACAGAAAATGGTGAGGCTATTAGATTTACTAATAATGGAGTATCGCAATATTATTTACTTATTAAGAAAATATATATATATCCAACTAAATTAGAATTTTACTTTGAAGAAAATATATTAGTAATAATAGAGAGACTAAATATAGTTACAAATAATATGTATGAATTAAAATATACAATAATAGATAATATTACAATATCTGGTATTATGCCAGAGTATAAAAAATTATCTAAACTTGCATGTAGTTTTAATTTGATTAGTAATCTAGCAAAAAAAGTTTAGTGCTTCTTATAATTTAATATAAAAAATTTGATATTAAATTATGTTATAAAGATTTCTAGTATACATATATTAATGTCTATTAATCCAACATATTATAGTGAGGATATCAAGAAGATTGAAAAAATAGAGTTTAGCATTTATAGAAATAAAGATGTTAAACTCTATTCTGCTGTTAGTAGCGATCCTTTTGGTATTGATTTGGCAGAATCTTATGAAAATTATGAACCAAAGAAAGGTGGTCTTGTAGACTTGAGATTAGGACCTTGTGATATTTTATTACCATGTACAACATGTGGACAGACATCAAATGATTGTCCAGGTCATTTTGGTCATACAGAATTAGCAGAACCAGTATTTCATTTTGGTTTTATTAATCATCTCAAAAATATTCTTCAATGCATTTGTTTAAAATGTTCTAATCTTTTAATTGAAAAGTCAAATTCTATATTTAAAAAATCTCTTGCAAAGAAACCAGAAGCTCGATTCAAAGAAATTAAAACATATACAAAAAATACAAACTTTTGTTATAATTGCGGTGTAGCAGTATCTAAAATTAAACGTGATACAAAAGATAGCGGTTCTGTAAAGATTATGATTGAGCGTGATATTGTAGGTGAAGCGAATAAGGAAGACCCTAATGCTATTAAGAAAACGAAAGAATCATTAAGTCCACGTGATTGTTATAATATTCTAAGAAATATTAGTGATGATGATTGTCGTTTACTTGGTTTCAATGTTAAACTTCAACGACCTGAAGATATGATTATTACTATTTTTCCCATTCCACCAGTTGCAATTAGACCTACTGCTCGTATTGATTTTATGACATCTGCCACTATGGAAAATTCTCTTACACTTAAAATTTCAGATATCATTACATCAAATAAACGTGTAAGACAACAAATGGAAAAAGAAACAGTTTCAAATGAATTATCAACATATAATCAGGATATTTTTAATTTGTTACAATATAATGTAGCAACATATTTTGACAATGAATCAGCTAGTATGCCACGAACTGAATTTAAAACAGGTGGTCGTGCTACTAAATCAATTAGTGACCGTATTAAAGGAAAAGCCGGGCGTGTTCGTAGTAACTTGATGGGTAAGCGTGTAGATTTTAGTGCTCGTTCAGTTATTACATCAGACCCTTATATTGATATTGATATGGTTGGTATTCCAAAGAAGATAGCAATGGAACTTACAATTCCTGAGGAGGTAACACCATATAATATCAAATACTTGACAGGATTAGTAAAAAACGGTCGTGATAATTACCCAGGGGCTAATTTTGTACTTCGTGTAAATTTTCGTGATGGTAAACAAGAAATTCAAAAGATTGATTTGAAGTATAGAAAAAAATCAATTCGTTTGAATTATGGTGATGTTGTAGAACGTCATAGTGTAGATGGCGATTATGTATTATTTAATCGTCAACCAACACTTCATAAGCCTTCTATGATGGGTCATAAGATTCAGGTTATTGATAATGATGACTTGAATACATTCCGTATGAGTGTGTCAGTATGTAAACCCTATAATGCAGATTTTGATGGTGATGAGATGAATATCCATTTAGCTCAATCTATCCAAGCTCGTAATGAGTTGAAATTAATTGCAAATGTACAATATCAGATTGTATCAGCAAAAGATTCAAGTCCTATTATTGGTTGTCAACAAGATACTCTATCAGGAGCTTATTTATTGACTGAACCAAGTGTAAGATTAAAGGGTTGGGAAGTAGCTAATATTTTATGTAATACAACATCTGATATTAAAATGTCAATTGATATGGATAAGGAATATACTGGTCACGAAGTTTTCTCATTTATTATTCCAGAAGGAATTAATATGAATGCAGGGATTGTGATTAAAAATGGTAAATTGATTTCGGGTCATTTGAATAAGGCAGCGTTAAGTTTTGCAAAGAACTCAATTATTCATTTTATTTGGGATAAGTATGGTCCCAACAAGACAAGACGTTTTATTGATGATGCACAAAGACTTGTTCTTAATTATCTGTTGATACGCGGTGAAACAATGGGTTTTAATGATTGTATGATTGATAACAAAATGTTTAATATAGTTGAACAATATATAAATAACAAGATTTTAGAATCAAAATATAATATTACCCAATATGAAAATGATACTGACCAACTTTCACATTCTACAATTGAGAGTGCATTAGCTGGTGATGTTAATACCATTGGTCCTGAGGTAGGTCAAATGTTAATGTCTCATTTAAATGTAGATAACTTTTTATGGGCTGCTGCTAAATCAGGTGCAAAAGGTGATGCAAGTAACGTAGCAAAAGTTATTGGTTGTTTTGGTCAGAATAACGTTGAGGGTGTACGTATTAAGAAGAAGATGGAAGGTCGTAGTCTTATGTATTTTCACAAAGATGATGATACTCCAGAAGCTCGTGGTTTTGTTAAGAATTCGTTCATGACTGGTTTACGTGGGTTTGAATTTTTCTACAATACAATGGCAGGTCGTGAAGGTCTCATCGACACGGCCATTAAATCTGTAACTCGTGAGACTCCTATTATTATTATTGAGAATAATCAACCCAAGTATGTTGAAATTGGTGTATGGATTGATAAGCTCTTAGAGCAAAATAAAGATAAAGTATCCCATGAGGAATATCTTCAGATGGAATTACTTGATTTGCAAAATAAAGTATATATTCCAACAATGGATTATGATGGTAATGTTACTTGGGGTGATGTGTCGGCAATTACACGACACGATCCAGGTGAAGTATTATATGAAATTAAGACAAGTGGAGGGCGAAATGTAACAGTTACTGCAAGCAAGTCTTTATTAATTTGGAATAATATGACGAATCAATTTAAGGAAGTCTTAACTCCCGAGATTAAGGTTGGAGATTTTGTACCAGTTACATCATATTTACCAGAACCTCCAGTTGAGACAGTTCATAATAATAGTATGTATTATGAAGTTGCAACCAATAAAACTATTAATATGGAATTATTTAATAATATTGATGAAACCAAATTTGCAACAGAACAAGAGGTTTATGGGTATGCAATGTTATGTTCTCGAAATGGTATTTATGGAACTATTCAAAAAAATAATAATAATTATATATTTACTAAAACCGCGCAAGCGCATAATAATATTAAAGTTAATAATGTGGTTCTTGATGATATTATTGAAATTAATATGATTGATGTTAAGAATCATCCCAAAGTATATGACCTCACTATTCCATCTACATTTAATTTTGGTCTAGCTAATGGTCTTCAAGTACGTGATACTGCGCAGACTGGATATATTCAACGGCAACTCATCAAGGGTTTGGAAGATTTATCAATCCGTTATGATGGTACAAACCGTAATGCCCGTGGTATTATTATTCAAACAGTATATGGAGAGAATGGTATCAATCAATCAACTCAAACAGAATTGTTACTTGATATATTGAATATGGATAATAAGACATTAAAAGAGAAATTATGTTTTAGTTCCGAACAAATTAAAAAAATAGCGGGTACCAAGTCATTAAAATTATCAGTAAAAGAGCTTGATGAATTTAATAACAAGCATACTATCAAGTTAATGGAACTTAGAGATATGATGCGTGATATTCAGAGACGAGCTCTTCTTAACTATAAGGTGATGGAAGAAAAATATGTTAGTCCAGTAAATCTCTATCGTATCACTCAATATTATTCTAATAAGAAGGAACATCTTGAATTGGACCCCCAATATGTAGTAGATAAGATTGAAGAGTTTTTGAATAATTATGACAATCGTCTTATCACTGCAATGAAACCAACTGATAAATATATGAAAGCAGATGATAGACGACTTAAATTTTTATTAGAAGTTGCATTAAATGAATATTTATCACCAGCTAAATGCATTTTTGAATATGGTTTATCAAAAGAACAATTCAATAAGATGATGGAAGAGATTCGTATGAGTTTTATCAAATCTATTATCGAGCCAGGTGAAATGGTAGGAATTATTGCAGCTCAATCCGTTGGTGAGCCAACATCCCAATTAACTCTTAACACAAAACATTTTGCAGGTGCAGCTGGTAAGAGTTCAAAGAATAGTGGTTTGAATCGTATTTTAGAGTTGGTCCATTATTCAAAAAATATTAAGAGTCCAACAATGAGTATCTATTTCAAAGATAGCTATGCAACTGATAGAAGTGCTCTTAATAAGTTGGTTAGTTATTTCAAGCATTTATCTATTAGACAATTAATATCAAGTGCAGAGATATATTATGATTTGGGTGTAAATGATACGATGGGTAAATTAATTAAATCAGATAATGTGGCAAGTCCATTTTATGTGAATAATATGAAATCAGATATTAGTTCATTACCATTTGTATTTAGAATTAAAATGGATATTGAAAAAATGTTGGATAAAGAGACCACATTACTTGATATTAAAACCAAGTTTATTTCTCATTGGTATAAAAACTATACTAATTTGAAGAATCTTAAGAAGAATGAAAAAGAAGTAATTAGTCGAATTAGTAGATGTGCAATTTTATCTAATAGTCCGACTGATAAAGAACAAATTATTCACATTCGTTTTAGTATGAGTAGTTTTAATTATACTATTATTACTGATTTCCTTCGTATGGTATTTGATGATATCACATTAAAGGGTATTGAAAATATTGATGATATTGAATTGACATATGAACGTTGTGTTAAATTTGATAAGGAGACTGGTGAGGTTAAAGTGGATAAAGAACCTGTAATTGAGACAGATGGAATCAATATTGAGAAAATGCGTATGATGAAGGGTATTGATTTTACAAGAACACGTTGTAATGATATCGCAACAATTTTAAGATTGTATGGTATTGAGGCGACACGTCAAGTTCTGATTAATGAACTTACTACTACATATGCTAGTTCAAAAATTAATCATAATCATCTTTCATTGCTAGTAGACCAAATGTGTCACTTGGGTGAAATTACATCAATTGATAGACATGGTATGTCTAAGATTGATATGGACCCAATTGCAAGAGCATCATTTGAGAAAACTATGGATCATTTTATTAATGCGGCTATGTTTAATGAAAAGGATACTATGAAGTCAGTAAGTAGCCGTATTGCAATTGGTCGTGTAATCAATGGCGGAACGGGTTCATTCGATTTGATGCTTGATACAAAAAAATTAGAAAATTCCGAATATACAGAAGATGAGACAGGTGGTCGTGTGACATATATTCCATTAGAAGAAGAACCATTATTCCGTGATATTATGACTAATATGATGGGTAAAAATAAGTTCTTTGTACCCAAACAATAGATTCATTTATGAAATAATTTATGATATTATTTTAATTAATAAATAATAATTAGATATATAGTAACTATATAATTATTATTTATTTTTATTATTTTACCAGTCAATTGCTCTGCCATCATGTTTCCTGGTTCTTATATCAGCAAAACCACCATGCCCTGCACGAATACGTAATGCATCATGATTATGTTCTGCAATTATTAAGAAATCAGCAGTGCCATTTTTATAATTTACTTGAGGTGTTCTTACTTCTTCTTCAGCACGGAGACGTCTTCCTGCAATAACATTAGCCCATTCATTACCAGCTTGTGGATTATGAATTACCATTTGATGAGAGTCATTATGATAAAATCTCAAATTACCATCATTAGTTCTAATATTCCAGCCATTACTAAGATTGAGTCTACCTTTCACCTCTAAATTACCATTTACAACAGTATTACCATCTACATTTAAATTATTATCATGTTGGGTATCACCTCTAATATAATTCTTATCATCTGTATGATCTAAGTGAGTTGTTCTACCATCTTTACGTTTAAAACGAACCCCTGCATTTTGACTTATATCCATTATTTCACGTTTCCCATGAACACCTACTCTAAAAGTTGGGTCTGCAGTATTAGCACCAACATTTTGAATGTAAAGCTTTCTATTATCCCATGTACCAGTCTTACCTAATGATATGTATGGATTATCACCATCACCTTCTATATTCATAACATTATCGCCTGTGTGACGAATATAATGATGACCATCACGATTTACACCGAACATATCACCTACATCATGTGTATGTAATCTAAAATTCCCACCTCTATTAATAAGATAATTATTAATTCCCTCATTATTACTACTTCTAAGAGCAATGTGAGCCTCACCATTAGATGCAGCAACTATAGGAATATGATGATTACCACTATTAGCAGTAAGAGTACCAGGAATAGTAATACCACCAGCTTGTAATTTCTTTGCAACCTCTGATAGATTTCTAATAGCATCAACATCAGCATTATAAACTTCTCTTACAGCTTGTCTCGCGTCATTAATAGCAGAAAACTCTTCGATAGAGTCAAAACTTTCTTTTTTACAG
>Ga0164293_10004379_pt1 | contig 12078 bp, 10 predicted proteins | sample GEODES118metaG_FD_111487 | JGI IMG/M metagenome (GOLD analysis project Ga0164293, IMG submission 111487) | Eutrophic lake water microbial communities from Lake Mendota, Wisconsin, USA - GEODES118 metaG | ecosystem: Environmental > Aquatic > Freshwater > Lake | place: USA: Lake Mendota... | reverse complement strand
GATTATGCCGATTTACTACTATCACACTCAAATAAGAATGATAGTACATATGGGGAGCAAGGTGGTGTGTACATTGAATTGAGAGGAATGGGTGGTGAGTTAGGTATTCCAATTTGGACAGCATCACAAACAAATAGAAGTGGTATAGATTCAGAGGTTATTGAAGCTGATAAGATTGCAGATTCATACGCTAAAGTAATGAATGCAGATTTTATTATGAGTGTTAGTAGAAAATCAAAGGATAAACTAAACAATACTGCTAGGGTTCACGTTATGAAAAATCGTTTTGGTATGGATGGTATCACATTCCCAACTAAAATGGATACTAATAAAGGAATAATTGAAGTATTTGATGCAAATTCAGCAGATGGGATATTAGCACGGAAAGAAAGTAATAGTGGAGCTGAAGAAGAAAGGCAATTATTACACAAAAAATATATGGATACTATGCCGTTGGGTGGGGCAGTAAAGCCGGTATCTGGACTAGGATAAGATATATAAAAATATAAAAATAAAAAGTTAAAAAAACATGCAATTTTTTGTATGAGAAGTTAAGATTGGTTGTATTTATTAAAACCTAAAGCATACAAAAAGATAATTACATATGAGCAATTTATTTACAGAAAGAATAGCGTACAAACCATTTGAATATCCAGACTATTACACCGAAGGGTGGTTGAAGCAAATGCAGGCATTTTGGTTACATACCGAAATCCCAATGCAAGGAGATGTTAAAGACTGGAATGAAAATTTAACAAAAGAAGAAAAACATTTAGTAGGAAATATTCTATTGGGTTTTGCCCAAACTGAATGTGCGGTTTCCGATTATTGGACGGGGATGGTAACTAAATGGTTTCCAAAACACGAAATTAAACAAATGGCAATGGCGTTTGGTTCGCAAGAAACAATACATTCGGTTGCATATTCGTATTTGAATGAAACTTTAGGATTGGATGATTTTGCAGGTTTTATGCACGATGATGTTATGAAGGAGAGATTTGAATTATTAACAAATACAACCGCAGATTGGACTCCTACTGATTTACAAACAAATCACAAAGCTAGAGTTGAGGTTGCTCGTTCACTTGCTATTTTTTCGGCATTTGCTGAAGGTGTAGCACTATACTCATCATTTGCAGTTCTATATTCATTCCAAATGAGAAACCTATTAAAAGGAATTGGACAACAAATGAAGTGGAGTGTTAGAGATGAATCCCTACATTCAAAGATGGGTTGTCAATTATTCAGACATATGTGTGATGAGTTTCCTGAATTGTTAGAAGAAGCAAAATCAGCTATCTATGAAGCAGCATTAATCATTAGAGATTTGGAGCACAAATTTATTGATAGAATATTTGAAAAAGGTGATTTGGAAAATCTAAAAGCAGATGACTTAAAAGAATTTATTACAAAAAGAGTTAATGAAAAATTAGGAGAGTTGGGATATAACCCAATACCTGGCGGTGATGATTACTTTGAATACAACGAAGAATCAGCATCTCAATTAGATTGGTTCTATCACTTAACTGGTGGAGTAACTCATACCGACTTCTTTGCAATGAGACCTACTGATTACAGTAAAGCAAACGAAGGTGAAGATTGGTCTGATATATTTTAATTAAAATTTTATGAAGCATTACGGAGAAGAATTCGGTTGGGAAATCGATGTTGATTACCCATCGTGGGGAAATACGGAAATATACGTTAAAACAATCTCAAAAGGTTATCTATTAGATGGTGAAAAACCAAAAGATGCCTATTGGAGAGTTGCAACGGCAGTAGCTAGAAGATTGGGTAAACCACAACTTGCTACAAAGTTCTTTGATTACATTTGGAAAGGATGGTTATGTTTAGCAACACCGGTATTATCAAATACAGGTACTGATAGAGGATTACCAATCTCTTGTTTTGGAATCGATGTTGGTGATAGTATCTATGAGATTGGATATAAGAATTTGGAGTTGATGTTATTGGCAAAGCATGGTGGTGGTGTAGGTATTGGTATTAATCAAATCAGACCAGCAGGTGCAAAGATTACTGGTAATGGAACATCCGATGGTGTAGTTCCATTTTGTAAGATTTACGATTCAACTATATTAGCAACAAATCAGGGTTCAGTTCGTAGAGGAGCCGCTTCGGTGAATATGAACATTGAACACAAAGATTTTGAAGATTGGTTGGAGATTAGAGAACCAAAGGGTGATGTAAACCGCCAATCACTTAATATGCACCAATGTGCGGTAGTGGGTGATAAGTTTATGAGAAAGTTGCAGGAGGGGGAATCCGAAGCAAGAAGAAAGTGGGGTAAACTATTACAAAAGAGAAAAGCAACTGGAGAACCTTATATTATGTTTAAAGGTAATGTGAACAAACAAAATCCAGAAGCATATAAGAAGAACGGATTAAAAGTGTTTATGACTAACATTTGTTCGGAGATTGTTCTACATACTGATGAATCTCACTCATTTGTATGTTGCCTTTCATCACTAAACTTAGCCAAATACGATGAGTGGAAAGATACTGATTTAGTGTACACGTCTACGATGTTTTTAGATGGTGTTTTAGAGGAGTTTATTCAAAGAGCTAAGGGATTGGTTGGATTTGAGAATTCAGTTCGTTCAGCGGCAAAAGGAAGAGCATTGGGATTGGGAGTTTTAGGATGGCATACATACCTACAACAAAAAGGTGTTCCATTTGAAGGATTGCAGGCACAATTTGAAACTCGTAAAATATTCTCTCAAATTAAGATTGAATCGGAAAGAGCAAGTAGAGATATGGCAGCTGAATTGGGAGAACCCCTATGGTGTAGAGATACAGGTTTCAGAAATACTCACCTAAGAGCAGTAGCACCAACGGTATCAAACTCTAAATTGAGTGGTAACGTGAGTAGTGGTATTGAACCTTGGGCAGCTAACGTATTTACGGAGCAAACTTCTAAAGGTACGTTTATCCGTAAGAATCCTGAATTGGAAAGAGTTTTGAAAAAGATTGGAAAAAATACAAAAGAAACTTGGGATAGAATATTAGAAGATGGTGGTTCGGTGCAAGATTTAGCATTTTTAGATGAGTGGTGTTTCTTGGATAGTAAGTTAGTACAATGTAACGAAGTGACTACGGAAGAGCATCAGAATAAATGTAATTCAGTTAAGGATGTATTCCGTACATTCAAAGAGATTAACCAATTAGATTTGGTAAAGCAGGCAGGTATAAGACAACAATACATTGACCAGGCGGTATCTCTAAACTTAGCATTTCCATCAATCGCTGACCCGAAATGGATTAATCAAGTAACTATGGAAGCTTGGAAGCAGGGAGTAAAAACCCTATATTATATGAGAACCGAATCAGTATTAAGAGGTGATATTGCAGCAAGAGCAACTGACCCGGACTGTGTAAGTTGTGAGGGATAAACAAATAAACAAATAAAAATATGTTAGAAGTTAAGAAATTTTCGGCAAGTTGGTGCGGCCCATGCAAAACATTGGCACCAACATTTAATGAGGTAAAAAATTCATTTAGTGGAGTATCCTTCAACGAATACGATATTGATGATAGTTCAGATGTTGCATCTCAATTTGGAATCCGTTCAGTACCAACTGTATTATTAGTTAAAGATGGTAAGGAAGTAAAAAGAATTGTGGGAGCTCAATCTAAAATGGTATATGAAACTGCCATAAATGAAAATTTAGGATAAAAAATTAGGAAAATCCAAATAAAAGTGTTATATTTGTTACATGGGAATATTAAGGGGTCAAACGCACCCATCTGCCAAACTTACGGATGAGCAGGTGTTACAAATTAGAAGACTATGGCAAATGGGTCATAGGAATATTAAAGTGATTGCCCGAAACAATAAGGTATCACCATCAAATGTGTTAAAAATTATCCAACGTAAAACTTGGACTCATCTAAACGAATTTTGGTCTGGTAGTTTATGAAAATAGAAGGTAAACAATATTGCGATATCTCTAAATTTTCAATTAGAGAGATAAACAAAAACATAGCAAAGGATATCATTGTAAATAACCATTATAGTGGGATATGGACGAAGGTATCCTATGCTATTGGTTTGTTTTACATATCCGAAGATGAACATAATTTTTTTAGTGGTGTAAACGAACAATTAGTTGGAGTTGCATGTTATGGTGACCCGGTTGGTAGAAACGCGGGAGCATCAATATCGGAGTTACTCCCAAGAGATGGTGTGTTAGAATTGACCCGATTATTTGTATTTGATGGATATGGTTCTAACATTGAGAGTTGGTTTGTTGGACAATCGTTTGAATGGTTACGAAAGAATGTACCTAGAATCAAAGCACTAATATCATATTCAGACCCAAATGCTGGACATTTAGGAACGGTATATCAAGCTACCAATTGGATTTATCAGGGTAACAAAATCAGATGGAGTGATAGTTGGAGTTTCAAATGGAACGAAGATGATGAGTGGCATCATAGTAGAACATCTTATGTGAAATACGGAACAAATGACCCAAAGATAATTCAGACAATGGTAACATCTCCATTTTGGATTAAGAGAGAACCCCGTAAGCATAGATATGTGTATATTCTAACCAAAGATAAGAAAGAAAGAAAAGCATTTATAAATTCACTTAAACATGAAGTGTTTCCATATCCCAAAGTGGAGTTGGATATCATTGATGAGGTTCACAAAATGGACCCAATAAATTTGGAAATATCAAATTAATTTTGTAACTTTGTACTATGGCTAAAAAACTAATAGAAGTACCAAACGCAACACAATTTGAAAGAGTTTATAAAGATGAGGATTGTACAATGGTTTGGAAGTATGATACCAACAAATTCCAAAATGGACCTGTATCGGTTGAAATCAAATGGACAGCTGAATATCTTAAAGAAAACAAATCACCAAAAAAACCAAAAGCAGAAGGTAAATTAGGTGAGTTACATGATGCGTTCGCTAAGTTGGATGCTAAACGGAAGAAAAAGAAAAAGCCGGTAGCTAAAAAAAAAATGACAATAAAGAAGAAGATGGCTTCTGGTAAAATATGAAAGTAGAAGGAAAAGATTATTGTGATGTTAGTAAGGTGTATGTTCACCCAATAGCTAAAAACATAGCAAAAGATATTATTGTAAAGAAACACTATACGCACGCTTGGACAGCTTGTAGATACGCATTAGGAATTTATTACAAATCCGATGATGCTAATACATTTGATGGAGATAGATTAATAGGTTGTGTAATTTATGGATTCCCAGTGGGAGCAAAAGCATCAACATCAATTTGTGAAGGATTAACCAAAGATAACATTTTAGAACTAACTCGTCTATATTGTGATGATGGTTATGGTTCTAACATCGAATCATTTGCATTAGGACAGACATTCAAATGGTTAAAAGAAAACGATAAAGTAATCAAAGTACTCCTATCATATGCAGACAATGGGCAAGCACATTTAGGTGGTATCTATCAAGCTACAAATTGGATTTATCAAGGTTTATCATCCGATATAGCACTAATGCCAAATTGGGGTATCTCATTAAGTAAAGACCCTTACAAATGGATTCATAGTAGGACAGTATTCTCTTTATGGGGTAGTGGTAATTTAGCACATTTACAAAACGAAATTGGTAAAGAAGGATACAAAGAATTTTGGAGAAGAGAAGAACCACCAAAACATAGGTACGTTCAGATAATTGCGCAAGATAAGCGGGAGAAGAAAGATTTGATGAGTAGATTGAAGCATGAAATCAAGCCATACCCCAAAGATACTGCATCTTATAATACAGAAGTAGTACATCATTTAACAACATACGAAGTACCTGAAGGTACTGAAAATTTTTGGTAAAATATTTGGAAATATCAAAATTATTTATTACCTTTATAAAACACATAAACCCCTTAAAATATGAAATTAATTGATAGGTTAAAAGAGTTTGTAGAGAGTGATAGTAGGCATAAAGTCATTGTAGCAAAACTTTCGGAAATTAGAGAAATTTTCAAACCAAAAGAAGATGTTCCATCGGTTTTTAAAATTGAATTTTATATTTTTAACTCTGTATGGAATCGTATTCCTAATTTTGGTATTTTCTCTGTATTAGAGGATAAATTAAAATACGCACTTAAAATTGGTAGTGGTATTTCTTCTTATAATCAACTTCCAATTTCTTGGATTGAAGACACAGTTTTTAAAATTAGAAACTTTTTAATGAAAGATAGAGGACACATAACCACTTTGGTGTGTTGGTTGTATTCTAAAAAATTCGCAATTACTGCGTTCGAACGAATTGTAGATAAGTTAATAACAGAATATAAAGCAGTGGATGGGTGGAAAACCGATTATTCGGTTTCACATACTGTTTCTATTTTACAAAAGGTTCAATCTTATATTGAAGAATCGAAGAATCAGCAAAAAAGAGCTGGAACAAAAAAATCAGACCAAACACTTTCTATTCAAAACATTTGTGAAAACGTACCATCATTTGGTAAAACACTTAACGATTTTGAAGTAAGTATTGAAGTTCGTAGAGAAAGTATATATGCTCATATGTTGGAGATTTTATCACTTAATAACACTTATAACAAGTGGATTGAGTATCAAAAGGCTTTTCTTTCTTTTGTTGGTAAGGTAATGAGAAAGGATGGTTCTGATAACTATTTTAGAGATGTTCTTAATATTGAATCAATTCGAAATTATATTGATACTTTAAAAACTTTTATTGGTGATTCTAAAATTACTTTGTTCTCATCTGCAATCACCTCTTACAAACGAAAAGTATCTGAATATAGTGAAATCATTCCAATAAGATTTTTAGGATTGCGAAAGTTAATTACCTTTGATAAGAGAGGTTCTTATTATTACTCATCAACCGAAAGTGATATTGAAGACCAACTTATGGCTCTACATTCTTATCAAATATTAGATTCCAATGGCAATGTTATACAAAAAGGTGTTACCGAAGCGGATGCTAAATTTGAGTTATCACTTATGAATCAAATTGCAGATAACTTAAAATGGGATGAATACGAAGAAAAAAGAAAGAAATTATTAGGTTCTCAACCTGATAAATTAAACACCAAAAATTTAGAAGATGCTTCATTGGGTAAAGAAGATTTTGCAATGGCTTGTGTGGATGCTGTTATGGAATTAAGAGAATCTTTACCTCATATGGGTGATAGAAAATCGGAAAAACAAATTAATTTATTGGTTACTGATTTTGTTAATGAATTGATTGCACAAATGGAAGAGGTAGTTGATGATGAAACTCTTTTTAATAGTGGGGCTACGATGGAAAACCGATTCCAAAAGTTGATTTTGCCAACCTACATTAAACTTAAAAATTCATACAAATCACAATCACCAACAGATAACAAACAAAGTATTTACGAAACGTTACTTAATGAACTTAAACAATTCTTAAATGGACAAACTAAATTCAAAGTGATGAAGTTTACAAACGAATCTTACAAAAATCCTGAAATTTCTACTATTGATTTTGGAATTAATAAAAGAGGAAATGCTAATTTGGATTTAGGACAAAGAGTCCAAAGTATGGGATATACAATTTCAAATTGTATTATTCAGCAAAAACACCACAATCGTTCACAACATGATGGTGACCACAATATTTCAAATGTTGATTATTGGAAATGGTATTCTAAAACAAATTTAGAAATTGTAACTAAAAACCAACAATATTTCATTGATAATTTTGAATTTGAAGTATTAAGTGATGCTAAAAAATTAAACGAAATTTTTAATGGATAAAATGAAAGTATTAGTAATACCAAATTACACAAACTTTGGCTCTAACAAAGATATAAATAGAGATTCATTTTTGCTGGTATTTAAAGCATTTTTAGATAACACAAAAATAGGTAAGGAATGGGAGTTTGTACTCCCATATCCTGACATGGATAACCATCCTGGTATTATCAATACATTTGAATATCCAAACGTATCACTTCGAAGAATGGATGGGTTAGATTGCTTTCCTCCAAAGATGCGGGTAAACTATCCATATAAGTTTTTTCACCGATTAATTGATAAGGAAAATTTTAATCTAATTTGGTCACATTTACCTGAATGGACTCACGAATATAAAATTACTCGTATTTACAACAAAACTCAACCTATTATCGGATACTGCCATTGGTGGGAAATAAAAGATAATGGTGCTAGAGATGATAACTCTTTTTGGAAAAACGTAAAGGGTATGTTGGATATGAAAGTGTGTGGTGTAAACTCACAATGGGTTAAGGATTTGGTAATCAAAAGAGCATCTGAAGATTTCCAACCACATATTATTGAGAAATTAGATAAGATTATTCAGCCTTGGTATTTGGGTACGGATGAATTTGTAGAACCAAGGGAATACAAACCAAAAACTATTGTGTTTAATCATAGGGAAGGGGTATATACAGGTTCAGAATGGTTCTTCGAAGCTATGGATAATCTATGGAAAGAAAGACAAGATTTTGAAGTATGGACTAGTTTGAAAGATATGAAAAAACCATACACAAAATACATTGGACATGCCGATAGAAATGTTTATATGAATCAACTATCACAAGCTCATTTTGGAGTTGGTTGTTTTCAAACATATTCAGCATGGAGTATGAGTACAACAGATGGATTGAGTAGAGGTGTTCCATATGTACTACCAAACGGATTATGTTACCCTGAAATGGTTGGTAATGATTATCCACTACTATATAATTCCAAAGAGCATTTTAAAGAAGTAATTGTTGGGTTATTAGATGGAACAATTGAAAGACCCGATGTAAGTGCAATATCAAAAGCCCTATTATGGGAGAACTCATTAAAGAGTTGGGATATTGAAAACAATTTTGAAAAAACCGCTAGAATATTTGAAGATTAATTATGTATCAAAACTGCTATTATCAGAGAGAAAAGAATTTAGTGCACATTTGGGATGATAAACAAGGATATAGAAGTTTTCCTTACACTCGTTATGCGTATGAAAAAGCCGAAAGGGGTGATTACACATCGTTATATGGTGATAAACTAACAAAGATATACAAATTTAAGGGAGATGACCCTAATTTGTTTGAATCGGATGTTGCCGAAACTACTAGAGTATTGGTTGATACTTATACGGATTCGGATGTTCCATCGGAAGGGCACGTTATCTTAACATACGATATTGAGTGTGAGATGGAGACGGGATTGCCGGATACTGAAAAAGCTGAAAATGAATTAACCGCAATTGGTTTGCATGATTCAGCAGCTGACCAATACTATGTCCTTATTATGGATAAGAGTGGTAAGATGGTGGAGAAGAAAACCGATACGGCAATTGTAATTCCATTTGTGGATGAGAGGGATATGATACTTAAATACTTAGATTTATATGAGTATATTAATCCCACAATCGTTACAGGTTGGAACATTGATTACTTTGATACACCTTATTTATACAATCGTATTAAGAGGGTGTTGGGTCAAAAACATGCTAATCGATTATCACCTATTGGAGAATGTTTCTGGTCACCATATCGTAAGAGATTCTTTATGGCGGGGGTATCCTATTTGGATTATTTAGGATTGTACAAAAACTTTACATATACGGAGTTGGATAACTATCGTTTGGATAGTATTGCAATGAGAGAGTTGGGTAGAGGTAAGATTGAATACAAAGGTAATTTGGATATCCTATTCAGAGATGATATTGAAAAGTTTATTGAGTATAACTTAGTGGATGTTCAGTTAGTTGTAGATATGGATGCAAAACTACAATTCATTGATACTGCTAGAGGTATCTGCCATGCTGGGCACGTTCCGTATGAGGACTTTGTATATTCATCAAAGTATTTGGAGGGAGCACTATTAACTTACTTAAAGAGAAAGAACATTGTAGCACCTAACAAACCTGCGGATAGACAAGAAAGGATGCAGGCATTGAGAGATAATGACCAAGAGAAATTTATTGGGGCATATGTAAAAGCACCTATTGTTGGTAAGTATGATTGGATATATGACTTGGACTTAACATCACTATATCCATCCATCATTATGACTCTTAACATATCACCTGAAACAAAGGTAGCTAAGATTGATAATTGGGATGCTCAAAAGTATATGAAGGGTGAGATTGATGAATTCTTTATTGGAAACCGAACGATATCAAAAGAAAACTTAAAGAAACTATTAGAAGAAAGTAAGTATTCGGTATCATCTAATGGTGTAATGTATAGAACCGATAAAGCTGGTTGTATCCCTGATATTTTAGATTTGTGGTTCTCTCAACGTGTGGAGTTCCGTAAGTTGGAAAAACAATTTGGTGAAAGTGGTGATAAAGAAAAATATGCATTCTATAAGAAAAGACAGTTAGTACAAAAGATTTTATTGAACTCATTATATGGAGTATTGGGATTACCTGCGTTCCGTTTCTATGATGTTGATAATGCAGAAGCTGTAACAACAACAGGTCAAACTGTAATTAAATCTACGGCTGATATGGCTAATATTAAATACAATAAAGAGTTAGGAACAACCGGACAGGATTTCAACATATACATTGATACGGATTCGGTATTCTTTTCAGCAGTACCTATATTAGACCATAGATATGAGAATTGGAAAGCTGATAATGATACTGAAATTGCATTGAAAGTAGATACAATTGCTGGTGAAACGCAGGATTTCTTAAATAACTTTTATGATGTATTATCGGAAAGAGTATTCAATGTAGATAAAACCAAACATAGATTCCAAATCAAAAAAGAGTTTGTATCTAAATCAGGTATTTGGATTGCTAAGAAACGATATGCACAATGGATTATTGCGGAAAATGGTATTCCATGCGATAGATTGGATGTTAAAGGATTGGATGTGGTTCGTTCATCATATCCTGCACAATTCCGTAAGTTTATGAGTGGTATCCTAATTGATATTCTAAAAGGTGAAACGGAAGATGTACTAACTGATAAGATACATGATTTCAAAAAGGATTTAGTTAATATGGATGTAACTTCAATCGCTAAGAATTCAGCAGTTAAAGAGTTATCTAAATACATACCAAAGAAAAAGGATAATAGAGCAATGTTTCAATTCAATAGTGGAACTCCGGCGCACGTTAAGGCGGCAATTGCACATAACCAACTAATAACTCACTTTAATATCCAAAATACCTGCGAACCAATGAAAGATGGTGATAAGATTAAGTGGGTATATCTAAAGCAAAATCCATATGGTTTGGATGGATTGGGATTTAAGGGATATGAGGATTCAGACCAAATTATGGATTTGGTAAAAACTTACATCGATTATGATAAAATCTTTGAAAGGGAATTACTAAAGAAGTTAGAGGATTTCTATGGAGCATTGGGTTGGGGTGAGGTTCTTTCCTCACAAAAAACAGCTGAAAAGTTTTTCTCTTTTTAGTTGGAATATTCACAAAATATTTGTATCTTTGTGAACGAATATAAAATAAATAAAACAATAAATAACTAATTATGAACAGAAGCAAATTTGATGGTTTCGTTGGTCGTTACAACTTAGGTGGTGAGATTGAATCCGTTATGGTAAAATCCGATGAGAATAACTTATCGGTAAGAATGATTTCAGATGATAAAACTTTATTAGGTGATGTAAGTGTTGCCGAATCGGATTTCCCAAATGGTGAGTTTGGTATTTACACAACATCACAATTAAAAGGTTTGTTATCAGTATTAGATGATGCTATCACTATTGAAGAAGTGACTGGGGCATTAAAGTTTTCCGATAAGAAAACTAAAGTACAATATATGTTAGCTGCACCATCGGTTATCCCTGCGGTACCTGATTTGAAAGCACTTCCTCCATTTGATGCAGAAATCACATTAGATGATGATTTTGTAAATAAGTTTATCAAATCAAAAGGTGTGTTATCGGATGCAGATACATTTACATTTATTCACAAAGGTGGTAAGGGTGAGATTATTTTAGGATATTCTTCAATTAACTCCAACCGAATTTCATTGGATGTAGATTCAACTGCAACTAATGATATCGAACCAATTGCATTTTCTGCAAAGTATTTGAAAGCTATCTTAATGGCTAACAAAGGTTCTAAAACATCTTCATTGAAAAT
>Ga0164293_10004378_pt1 | contig 12079 bp, 11 predicted proteins | sample GEODES118metaG_FD_111487 | JGI IMG/M metagenome (GOLD analysis project Ga0164293, IMG submission 111487) | Eutrophic lake water microbial communities from Lake Mendota, Wisconsin, USA - GEODES118 metaG | ecosystem: Environmental > Aquatic > Freshwater > Lake | place: USA: Lake Mendota... | reverse complement strand
TCTTCCTATAGAGCCGTCGTAGACTACGACGTTGATAGGACGGGTGTGGAAGCGTGGTAACACGTTAAGCTTACCGTTACTAATAGCTCAATTGGCTTGATTTATGCACTGAAAAAATTTTATTGATACAAATTACAAATTTATTTAGTTAAGTTTAAAGGATATGAATTTTATATTCATTTTAATAAAAATTTATGAAAAAAAACAATTCTTATATAAATGATAAAATAGACTTAAGTAAATAATAAAAAAAACTTTGGAATGAAAAAATTTTAATACTTTTTATCAGCCTTATTTTTATTGTTGCAGGTTTTGTCTACGGCGCTCTTCAACCTAAAATTTATAAAACAGAAATCATCCTTCGTGAAGCACATTCATCTTTATTTGAAACCTACCGGTCTTTTCTCAGCAAAAAACTAAATTCTGTTAAATCATTTTCTTGATAATAGATTGACGTAAAATGTCATTTTACTTGGTCAGCGCGCCGATATTCCCACTGTCATGGACGGATTGGATTTGCATATTTTATCATCATCCATCGGTGAAGCTTTTCCTAATGTTGTTGCGGAAGCCATGCTGTGTGGTACGCCTTGTGTTGTAACGGATGTGTGCGATGCCGGTCTTGATTGTAGGTGAAAGTAGTTGGATTGTACCACCAAAAGAACCGCAAAGCTTAGCCAATTCCATCATGCAGGCGCTTCAAGAAAAACAAATCAAACAACAAGCCTGGTTATTACGTAAAGAAGCTTGTCGCAGTCGAATTGTTGATAATTTTAGCATGGAAAAAATGATAGAGGGTTATTGTCGTGTTTGGTTTAATTAATGCCGGAGGTGTCCTGTTCTTTAGCCAATAAGCAGCCAGGAAAATTAGACATGCTGATTGTCTTAAATAGATTATAAAATTTTTGTTTAATTAATTAATTAAATTATGATAAACATGATTAATATGCGCAGACTGTTTTTTATAACCTTATTAATATGCATGACAAATACCAGCGCATACGCATACATAGATCCAGGTTTAGGAAGTATTTTGATTCAGGCAACTATAGGGGCTATTGCTGCTGTTAGCTTAACAATCAAAATTTACTGGCAAAAAATAAAAGATTTTTTTATTAAAAGAAAAAAAAAAGATTTTGATTCTAAATAATTTTAGTGCCGAACCTTCATCATTTAGAGATAACCTTGGAAATATTTTTTATTTTGAAAATAAAGTTATTAGAACAATTAACAAAATTGGAAAAAAAAATTTTGAATTTATCTTAGATAAAAAAATTTTAGAGGACTCAATTTCAAATAATTTTTTAATTAATACAAAAATAGTTAGAAAGGATGATCTGCCAAATTTTTTTTCTAAATTTGAATACGTTGTAGAAAGTGACTTTATACCATATATTTCTTATCCATATGAATGGTCATTCGAACAGTTAAAATACGCTGCAATCTGTCATTTAGATTTTCAAATATTTTTATTTGACAAGGGTGCAGTTTTAAGAGACGCCTCAGCTTATAATATTCAATTTATTGGATCAAAACCTGTATTTATAGATTTACTCTCTATAAAAGAATATGAGGATGGCGAACATTGGTTTGGATATAAGCAATTTTGTGATAATTTTTTAAATCCATTGTTGCTTGGATCTATTAAAGGAATTCAACATAATGGTTGGTTTAGAGGTAATTTTGAGGGTATACAAACTGTAGAATTAAATAAATTATTAAATTTATGGGATAAATTATCATTAAGAATTTTTTCACATGTGCATTTACAAGCTAAATCAATCACTCAAAGCATAGAAAGTTCAAATAAAATTTCAAAGAAATTTCATAGTATAAATAAATTATCTAAAAACTCATATATTTCAATTATCAAACAGTTAAGAGACTGGATATCAAATTTATCATTTAAAAAGGAAACTACAGTTTGGAAAAATTATTCAAAAGAAAACACTTATGATGATGCAGAATATAAACAAAAAAAAAAAATTGTTAGTGAATTCATAAGAAAAAGAAATCCTAATACGATAATAGATTTGGGTTGTAATGACGGAGATTATAGCAATTTATGTCTTGATCATGGAGTTAAGAACGTGGTTGGTTTTGATTTTGATCATAACTCAATATCAAGAGCATTTCTAAGAGCAATGAACAATAAAAGAAGTTTTTTGCCACTAGTTTTAGATGCATCAAATCCTAGTCCAAGTCAGGGATGGTTTCAAAAAGAACGAAAAGGCTTTCTTGAAAGATTTAATGCAGATGCTTTAATTGCATTAGCATTTGAACATCATTTGGTTATTGCAAAAAATATTCCAATTGAACAATTTATTGATTGGTTGTTAAATATTTCAAAGAATGGTTTAATTGAATTTGTTCCTAAATCAGATGAAACAATTCAAAAAATGCTTAGATTTAGAGAAGATGTTTTTTTGAATTATTCAGAAACAGAATTTGAAAATTGTTTAAAAGCAAAATCGAATATTATAAATAAGAATTTAATTACCAAAAGTGGAAGAATTATATATGAGTATAAAGCTAGTTAGTTAAAAGATAAGATCTTTTATCAAAAAGTGCCTTTCCATCATCTTTTCCACCTTTGATAATGCCATTTAACACATTTACACCGTTTACTTTATTCATGAACCCGTCAAAAAATTTTCTTTCTACTTTTAATTCATTAAACAGATTTTTGTTGTTCGTGATATTAGATAATATGGCAGGAAATATATCTTGAGTTATCATTATATTTTGTTCAATATTGGAAATATCTTTAGGCCAATGAATGCTTAAAAATGTACCATACCTATCTTGTAAATCATATTTATCTATCGTATTAACATCATATTTTCTAAGTTCTCTACAATTTTTTGTTAAATAAGGTCCGTGGTCACCTAAAAGTACTATTATAGAATTTGGGTCATTTTTAATTAAACTAAAAATATCATTTTTCATTTCTATGTTCGCTTTTTTCATACCTTTAAAATAAATTTCTTTTTCATTTAAACGACATTTGCCAGAATTTTGTGAATGCCCAGGGTATTTATTATGCGAGTAGAAAAGTGTAGATTTTTCACTAGACTCTAAATATTTTTTTTTCAACTCCAAATATTCATCATAACTAATACCATCAAAAATATCGTTAAATCCAAATTCACCTTTGAAAATACTTTTTGTTAAAGTTCTTCCACCCGTTTTGGTTACATCAGCCTTTGGATGATACTCATCCCAACTTATGGGAGTTGAGTCAAAATAATAGGATGAAGAAAACAAACCTTTGGTCTTATATCCATTAGCCTTTAATAGATCTAGAGCAAAGGCATTACCAGAAGTATAGTATCTAACTGGTTGAAAAAGTTCGCCTTCTATCTCTAATATTCTAGAAGTGGACTCCAAAGATGTACTAGCATTAGAATAAATTCCGTCATAAACTGTAAAACCTTTTTTTTTTAAAAAATTTATCTGATCAATATTATCAAACCCATAATAATTAAGAGTTTCCAGATTTGCATAAGATTCATATATAAGTATATAAATATTTTTTTTTTCAATTATTTTATTATTATTGTTATTTAAAAATTTTTCAATTTTATTAGTATTTTCTTGAACTTTAGTTTTTTTTTGAAAACGTTCGTAAAAATTTATAATTAAATCTTCGCGATAATATAAACCAGAACCAGAGATCATAAATAAAATGACAACTGTATAAGTTATTCTCTTATTAAATAAATAAAGAAAATACAAAACAATAAAAGAAATAATTAAATATAATCCTTGAGTCAAAAACTGACTATTTAATATATGATCACTTGGATTATAAGATATTTTAGCCATATTCAAAACTGCAAAAGATATGGCTACTCCTGAAATCATAAGAATATTGTATGAAGCAAAGTAACTAAAAAATATGGGAAAAATAATACTAAAGAATATACTAAAGACTAATGTCATTCCGATTAGATAAAACAAACCATTAAAATCAAGATACCCAAGATTTATTAAAGCATAATTGATCACGGGTGACATTGGGAATGCTAAAAGAAGAAAATCCTTTAAATTAGGTAAACTAATTTTTTTTTTAACTTTAAAAGGCGTATCAAAAAACCAATAAATTAAAAGTATAATACTAATAACAACTAATACTAAGATTACAATTTTAGACCCTCTAAATAAAAATTTTGAATTTACGCCTTCCGGAATTATAAATCCAATTATTGTCATGCTAACTACAGTGAAAAAACCACAGATAACTAAATCTAATAAAAATTGTTTGTTTATTTTGAAATTCATTATTTTATAATTGTGATTTTGATTATTATGCTCTTTTTGATAATAAATATATTTTTTAAATAAACATTTTGTATGTACTAAAACAAAAAAAAGAATGTTGTAAACACTAAATATACATTATTATTAATTAATCAAAATCACAATTATAAAAAAATATTGCAATGTTTTTTATCAGAATAGCCTTTAATGAATAATCAAATTTTAAGCGACGAAGAGCGAAAAAATATTAGAGCTGATCTTCATAAAAAGCAGGATGTGGGCTCAAAGAGTAACTTGCAGTATAATAAAAAAATAAAGTTTTTTTTAAAATATACTGACGGTAAATCAGTGCTAGATTTAGGATCTGTAGACCATTATGAAGGTAATTTTAAAAGTCAAGATTGGCTATTTAAAGCCTTAAAGACTAATTCCAAGAGTATTGTTGGCTTGGATTACTACGAGAAAGGAGTGATTGCCCTACAGAAGCTTGGATTTAATATTATTTATGGAGACGCTCAAGATTTTAAATTTGATACAAGCTTTGATGTTGTTACAGCTGGCGACATTATAGAGCACCTGACTAACTTAAATAGTTTGCTTAAGTGCGTACGCAATGCTCTGAGACCGGGAGGTATATTAGTAATCTCTACCCCGAATCCTTGGTGTTGGAAGTATTTTTTTTATCATTTATTAATAGGTAAATTAACGGCCATAAACAAAGAACATACTGCCTGGTTCTATATTCAAACGCTTACTCAATTGTTAAGCCGTTATAATTTTGAGATTATTGAGTATAAATATTCTAGTCACAGATTATATGAAAATTTAACTCCATTACCTAAAAATATTAAGCACACAACTTTAAATCTAGCATTTAAATTAAAATTTAAATGATTACAAAAAAAATTCTTATCACAGGGGCATCCGGGTTTATTGGATCAGCAATTTTGATTAGATTAAATAAACTTAATTTTACAGTTCGGTCTATATCTGGAAAATCTATTCTAGAATCTCAATTAAAATTTGATAGATTAGATAATTTTATTAACAAAAGTATAGGTTCCAAAATAAACTGGGCAGAATTATTATCCGACGTCTCATGTATTATTCACTGCGCAGGAAAATATTCGGATAATAAACAAGAGAATAATACATTACTTTTTTACCGCAAATCAAATGTAGAATTAACTAGTGATCTTGCAAAACAAGCTGCATTTTTTGGAGTAAAGCGCTTTATATTTTTAAGTACAATTGGAGTGAATAGTCTTTTTTTAGAAAAATCAAAAAGCTTTTCTATTAATGATACTCCCAAATTAGTTGATAAATATCAGATATCTAAATGGGAGGCAGAACAGGTATTATTAGAAATATCTAAACAAACAGGATTAGAGACCGTAATTATTAGACCCCCTTTAGTTTATGGCGAGAATCAAAAGGGAAAATTTTTGAACTTATTAAATTTAGTTTATAATCGAATACCATTACCTTTTGATAAGTTTGATAACTTAAAATCTTTTATTAACATTGAAAACTTAGTAGATTTGATTATTAAATGTATTGATAATCCTAACGTTTCAGGAAAAACTTTATTTGTTTCAGATGGCGAGGATATATCAATTCCGGATTTAATAAGAAAATTATCAAAATTAATGAAAAAATCTCCAAGAATTTTTTCACTTCCCGTACCTATAATTAAATTAATCTTTAGTTTATTTAATAAAAAAACGTATATCGATAAATTAATCTGCCCTTCACAAATTGATAATTCTTACGCCTGCGAAGTATTAAAATGGAAACCAGTAATTAGTTTGGACAAAGGGTTAGAGAAAACGGTTAATTGGTATCTAAAAAATCGATGATACGTTTGTTGGATATACTGGTCTCTTTCCTTAGTTTGATTTTATTATCTCCACTATTTATTTTGATATTTCTAACAGGATTTTTAGATACTGGTTCTCCTTTATTTACTCAAAAAAGAGTTGGATACAATTTAAAAACTTTCACTTTATTAAAGTTTAGAACAATGAAGATAGGCACTCCTTCTTCGGGCACACATTTGATTGATAGATCAAAAGTTACTTATTTTGGAAATTTTCTTAGAAAATTTAAATTAGATGAGTTACCACAGTTATTAAATGTACTAATCGGTGATATGAGTTTTGTCGGTCCACGTCCATGTTTGCTTAATCAAACAAGATTAATTATTGAACGCAAAAAAAAAGGAGTATTCAAAGCAAAACCAGGGATTACTGGATTATCTCAAGTTTCTGGCATAAATATGTCAACACCTAAACTTCTTGTAAAAACTGATTTAATAATGATTAAACAGATAAATTTATTTTACTATTTTTATTATATCTTTAAGACGTTTTTGTTAATTTTTAAAAAAAGTAATTAATTATATGATTTTGCTCATTATAGTTCTAACAATTCCTTTTCTGATTTGGGGTCCTTTTTTTCCGGATTTGATTATTAGTTTATCAGCCTTAGTATTTTTAGTTTATGTTATTAGAAAAAAAAAACTTTATTATTTTAATAATAAACCTTTAATTATTTTTTTTATTTTTTGTGCCTATTGTATTTTAGTTAGTATTTTTGTTGCAAAAGATTTTATGCTTAGTTTTGAAAGCTCTTTATTTTATTTTAGAATTGGGTTGTTTAGTTGTCTTATTTGGCATTTACTTGAACAAGATAAAAAAATATTAAATTATTTTTATTATGCGTTAGTGATTAGTTTTTCTGCTTTAATAGCTGATGGTTACATTCAATTTTTTAAAGGCACTAATATTTTAGGGTTTCCAAAAGCAGGAGATCGTATCTCATCTTTTTTTGGCGATCAATTAATTATGGGATCTTATTTATCAAGATTATTTCCTTTGTTATTTGCTTTATTTATAGTGAAAGAGAAAAAGAAATTAGAATTATATTTTATGACTTTATTTTTTCTTCTTCTAAGCGGTATAATTTTAATTTCTGGTGAAAGGGCGGCCTTTTTTTTCTATTGTTTATCATTTCTATTTATTGTTATTTTTATTAAAGGTTATAAAAAATTCAGAATATTATTATCAGTTGGTTCCTTAATTATTATTATAATTATTATTTCAAGTTTTGGCCAAGTGAAAAATCGTATGTTATCCAAACCTGCAAGCACTATAACAAAATCTATCTTTACCCCAGCTCACGATAGTCTCATTCGCACCGCTTATAATATGTTTCTTGATAAACCCCTTGTTGGCCATGGACCAAAAATGTTTAGAGTGATTTGTAAAGATGAAAAATATGCAACAGGAGTTACGCCTTGTATGATGCATCCGCATAATTTTTATGTGCAGTTATTAGCTGAAACTGGAATAATTGGATTTAGCTTTTTATTTAGTGTTTTTGTTTATGTTTTGTATTGCGCTTATAGACAATTTAAAAGTATTATTTTAAAAGAAAGAGAGTATCTAACCAATTATCAGGTTTGCTTGTTAGCTGGAATATTAATTACTGTTTGGCCCTTAACTACTAATGGCAACTTTTTTAACAATTGGTTAATGATCGTCTATAGTTTGCCTGTAGGATTTTATCTTCACTCTATTTATGGAAAAAATAAAGAAGAGGTCTATAAAAATCAAAATTAAAGACCATCTTAAAATTAATTAATCTATTACTCATTTTTTCCAATTTTTTTAATAACTTTTTGATCATATTTGAATTAGTTATAAATACTCAAGCCATATCAAAATTTAGGTACTGTAAAAAAGTAATTACTAATTTTGATTAAAACTTTAGTTTTGTATAGAATTAATTTTATAAATAAGTTTAAAATTGTATTATGAGTATTAAGCACCAGTTAACGGCCAGTATTTTAGATTTGCCTCGTACAGCAAAACAAATGATCGCTATTTTAAGCGATGTGAGTTTTTGCGTAATTTGTGCAGTGGGAGCATTTTATTTAAGGTTAGAGCAATTTGTTCCTTTAAAAGGACCGGTGATCACGGCAGCTTGGGTTGGAGTTGTTTTAGTTATCCCGATATTTTGGCTTAGCGGATTATACCGAACTATTTTTAGATTTTCAGGATCGAGTATTATTTTTTCTGTTTTTATTGCTGTTATAATTTTTGGCTTAATATATTTTTGTGTATTTGGATTGTATAGAGTGCAAGGGGTTCCAAGATCCATCGGAATACTTCAGCCCATGCTTTTATTTTTTGTAGTTGCTGGTTCAAGGTTGTTTGTAAAATTTATTTTAGGAACCTCTGTTTCCAAAAAAACTAAATCATATAAAGCCACCTTAATTTATGGTGCGGGCAGCGCAGGTCGTCAGTTAGCCAGTTCCTTAGATAGTAATATTGAATATAAAGTGTGTGGTTTTTTAGATGATGATGACAGATTACAGGGCCAAGTGTTACAAGGACTGTCCATTTATAATGTGGATCAGTTAGAAGAACTTATTCAGTCAAAGAATATTGAACTCGTGTTACTGGCCTTACCATTGATTAGTCGTTTACAGCGAAATCAGATTTTAGAAAAACTTCGCTCTTATAAATTAGCTGTTCAAACTTTGCCTTCGATAACAGATATTATTGATGGGAAAGTGACCATGTCGGATATTAAAGAGCTTGATATAAATGATATTTTAGACCGCGAACCTGTTGCGCCAAAAGAAGAATTGTTATTAAAATATATTAATAATCAAGTGGTGTTAGTGACGGGAGCGGGCGGATCTATTGGTTCAGAACTTTGCCGGCAGATTGTAAGAGGCAAACCTAAAACATTAATTCTTTGTGAACTTAATGAATTTTATCTTTATAAAATTTATGAAGAATTAATAACAATAAATCAAATGATAAAAATTGTCCCGTTACTTGCAAATGTGCAAGATGAAAATAAAATGAATGAAATTTTAAAATCATTTAATGTTGAAACCATTTATCATGCCGCAGCTTATAAACATGTACCTCTGGTTGAGGCTAATATTTGTGAGGGGATATTAAATAATGTTTTTGGAACTTGTGCAGTTGTTAAAGCTGCAATTAAACAACAAGTTTTAAATTTAGTTTTAATCTCAAGCGATAAGGCGGTACGGCCTACTAATATTATGGGGGCTTCAAAACGTTTAGCTGAACTTTGTGTTCAAGCTTTGTATCATGAGCAGTCTAGTCATAAAATGAATATGTCGATGGTGCGTTTTGGTAATGTCTTAGAGTCTTCTGGCTCGGTCATTCCGAAATTTAAACAACAAATTAAACAAGGCGGCCCGATAACCTTAACTCATCCTGAGGTTACTCGTTATTTCATGACCATCACTGAAGCGGCTCAACTTGTTATTCAAGCAGGTACTTTGAGTAATAACTGCGATGTTTTTGTCCTAGATATGGGAAAGAGTATTAAAATTAAAGATTTAATTTATCGTATGATTCAATTATCAGGATTAAGCGTTAAAGATGAGGTGAATCCAGAAGGAGATATTGAAATTAAAGTTATAGGCCTTAGAGCTGGGGAGAAATTATATGAAGAATTATTGTTAGGCGATAATCCCCAACCAACGACCCACGAAAAAATTAAAAAAGCACAGGACCCTTTCATTCCGCTTCATCAATTAGAAAAAGATTTAAATGCCTTACGATCATTATTAGTCGCTCATAAAGTTGCGGAAGTAAAAGCGATGTTAGAGAAAATAATAGACACCTATCAATCTGAATATAAAATCGTTGATTACCTGTATACAGAGCAGGCAGGTTTAACAAAAGATGATGTTAAAAAAAGTCCCACACTTAGCAGGTCTGGCAAAGTTATTAATATAAATAAATAGGCACAACTAATGCTTCAGTTTAGCGGCTGCTGTATTTAATGTTTTGACTATTGTCTTTTTTTTAGTGTAAAATCTTGCCTGGCAATTATTGTTCTAGGATACGGCATGGCAGTGTAACATGCTCAGCATGCTTTAAAAAAAGATGGTTGATAAATTAAAAGCAAATGGAATGCCAGGTCACATGAATATTTTATTAGCAAAAGCAAACGTTCCCTATGATGATGTATTTGAATTAGAAAATATCAATAATGATTTTTCCAATACGGATGTAAGTTTTGTTATTGGCGCAAATGATGTAACTAATCCTGCGGCCAAAACAGATAAAACTGATCCTATTTATGGCATTCCAATTCTTGATGTTGAAAAATCAAGATCGGTACTATTTGTCAAACGAAGTTTATCTTCAGGTTATGCCGGTGTAGATAATGAATTATTTTACAAAGATAACGCGTTAATATTATTTGCTGACACCAAAAAAATGGTTGAAGAAATCTCCAAATTATTAGATTGATAATTGTTATTAAAAAACTTCATAAAAAATGGATAATTTAAAAAAAAAATGGATAATTTAAAAAAAAATTTTAAATTCCTTTTTTTTTTAATATGCATAGGATTTTTATTTTATAAATTTAATAATAATTTTTCGTATGTTTCAGGCAAAGTACAGCTAGGTATATTTGAAATTTCTTTCATACTTTTTTGTGCTGTAATTTTTTTCAATATAATAAATCTTAAAGCGTTTTTGTTAATAAAATCTTCAGTAGGATACGCCTATGGTTATAGCGATTGGTCCAAATTATATTTTGAGAGCTTGATAATAAATTCAATTATTGCTCTCTCTGGAACTGCGTATAGAGCCATTGCGTTAAAAAAAAGAGATATTAACTACACTAAATTTATTGCAATAAACTATTTATTACTTGGTTCATATATTTCAATATCCTTATTACTTGTTTCATTAGAGTTATTATTTATAAACACAAATTTTTCCAAAGTTAGTATAATTTTAGCAGGGATATTGATTTTAATCCTTTTTTTTTTTGGTCCAACTATTTTAGAAAATTTTACAAAGTTTTTTTTCAAATTTAAAATATTGAGCAAGTTTGAAGTACCAGTAAATAAGTTATTTGAAATAATAAAAAAAATTTTTTCTAAAAAAAAAGTAATAATCATATTATTTTTAAATACAATAATAGTTCATATATTTGAAATAGTACTTTTTTATTTCGTGTGTACTATTTTTTTGGGAAATATAAATGCACAGACTATAATTATATTATTTGTAGTAAGTTTTATTATTGATAGAATACCGTTCGTTGCCGAAACACCAGGTTTTAGTGAAATAATTATAGGCTTTATTGGTGTGTCGCTCGGTTTTGTTTTTGTAGATGGTGCAATTTTAAAATTATTATTAAGATTGTTAACTTATTTTTCTATTTTATTAAATAGCGGAGTATATTTTGTTATAAGTTATTATGATAAAAATAAATTTGTAGAAGTATAGATAAAAAATTACACCTGTAGCTTAATAGTAGAGCAATGCATTGACATTGTAGGGGTAGTTGGAGCGTAGCCAACTAAGTGAACTAAATTGATTATAATAATTATTTTTCTTAAAAATCAGTTTCAATTCTCCTTCATTAATACAAACAACCATAGTTGGCCGATAATAATAAGTTATAATTATTTATTATTGATATTTTTTGGTTGCGGGGCTTGGATTTGAACCAAGGACCTTCAGGTTATGAGCCTGACGAGCTACCAGACTGCTCCACCCCGCGATAAAGTTTTTTACTTATATCATTATATTTTAAATTATCTACTTTTGCCAAATCTGGGAGTGGTACTGAAATATTTAAGATATTTACAAAAGAATACTATTTATGTACAAGACCTTGCCTGGTGATTATTGCAAAGGAGTAACACCCGATCCCATTCCGAACTCGGTAGTTAAGCCCTTTAGCGCCAATGGTACTTTGTCTTAAGGCACGGAAGAGTAGGTCGTTGCCAGGCTTTATA
>Ga0164293_10004377_pt1 | contig 12081 bp, 10 predicted proteins | sample GEODES118metaG_FD_111487 | JGI IMG/M metagenome (GOLD analysis project Ga0164293, IMG submission 111487) | Eutrophic lake water microbial communities from Lake Mendota, Wisconsin, USA - GEODES118 metaG | ecosystem: Environmental > Aquatic > Freshwater > Lake | place: USA: Lake Mendota... | reverse complement strand
GCAAGCTTCAGCCATGCCAAACGCCGAGATCAGCGCATCCGAGCGCAGTCCATAGGGCGAGGTCGCAGATAAAAATTCATTCACAGTTGAATAGGAGATCAGTTCTCCAGCGCTCAAAAGTCCCTTGACGCAAGAGAGATCCCAATGGCCAGACTCGACCGTTTTGAGTGCTTTGCTGATGAGTGCAAAAGCAAAGTTTGGGGCCCAGCCGTGCGTGATGCGATAGGTGTCGATGAGGTCGAGCCATCTTAAGGGCTTAGCCAGCACGTACTCTTTTGGTGCGTAGACTAATGCGCTTCCAGCAATGATCGGACTGAGATGGTAAGCAGAGATATTGCCAATATGATCAAACGGTAACCAGCTCAAAATCACATCGCTGGCTTGGTTGCGACAGAGTATGTTTGCACCGACTCCGCGCGACATCATATTGCGGTGTGTCAGTGTCACGGCCTTGGACAGACCTGTGCTGCCCGAAGAGAGTGTGTAGAACGCGGTGTCGTCTGGCTGTGCCTGATGGATGGCCTTTATGGGAGCATGATCACGGATTTGCTCAATGCTGACAATATTCGCCCGTGCCAGAGCTGGGGCGAAGCCAGAGGCTTTGATGGCAGAACTCAGGATCTCAGTTGTGCAAATCAGAGGTTCGTCTAATAAATTCCAAAGATGGAGCAGTTGCTCCAAAGAGCGACTTTCGATGTCGTAACTGACTGGAATCGGAACGATGACCGGTTCGAAACCGCCGAATAAACATCCCCAAAATGTCGGCAAAATATCTTCGCTGGCGGCAAGTTGAAGGATGACCTTATCCTTGGGACGTAGTCCGGCAGCGGTCAATCCGGCGCACACACTCTTGGCGTGGGCAATCAGAGATCCGTAGTTCTGCACGTTCTCAATCCCGTTTTGATCAAGATAGATGATCGAGGTCAGGGGATCTGCGGCAACAAGCACGCTCGGTAAAGTCTGAAGACTTTCCGTTAGCGTGGGAAGAAGGGATGCACCTTGAAGAAATGCTGCTTTGGCTGTCATGACAGTTGAATATAGGCCCTATCCTGCGGAGACTTATGTTATTCGCACTGCCGAGCGTAAAACTCGCAAATCCTCATAGGTAAAGTGTGCTGAAATCCAATGCCAAAGAGGCTTAACGCTTATGGGGTCTTGCTAGATAAGCGTTGAACAATTTGATAAAGGGCGAAGCGAATAATCGAGAAGAACATCACAAAGAAAATAGTCGCTCCAAGTACCAGCCAGATCCTGGATAAGGCATCGGGTATTTCTTCCATCCTTCCAATGGTAAAGGACACCGCATCCTGAACGCCGATGGCGGCTCCGATACTCGAAGACATCACCAAAATGGTAAAGATTCTGAACAAGGTAGGAATGATAAGGAGTGCCTGGGCATAGTCGGCACGCTGCCAATAGTTCCAACTGTCTTGGGCCGCATCAGAGACTACCGCCGTGGAGTAGACGCATAACGCAATAATCAGCACCATTTTAGGGATATTCAGATTGAAATGCTGTGTCACATAGGCTGAGTAAGACAGGAAGTTCAGCAGGGCAAACATCAGCACAAATGCTGGAAAAGCCCTGAGAAGCGTGATAAAAGCTTCTGAAACCTTTTTAGGCCATCCTCCTTTAACACGCAGCCAAGTTAGGGGAAAACCCAGCAAAATACCGCCAAAGAGCGAGTAGAGGCCAACCTCTATATTGATTAGGAAGGCAGAAAGAAACCCTGCGGCCAGATTTAAAAATGCCTCAAACATGTTGGCTCATCCTAGCAGCAAGACGTCCACTCAGGATCACAACCGTTTGTACAAGCGCGAGATAGAAAATAGACAGGATTACGTAGGTAGTGATGCGTTCACCCGAAAAGGAGGTGATGTCAGTCAACACAGCTAAAAGCTCGGGTGCGCCAATGAAGGCAGCGACAGGACTCGCTTTGGCAGCATTGATGATAGCGGCTCTTAATTGGATATTAGCCTTGATGGCAATTGTGAGCGTGTTGAGGCCTTTTTCTGAGACCATGGCTGATTCTTTCATCGAAGAGCCACCATTCGCACCATTATTTAATCCGATCACCACGATTGCAACCAAAACAGCAAGAATAGGAGAGTACGGCGTCATAAACGTGATGATCAAATAACCCAGAACCAGCAATAAGATGATGGGACTGTTTTGAAAAAATTGAACCACGATATTGCCGAATATCCGAACAATGAAAAAGCGTGCGCTTAGCAGCTTAAAGAACAAAAAAGCAAAGACAAGGGTTGTTAGGATGGATCCCGCGACCAGCAACAAGGAAACGAAGATGCCAAGGACGAATAATTTTGCGGCACTTTCCCCAACGAGCATCGGAAACTTGAGCGTAAGACCAGCATGTGTGTGCAGCCAATTTTCAAAAAGATTGACTGAAGGCGCGATGATGGTAGGGGGGTCAGAGAGATCGGCAGCAGCACCTAAACACTCTTGGGCCACAAGGTTTTTATCCATACATTTGGCATTCGATAACAGTTTCCGTTGCTCGGAGAGAAAACCGATATCCAATTGGTGTGCTCGCGCTAAGTTTTGAAGGGCCCCTGATTGGTGAAGATCAGCCATGATTAAAGAGAGAACGACGCCTAAATCATCCTTTGCATCTTTGCGAACACCTATCCCCCAAGGTACATCGTTAAAAGACAGTTTTTCTTCGAAGCGATTAGACAAGTCCTTGGCCGCCATGGGCCCAAAGACATTTGCCAATAAAAGAGATCTGTCATGGGCGATCATGCCGCAGGCGCCCATACGAAGGGCGTCGATCATTCGATCGGGGCGGTCATAGATTAAAAGCCTGACACTATGCTGAGAAAAAACAATATTTGAAAAGTTGCCCAGAGGCACGCACACCGACTTGCCAGCGAGGTCTTCCCAGCCTTGAATGTTCAGACCCTTAGGACCGACTACCGTGGTGGGAGAGGAGTAGTAGTGTGGCCTGATAAAGTGGACCACGGCGTCTCGCGCCACGGTATGGGCCATGGTGGCCAGTACAACATCAATCTGCCGATCTAGCAGTTTTTCAATACGGTCGGCTGCTGTGACGGGGAAAAGCTCGGCCTTAACGCCGAGTCGCTTAGCCAGAAGATGGGACAGATCAATTTCAAAGCCCTTGAACTCTTTATTGGCAAACTCTCCGAAAAGCCGATAATTAGCCCGCACACCAAATCTTATCGTTTGTCGACATAAAATATCTGCGAGCGAGGAGTCAGGCTTTTCGCAGCCAGCTTTTCTGGTTTCTTCGATTTTTTGCTGCGCTGCTTGTGCGAACGTATCGGCTGAAGCATTCGAAACAGATAAGAAAGTGGTCAGCAGTAAAACCGCCATTAATCCAAACTTCACTTAAGTCGCCTTTGTCAGGTTGCGATCGTTTTTACGCTTGATCGCCAGAATCCGCGCTTCAACGAAAGCATAGCCTCCGAAATATTGAAGTGACTCGCCACCTTCGGCGATCGTTTGCGCAGATACAGCGCCAATCCTCTCTGGTGGCTCAAAGACTGTCCATTGCGCGACTGTCTCACAATCAAGTCCGCAGGAGTCAATGTATTCAGTGGTGTGTTTTAGGCCCACCAAGTCGTTGTGGGTGATTAAAGCAGTCCCGTCTTGGTTCAGCTTTTGGGGCAGCGCTTCAATAAAGCGATTAATCATTTTTCTCCCATCGCCGCCAGTCCAGGTCTTGGGCCGGTCGATGGACTCTACGTGCGCGGGGAAGTGGGGTAGATTGGCGACAATGACATCAAATTGCTGCTCGGATGCGATTGGAGCCCACATGTCACCCTTAAGTAAGTGCCTGGGAGTTTGGCTGGAGTGTTCCGAGAGAAGATGCTCAGCAGCGCTGAGGGCTTCAGGGTTGATGTCGACGCCCCATAATTCTTGAGCACCTAACTGTCCAAGCGCGGCTAGAAGCACGCCACTGCCCACGCCGACATCCAGAACGCTACGCAATTTTCGACCGGGGCAGTGTTCTTGGATAGCGCGAAGGAGAGCTGTTGTATAGAGGCTAGGTCGAAGATCATGAAAGTAGGCCGGCATTATTATTTTTTAACTACTTCTAATGATTCATTAAAAATATTGCGATACTTATTCGTTAGCAAATAGAAGAGGTTCTTTTGTTTTGCGACTTCAATTTCCTTGGAAAGACGCGGTCCGATCAATCCTGCGCATTTCGAACGCTTAGAAATTGCGATATATGTCTCTGCATAAAAAGGAAATGTCGAAATAACATCGACTTTATCACCAAGGTTATTTATAAAAATCTCACTGTTAGCGGCATTCTCATAGGCGAGGATGTAGTCAACTTTGCCGTCCAAAAGAAGTTCAAATGAGCGACTAATAGTTGGACTGCGCTCAAGATTAAGTTCGTTTTGAACGAACAAGCCAAACTTACTGTTTCCATAAGCTTCACCCCGACCCGCCACGCCTTTACGACCCTTGAGGTCCGAGTATTTTCTGAGCGGAAAACCCTCTCCTTCGCGAACGATCACCAAAAGATATTGGCCGGCATAACCAGGTTGAATGAAGTTCAAAAAGCGCGCGCGCTCTTCAGACCAAGCAGCAGAGAAAATCAAATCTACCTCCCCTCGCTGCGTCGCGTCGAGTGACTTGGCCCAACTATCGTAAGCCTTAGTTTCAACGGTTTTGACACCTGCTGCAAGGGCAACTTGCTTGACAAAGTCAACTGAGGCACCCACGAGTTTTCCGTCAGCCAACCAAGAGGAGGGTGGTCCGGCCGGGGGGCCCGTGATGACAAGTTTTTCGCATACTTGGGCCGTAGCCAAAGAGCACCAAATACTCGTCACCAAACAAAGAGAGAAATACCGAATGTTCATATAAATGCAAAGGGCAGCGATCGATCGTTGCTGAGTGATCACGGTTAGGGGGGGGGTAACGGATACTGGCAAGTGATTCTACCTCTAATAGCCAAAGCAATAGATCGTTGCGAGTATTTGTGAGGTTTTGCCAAGTGTTTGAAATAGGATGACTAAATGTCGTGTCTAATGGGAAAATGCCTATGGCACAGATGCATAATTCCCCTAAATTACCCTCGATTCTTTGATTGTTTTTATGCTTAAGTTAAAGCTGTTGGCCGCAATTCTTTTAATGCAAAGCTCGATGCTTGCGTGGGGTCAGCCGACTTCACCCGCGCCCTCTTCGCCCCTCGGTGCCGCTCCGATGAAGCCCAGGCCTGAATTAAACGCAGCTCCTATGGCGACCACTGACGGTCTAATATGCACAGTATTTATCGCTAATTTTGAGCTCTCGTCATTGAGTTTTGTATTGGAGTCATACTCAACGTACAAAATCGAACCGAGTTGTAATGAGGATTATTTTTACTCATTGACGAAGGCCTCAATCACTGCCCAATCCAGAGTGGTAAGTGGTTCAACTAAAACCTTTAGAGGCGGTGCCCATGCCTACACGATGGACGTCAATTTGTCCCCGGTTTCCAATCCTTTTTTCTATATCGGTAACCTCAAGTTTTCCAAAGTAGGCGAGGTCAAGATTAGTCTATTGAGCGCCATTCAGAAAAAAACTTGGAATATTGGCAATGTCGTCAATATGACGTACAACCCCTTTGAGCTAAAAAGTCAGATTCACTTCATTTGGAATATTGGCACGTTGATTCACCGCTTAGTCGCTCCGAATGGAGACACTTACATCATGTATGCGTATACCAACGAAGTGGCCAAGGATCTCAAACGAGATAATCTCATCGATCTAGGCGGACAGCTCAGGCTCCCCGATGGATGGCGTTATGAGAACGTGTTGCTAAACAATACAATTACCGTCCGACCCACGCCATTAAATAGCTTCGCTTCAGGAGTGATTTTTGACGAGCTCAATAACTTTTACGTCAAATATCAAAAGTAATTACTTAAGAATCCAGCCGCTGTTCAGAAGTAATTGATGCGTGGGAGCGTGGTCCAAAATGCCTGCTACACGCATCAAATGCAGAGGATTCACGATGCTCTTCATTTGATCTTTGGTAGGCTCTGGTTCGCTATCAACGGTTTCACGTGCGATTTTGATAGAGGTGTCTTTGTCGAGTCCGAGTTGATGCAACACATGGGTGTAGCCTGTAAAGCTCGCTGCGGCATCAATAACGAGATAGTTATCGCAGTATTTGACTAAGGCTTGACCAAGAGAGATGCGATCATCCTCAGTGATGTTTGACCAGATGTGTTTGAGCAAACGCTGAAAGTAGACCATATGCCGACCCTCGTCGAGGATGTGCTCGCGCATGATGATGTGCATGGGGCTGTCTTTTGTCGCGTCTTTGGATAAGCCATACAGCTCTTCTGTGAAGGTGTTTTCTAGCAAGCACAAGAGAGTCGTCTCAGCGATAGCTTCCAGATGTTTGGGAACCGCACTTTTAAAGAAGTCGAGGGGCGGGACTTTTTCGCCAAAATCAGTCGGTGCGACGCTCACAGGCTCGAACGGTTCGACGCCGGTATGGAGCTTGATGTCGTTGAGACATTCGCGCGCCGTGAACGCGTGGTACATCTCGTCCGTACCGATCGAAATCGCCACTTGTTTGGCGGCTTCAGGTAATGCCACCCCGATGCTATGGTTAGCGATTTTTGCGCAAATGTTCGCGACAAAATCGATTTCAAAGTTAGCGACGCCTTGAAATAAATTACAGGCCGCCTGCAGTGAAAAATCATGTACGGCTTTCGGGCCAAGAGCAATCACAGCTTGATGCTGAAGAAAAGGCTTGAGCGGGTGCGTAAACAACTCTTGTTTTAAAGATTCTTGCGTCAGGCGCGTGCGCAACTTGGTGCGCACCGTCGCTCTTTTCTCCCATTCAACTAGATAATTTTCACAATAAGTGTCCAAGTCGGTCGACATACGTCCGTGAGGTGCTTTGGGAGGTGGAGACTGTATTGCAGTCGCAGCTTGGGACGCGATCATCGTTGAGATCCTAGGATTTAAGCTTATTGAACTTTACTACGTTACGCTTTTAAAGTGCATGTGAGGGTAATCCCACGTCTGAAATCGGGATACAAAAGCCGACAATGCGAGCATTTGCGAGGTGATCGTATCAATCAGGCGTTTCAGCGCTTTTCTTTTTTTCTTGTGCGCTCTACAAAGAGAACCTGCTTGGAGATTCATTTTAATGACTAGTTGTGTGCGTAAATTTCTTAGCTCTGTTGCGCTAGGACTGCTGTTTTTCGTTGTGTTGACTCCGCTCGGATTCATCGCGCGTCTTTTTGGTCGTGACTCCTTGGGTTTAAAGCCTCGCGCGACTTCATCCTACTGGATCGAAAGAAAATCCTCTAATGAGGCCGAGACAACAGTGTTTAATAGGCAGTATTGAGCACTATGTATGTCTTAGGAATATCAGCTTACTACCACGATGCCGCAGCATGTTTGATTAAAGACGGCGAAATTATCTCCGCCGCCCAGGAGGAGCGTTTCACGCGTAAAAAGCATGATTCAGCCTTTCCTGCAAATGCGATCGCTTATTGTCTGACGCATGCCCGTATCGTTCCCGAGCAAGTTGACCATATTGTTTTTTATGACAAGCCTTACTTGAAATTTCATCGTCTGATTGAAACTTATCTGGCGTATGCGCCGAGAGGGTTTGAGAGTTTCGTCAAAGCGATTCCGATCTGGCTAAAAGACAAGCTGTTTCAGCGTGCAGCGATTATCAAGGCTTTGAAAGGTTTATGGGGTTCAGGCTGTGACTGGGACCAACGTTTGTTGTTTTCAGAGCATCATCTGAGTCATGCCGCTAGTGCATTTTTTCCTTCACCCTTCGAACGTGCCGCGGTGTTGACGATGGATGGTGTCGGAGAGTGGACAACCACGTCTTTAGCACTTGGCGAAGGTGCGAACCTCACGGTCACCAAGGAAATTCATTTCCCTCACTCGCTCGGTCTGTTGTATTCGGCCATGACGTATTACACAGGCTTTAAGGTCAATAGCGGTGAGTACAAGGTGATGGGTTTAGCGCCCTATGGTCAACCCAAGTACGTCAAACTGATTAAAGATCATCTCATCGATATTAAGGATGACGGCTCATTCGCCTTGGACATGAGCTACTTTAATTACTGTACTGGCTTGACCATGACAAACGAAAAGTTTGATGCATTGTTTGGTGGGCCACCCCGTACGCAGGAGGCTGAACTCACTCAGCGCGAAATGGATCTTGCGGCGTCGATTCAAGTGGTGACTGAGGATGTGGTCATCAAGCTCGCTAGAAATATTGCTAAAACGACAGGTGAGAAGAACCTCTGTCTCGCGGGCGGTGTAGCACTGAACTGTGTTGCCAACGGAAAATTGTTAAGAGAAAATATTTTTGACAATATCTGGATTCAGCCTGCGGCGGGAGATGCGGGCGGTGCATTAGGGGCCGCCCTGGCGGCCTATCATTTGATGCTTAAAGGCCCGCGTCATGTCACACCTAGTCGTGATGCGATGAAAGGCTCCTATCTTGGGCCAGAGTTTTCTTCCACGGACGTGGCAGAAAGACTCGCTCAATCCGGTGCTGTATTCAGTATGCATACGGACGATGAAATCACTGAGTTAACGGCACAAGCGCTGGCCGATGGTAAAGCGGTCGGCTGGCATTGTGGTCGTATGGAGTTCGGTCCTCGTGCGCTGGGTGCGCGAAGCATCATTGCGGATCCGCGTTCGGCCAGCATGCAAAAAACCTTGAATCTCAAAGTTAAATACCGAGAGTCTTTCAGGCCATTCGCGCCCAGCGTATTGAGAGAGGATGTCTCTCAGTGGTTTGAAATGAATGTTGACAGCCCCTATATGCTTTTGGTTGCGGACATTGTGAAAGACAAACGCCGCGTGATGACAGCGCAGGAAGAGTCTTTGTTCGGGATCGATAAACTGAACGTACCGCGCTCAGATATTCCTGCTGTGACGCATGTGGACTACTCGGCGCGCATTCAGACTGTTCACTCCGGTACCAATCCACGCTATCACCAATTACTGAAACGCTTTAAAGCGTTGACGGGCTGTCCTGTATTGGTCAATACCTCTTTCAATGTCAGGGGGGAACCGATTGTCTCCTCACCTGAAGATGCGTTCCGATGTTTCATGGGGACTGAACTAGATGTGTTGGTGGTTGGTCAGGCTTTTTTGCGTAAAGAAGATCAATCCCAAAGCCTGTTGTCAGACTATAAGTTGCAATATGAACTCGACTAAGGCCGATGCGCTGCAAGACGAAGCTGTTCGTGACTTGTCCGAGGCAAGTCAGCAAAATGCGATCGCTGCTTTAGGTGATCGGTTTATTGGTACGCTCTCCATGCAGGGCTTGCTCGATAATATTCGCAACTCCCGGAGAGCCTTTGTTCCCACGTCCTACTATGGATATCGAATGGGGATGAATGTGGGCTTTGTCGTCGCGGCTGGAGGAGGAGGTGCTCGACCCGAGGGCGCTCCGGCAATCGGGAGTGATTTGTTTATGACAGACGCGTTCGGCGTGCTTAAAAATGCGCCGGACGCCGACGATACAGTAGAACGAATTTCAAGGGCCCGCGCGCGTGGCGACAAGATTGTCGTGTTGTATGGTGGTTCGACCATGATGGGGATTGGTTCGCGCGCACCGAACTTTACGATCGCTTCTTTGGTTGAAAAAATATTAGAGCAGGATCATGGCATTCGCGCAGTATGTGTCAACCGCGGCATCGCAGGTGCTTATTGCCAAGATGCCTTGAACGTGATGATGGCGGAGCTCCACAACGATCATCCTGACTGCGTCATCTTTTATGACGGATGGAACTGTTGTCACAACTTAATGCTCAATAAAGTCTTTAGGGATGCCGGTCCTTTTGAAGGGAAAATTCCTGTTTATCGAGGCATGAGTTTGCGTCACCTCGAACACGATATTGTTTTGCATCGTCATCTTGATATGCAACAAGTATTGATGCACGGTTGGCGGCTGGCCGGTACTAGTCTGTTGACGGGTATTTCAAGACTTGTTCCTAGTCAGGCTGTCAGACGGTCATGTGCAGCACTCGCTGAAAGATTTTTTTCACTTAAAAATAATATCTACTTTAATGCGAATGCATTGCGTCAATCAGCCGACAGCGAAGTCTTGGCACGTGAGTCTGCCGAGGACTATTGGCGGATTCATCGTTACTCAAAGGCGATTTGTGATCTCGCGGGCGTCAAGTTCGTGACCTATTTTCAGCCGGTTGCATGGTGGGGAGAAAAGCCTTTTTCGAGCTCCGAGCAGGCTTATATTGAGGCTTCCAGAGCCGTCGAGGACGATCATGTGCGTTTTTATCGCGAAGTGTCCCGACATCGCGACCAAGAATGGTTTGTTGATTTATCCGATACTTTTAAGTACACCTCTGACGATGTGTATATCGACTCCGGTCATTTGAATCGTCTGGGTAACTTGTTCATTGCCAGGGCGATGGCCGCGGATCTGGCGGTCAGGCTCGGGGCGGACTGTTTAAATGAGAGTAAAACATGAAATTTATTAAAAAATTATTAGGTCGAATCAAAGGTATTTTTTCTCGAAAAAAAGACAAGAAAAAGCCAGATAACGCCATTTACCCTCTTTGGTAATCCCCCGTTTTAATTGGGGTATTTTGAGAGTTTTTGCAAGTTATACGCAATGTGCGGGTGCTAGGATATATTCGCTTTATAAACATGACAGGTGCGCACAGATGATCGACGTCAAAAGTTTGTTTGGTCGTATGAACGACCTGGATACACATATTCAACCTTCTCCACTCACTTATGAGATCGCGGCAGGTGAGTTGGGGCGTCAGTTCGGCAAGATGTACAAAGACTTATTGGCCAAGCTGCCACCCGAAGAGGCCGCTAAGATCGCCGCACGTTCGACTGATGAGGTCAACGAGTACAACGACGAAACTGTTTGGAAAATCAAGGGTTCGGCTGCGCCGGGATCTTTTACTCCTGAAGGTCGAATCAAGACCCTTGACTATATGGGCGTCAATCGCTCCATGATCATTTCTGATATTGGCATTCAAGGTGAAGCATTTTCAAAAAATACCTTGAGTCTACCGACGATGCGTCATTGGAATGATTTCGCCATCAATTACTCAAAGACCAACCGTGATCGTTTGCGGATGGTGGCGATTTTGAATACACATGATATTGATGTCGCAACCGCCGAAGCAGAGCGTGTGCTGAAGGCTGGAGGAAATGCCTTTGTCATGGCGAGCTCAATCGCGCCCGGTGGCTTGTCACCTGCGCATGAAAAAATGGACAAGCTTTGGGGGCTCATTCAAGAGGCCAACGCAACAGCGATTCTTCACTTGGGAGGTGAGGCTGGTTTTCTTGGGTCTGATGCATGGAGCAAGGGAGTCAAACATTTAGGCGTGCAAGAGTCAGATGTGACGTCCGAAGGCGATCAGATGGATACCTACACGTTCTCCTGGATGCACATGTCGGCGCAGAACTTTATATCTGCCATGGTGCTAGGCGGTGTTTTCGAGAAGTTTCCACATCTGCGTTTCGCCGCGGTGGAATTGGGCGCGCATTGGTTTGGTCCGATGGCTAAACATCTGGATACGGTAGCGCATATTTTCCGTCGACGTATCGGTACAGCGCTGTCGATGAAGCCCTCAGAGTACATCCGTCGAAACATTCGCGTGACGCCATATTATTTCGAGCCTGTCGCTGAGTTTATCGAGCATCATGGCATGGACGAATGTTATTGCTATAGCAGCGATTTCCCGCATCCAGAGGGGGGTTCGCGTCCCCTACAGGAGTTCACCCAGCGTATCGAGCGTCTGGGTCAGGTGAATGCGGAAAAGTTCTTCGTGACAAACTCGGATTGGGTATTGCCTAAAGTCGCGGCTTGAGTTTTTTATTGAATCCCGTGTAAGGGCGCGACCTTTTTCACCGCAGGAATGTCTAACATCCTCTTGTAGTGATCGCTCAGTCTCGGAAACTGCGACATATCCACGCCATCAACCTTCATCCAGCTTACCATCGTAAAAAGATAAGCATCAGCGACAGTGAACTGATCACCCATGACCCAGGGACCGCGCAATATTTCACCTTCGATGAGTGTTGCGCTGTCCGTCATGTTTTGAGCAACTTTGTCTTTCATGGTTT
>Ga0164293_10004376_pt1 | contig 12083 bp, 9 predicted proteins | sample GEODES118metaG_FD_111487 | JGI IMG/M metagenome (GOLD analysis project Ga0164293, IMG submission 111487) | Eutrophic lake water microbial communities from Lake Mendota, Wisconsin, USA - GEODES118 metaG | ecosystem: Environmental > Aquatic > Freshwater > Lake | place: USA: Lake Mendota, Wisconsin... | reverse complement strand
TCCAGGTTTGCCCTCTCCAGGCTTGCCCTCTCCAGGTTTGCCCTCTCCAGGCTTGCCCTCTCCTTCCGTCGGTGGCTTCTGCTCCGCCGACTCTCCCGAACCCTCGGACGAATCTTGCTTCTGTTCGGATTGCTGCCCAGAAGGCTCAGCGCCACTTGCATCCCGAGGTTCATTTCCCTGGGAGCCGTTTTTTGGTTCTCCGCCAGGCTTCTGACCTTGCGAGGGCTCGCCTTCTTCACTCCGTCCGCCGCTCTCTCGTGACTCGCCCTTCTGCGCCTGCCGCCGGTGCTCCAGGATCCGCTCCATCGCCTCGCCATCGTCAGTGCCGTCTGACGCGACGGTCTCCTTCGCGCCAGGCTTCCCCTGCCCCTTGCCCTCTCCGTTGCCACGCTCCGAAGGACGGTCGCCCTTCATTCCTTGCTTCCCGTCGTTCTCGGCACCACCCGACTGCTCACCGGGTTGCTGGCCCGTCGTGCGCGCATCGCCCCCCGGCTTCGTGCTGCCCGGCTTCCCTTCACCCTGGGCACCACCGCCCGAGGGACGCTGCTCAACCCCCGGGCCGCCACCGGTCTTGCTGCCAGCCTGGCCGCCCTGCTGCTGCGAGCCCCCCTGCCCTTCGGGCTCGCTGCCGGCGCCGTCTTGGCTGCCCTGTTGCTGCTGCTGACCCGGCTGCTTTCCCGCCTTCCCCTGGTTGGCATCGTTTTGCTTCCCGCCTTCAGCACTCCCCTGCTGCTCGCCCTCCTGCGGTTCGCCCTGCTTCTCACCCTGCTTCGGATCAGACTGCCGCTGAGAAGGCGGCTGTTCGCCATCCTGGTTGCCACCATCGCCCTTTGGGCCGCCCTTTTTTCCATCCTGTGACTCTGAGGCCCCTTCGCCACGGTCCTGCTGGCCTGAAGATTCACCGCCGCTCGCCTCCTGCTTTCCGGCGTCGGCATTCTTTCCCTGCTCGGAGTCGCCCTGCTTGTTACCGCCGCGATCCGATGAGCCGTCACCCTTGTCACCTCGTTGGCCCTGTCGATCCTGGGGCGCATCGCCGGCCTGCGGCTCGCCATCGCTGCCGTTGTTCTCATTCGACTCGGTGTCGTCCGGCGGTGCTGGTGGCGGCTGCCGCGGCGGAGCGCTGGGGTCAATCTTGAGGGCGTGCCACTCGGTGGTCGCCACGTTGGGTGCCTCTGGTCGCGTGTCCTTCGCGACCCCGCGATATTCGAGCACCTGCCCGGGGCCGGCTCCGAGCGCCGCAGGAATCAGCGTGGCCGCGCCGCGAAACGTCTTCCGCGTGCCAACGAGCAGTTCTTGTCCGGGCCGCTCGGCGCCGGCGGCGAGACGCGTCTCAACCATCACGCTCGCGAGGCCGAAGTCGGGATCCACCGCCCGCAACCGCACCGTCACAGGCGCGTCGGGCGGCACGCGAACAACCTTCTCGGCGGGCTCCTCGATCGCAACCTCGGGCGCCAGATCGGGCAACACCTCGATGCGGTACTGCATCTTGTCGGCGATCTCACCTTTTTCCGACGAAAGCGACGTAGCCTTCGGCTTAAACAGCAGGTGGTAACTCGAGTGTGCGGCAGCGGATCGGTCGGGCGAGAGCCTGAGCGTGAACTTGCCCCGCCCCTTTGCTAAATCCTTGGCATCGATTTCCATCGTACGCTTGTCGCCTGAGCCGAGGTCGATCCGCGCCGTGTCCAGCGGATGGTTGCATTCAGCCACCACCGTCACCTGCGTGCCCTCGACGCCGCGGACATCACCCTGCCAGGGAATCGTCTCGTCGGCCTGGCCCGTGTGCGGTGGATAGTGGTAGTGCACTTCGCGGACGAGCATCGCCGGCTCGTCGACCACGGCCACGCGGAGCCTTTCGCTCCGCGCATCACCGGCGGCGATCACGACGTCGACCGACTGGTCGAGCCCCCGCGTCGCGTCGGGCAACAACGCCGTAAACCTTGCTTCCGCCGCGGAAAGCATCGCCGCTCGCCAGCCGCCTGCCGGCGCCGCCGAAGCGTCATCGGCAACGGGCGTCACGACGAGTTCCGGCTTCTCCTCTCCAGAGAGGCCGGTGATTTCGCTCGATACCACCAACTGCCGCCCGCGGACCAGCGTGGCGACCCCGTTGACCACAGTGATCGCCCTCTCCTGACCGCCGATCTCCGGACCGCCCGGCACGGTCCATGACAGCGTCGGCGGGGCGATCCGCACCCGCGACGGTGCGGCCATACCGAGCCACGGCGCCACCAGCCGGGTTGCCGACACCATGAGGCTCTTGGGCGCGAGGAGTTCGTAGATGCAGGCTGCCGCGATCAAACCGGCGAGGGCATACGCGAGCTTCAGGGCCGGGCCGCGATCGACCGCGCCGTCGCCGGACACGCGCGTCAGTTCCCTGGCGGCACGGCGACGGAGCGACTTGACCACCAGCGGCGTCGTCTCGTCGGCATGGGCCTGGGCGAGCACGGCGTTGACGACGTCGTTGTGCAGCTCGGGATGCTCCTGCTCGAGCATCCGCGCCGCGTAGACGAGGTTCACCTTGTAGCGCATCAACGGCACCACCCAGCGGACCACGGCGGCCGCGAGCACGACGAGCCCAGCGGCGAGCCAGGCCCAGCGAGCCCACGCCGGCAGGCCACCCGGGATCAGCCAGTGTTCCACGATCACACCGCAGGCAAGCCAGAGCATGGCTCCGACGCCCGCCGCGAGCAGGAACGTGGTCAACGCCACGCCCTTGAAGTCGGCACCGGCCGCCGCCAAACGTTTCGCGAGATACCGCTCCGATTTTGACTCGGCTTCGCCCTCGGCCACCCAGGCTGGGACGGCCAGCGGATCACTCGCGGTGCGGGACGCCGTCGCCATGGGATGCTCCACCACGCGGCGGACGCCACGATGGACCGGGGCGGACCACGCGGACCGCTCCTCGACGATTATATCGGTCCCGGCGGCCGTTCCCGTCGGAAAAACGCGGCGGACTTGGCACGCCGCTCAGCCCTTCGCGACGATGGTCCCTGCCGGACGCGGGGCAACCTCGCCGTCGGTGCCAGACAGGAAAACCCCAATGGGGATGCTGCCCGACGCGGAAACCTTCAAGCGGCTCGTGGACGGCTCCACGCCGGGCCTCCGGGCTGAGGCGGCGCGGCTGGTGCTGGCGGCGGCCGCCGGGCCCTACGGCCTGGTGATGGCGGCCCGCAACGCCGCCTACGACCGCGGCCTTCTCCCTGTGTCTCGCGTTCCCACACCCGTGATCTCCGTCGGCAACCTCACCCTCGGCGGCACCGGCAAGACGCCGCTGGTGGCCTGGGTGGCGCGGCGACTGGCAGCCGCGGGCAGGCGGCCGGCGATCATCAGCCGCGGCTACGGGGCGCGGCCTGGCGAACGAAGCGACGAGGCGGCGGAACTCGGCCTCGTGGTGCCGGAAGCAATGCATATCGCCAACCGCGACCGCGCGGCCGGATGCCGAACGGCGATCGCAGCCGGATGCGACGCGGCGGTGCTCGACGACGGCTTTCAGCACCGGCGCCTCCACCGCAACCTCGACATCGTGGCGGTCGATGCGACCGACCCCTTCGGCTGCGGCCGGCTGTTTCCTCGCGGCCTGCTGCGGGAATCGGTCGCGGGACTGACCCGGGCTGACGCGGTGGTGCTGACGAGGGCGTCGGCGGTCGATGCCGAGCGGCGGCAGGCGATCCGCTCGGCGCTGGCTACTGCTGGCGGCCGGCGGCTCAACGACGCCTGGATGGAGGCGGAACACCGCCCCGTCGCCGTGCGTCTCGCCGACGGAGGCTCGCGGCCGCTCGACTCGCTTCGCGGCCTGCCCGTCGTGGCCTTCGCCGGCATCGGGAATCCCGCCGCGTTTCGCGCCACGCTCGCCGGCCTGGCCGCGAACGTCGTCGAGTTCATCCCCTTTCCCGATCACCACGCCTACACGGCCGCCGACTTCAACCGACTCGCCGCGCGGGCTTCCCGCCACGGCGCGGTGATGCTCGTCACCACGCTCAAAGACCTCGTCAAGGTTCCCGCTGGCTGTTCCCACGACCTGCCGGTGGGAGCCGTCGAGATCGCGATCGAGCCGCTCTCGGGAGGTGAACGCGTTGCCGCCCTGATCGACGCCGTGGCCAGTCGCGACTGCGGTTCGAATCAAGGACGACAAGCATGAGCGGCGGGCCCGTCGATGTGTCGGTGCTCGTGACCACGTACCGTCGGCCACGACACCTGGCGCTCGCGCTCGAGTCGCTGGCACTGCAGCGGTGCGGCGGAACGGCGATGGAGGTGATCGTTTCGGACGACGGCTCGGGCGACGAGACGCCGCAGGTCGTCCACTCGTTCGCAGCCACAGCCCCGTTTCCCGTGCGTTTTACGACCCAACCGCACGACGGCTTCCGCCTCGCGCGGGTTCGCAACGAGGCCGCGCGGCTCGCGACCGGCCGCTACCTGCTGTTCCTCGACGGCGACTGCATCGTGCCGCATCACCACGTTGCGGCCCACGTGGATCGCCGTCGCCACGGCACCGCCCTGCTTGGCTACTGCGCTCGACTCCCGGCCGAGGCCAACCGATTCCTGGTGCCCGAGAATCTGGCGATCACGGATCTGGTGGCGCTCGTGCCGGCGTCCGAGCGCCGCGCCCTCGCTCGCCGGCGGAGCAAAGCTTGGTGGCATGCGGTCACGCGTCATTCGACCAAGCCGAGGCTCGCCGGCGGCGACTTCGGCGTCTGGCGTGACGACTTCGTGCGCATCAATGGGTTCGACGAGCGATTCGTCGGCTGGGGCCAGGAGGACGACGACCTCGGCCTGCGACTGCGGGCCGCCGGCGTGCGTCTCGAGACCATCCTTGGCAAGACGCATTCACTTCACGTCTGGCACGAAACCGATGCGACTGCAACTCCCCGCTGGCGGGACGGAGTGAATGTCCGCTACTTCGAACGCCGCGGGCGGCTGACAGCGTGCCGTCGCGGGCTGATCTCGCGACCGACCCCAGCCATCACCTGGGGCCTGCCCTCCGACCTCATGGCGACGCCGTTCGGCCGCACGGTCGCCAAGCACCTTGCAGGCGCGACTGTCGCCGCCGAAGGCGAACCCTGTGAGATCGAACTCGTCGTCCGACCGGGAACGAGCCAGTTCACACGGCGGGCCGAATGCCGGCTGGCACTTGTGGCCTCGGATGAGCATGCGGGGCGACAACTCGCCGGCGATGCCGACATGCTCGTCGCTGTCGATGGAGACGAAGCGATCGCCGCTGCGTTGGCCGCCGTCGGCTAAAGGTGTCTTACGGCGAGCGGCCCAGACGACTTCCGCTTCTCGCTACTTCCGCTTCTCATTGTGAAGCGTGTGCTTGCGGAGCCGTGGCGAGTACTTCTTGACCTTGAGCTTCTCGCCCCCCGTCTTCCGGCGGAGCGTGTAGTTCATGTCCCCGGTCTCCTCGCAGACGAGGTGAATCACTTCGAGTTTCTTCTTGCCCTTCGCCATATCTCTATCTCTCTGTCGCCTGCGGGGCTCGCAGTCCTTCTTATGGGTCGCCGTCGGGTGTCATCGCGCTGGAGGCGGGCACCCAGGAAGCGAAAACCTTACCCGCCCGGCAGTCGAAAGGCCAGCGGTCGCTTTGGCACCGCCGAGACACGTGGTTCGGGTCTCCTGGAAGAAGCAGCCGTTATACAATCAAAGGGCCTTGGCCCCAGGGGCGGACCGACCGCGAGGGGACGCCTGAGGGACGTCGCCATGTCGAGTCAAATCGATCCCGAACCCGTGACGCCGCCGCCTCCGGCCAAGCCGGTCGCGACCAGGCAGCCCCCCCCGCCCCCAACGGCCGTTGAGCCCAGCACCTCGCAACCCGCCGACAGTGGCCATGATGACCACGCGCCCGCCCTGGCCACCGCGGCGGTGAAGCAGGCTCCGGCGTGGGCGATCAGCATGCTCGTGCATGTGGTCGCCCTGCTCGGCATGGCGCTCGTGGTGAGCAACCCACCCACGAAGGAAGTCGCACGGATCATCTCGTCGAGCACCTCCGAGGTTGAGGAGGAGTTCACCGAGTTCGAGGACGAACTTGCCGAACAGCCTCCGGTCGACGTGGCGCATCCAGCTGCTGACATCGCCTTGACGACGGAGGTCGCCGTGGCACCGGTCGAGGTCGTATCGGATGCAGACGACCTCGATGCGGCACCACTGGCGGTCGAGCTCACCGACTTTGGCACCGAGACGGCTCCCGCCTCTGACATGATGGCGACGGTCGGCGCCGTCGGCGGCATGGCGGGCGGGCTCGGCGGCCGTGCGCAAGCTGCCAAGCTTGCGATTGCCGGTGGCGGCGGTGGTGACACCGAGCAGGCCGTCGATCGCTCGCTCAAGTGGATTGCCATCCACCAGCTGCCCGACGGCGGCTGGTCGTTCGACATGAAGGACTGCCCGAGCTGCGGCGGGAAGTGTTCGGGGTCCGGTGGCAGCCGCGCCAAAGACCGCACCGGCGCCACCGCGATGGCGTTGCTGCCCTTCCTTGGTCGCGGGTACACGCACCGCGAGGGACCGTACAAGTCGACGATCGAGAAGGGCATCGCCTTCCTCGCCCAACGGGCGGTGGCGGGCAAGGGTAAGGCCTACGACGGCAGCGGCTGCCTCTATTCGCAAGGCCTCGCCGGCATCGCGCTCTCGGAATGCTATGCGATGTCTCAAGACAATCGGCTGGCCGCCCCAACGCAGCTCGCCCTCAACTTCATCATGGCGGCCCAGGATCCCGTAGGGGGCGGCTGGCGATACTCGCCGAGACAACCCGGCGACACGTCGGCGGTGGGCTGGCAGATCATGGCGCTGAAGAGCGGCAACATGGCCTACCTCCAGGTGAATCCGCTGACGGTGAAAAAGTCGATCGACTTCCTCAACTCCGTCGAGTCGCAGAGCGGCGCTCGGTACGGCTACGTCGACAACTCGAACCCCACGCCGGGGCGAACCGCGGTGGGCCTGCTCTGCCGCATGTATCTCGGTTGGAAGAAAGACAACCCCGCGCTCCAGGACGGCGTGGCCTATCTCGCCAAAACAGGGCCGACGGCCGACCTCTACTACGACTACTACGCGACCCAGATCATGCACCATATGGAGGGCGAGGTCTGGATCTCATGGAACAAGCGGATGAAGGACGTGCTCCTCAAGGCGCAGTCCAACAAAGATCATGAGGCCGGCAGCTGGCACGAGGGCTTCCACAAGGGCCATGGCCCCGAGGCCGCCGGCAGGCTGTACTCCACGTCGCTGGCGACGATGATCCTGGAGGTCTACTACCGCCATCTCCCGATCTACCGCACTCAGATGGTGGACGAAGAGTTCAAAGAATAGCGCAGCCCTTCGCGGGGCAAGCCACGGTTGCCCCAGCCGGGCAACGCCGTAGCACAGGTTTTCAACCTGTGGCCCCCGCATACCCCGCCCTGCGGTTGTCCGGCCGCCAATGCCGATGAACATCGTGGGATCGTGGTGCGCGCCGGCCAGGGCACCCATTCAGCCCTGGCCGCCCAGGCGGCACACTCCCCCACACCGCACTCGGAATGCCGATGGACGAGGGTCATGAGACGCCGAGCAGAATCGAGCGGCTGATCCACAGCCCCACAGTACGGTCGACGTACGCAAGCCTCGTGACCCACGTCTTGATCCTGATCGGCCTGGCACTGCTCTTGATCCCGACCCGGAAGGACATGCGGCCGCGACCGATCGTGATCGCCATGGCCGACGCGGAGGCGATCGACGTCGTTCCCGGTCATGCCGCCGGCGGCGGCGAGACGGGGAGTGACGAAATCGTGGTGCCGCGGACGGCCGAACCGGCCCCGCGGATCGACGAAGCCGTGGCGGTCGACCCACCGATCGTGCCGGTCATCGAGCCGATGGCGATCGCCGTCGAGTCCCCGGCGATCGTACCGTCTGCCAACCATCCCACCCCCGTCGAGTCGGTCCAGGCAATCGCCGCCTCCCTCGCGCCGCAGCCGCGCCGTGGATCGACCGTGCCGGGGCAGGCGGCCTTCGAGGGCCGCCGCGGCCCGGCTCGCGGACAAGGCGTGCTCGAGCGCGGCGGCTCAGCGGCGAGCGAAGAGGCGGTGGAACGCGGCCTGGCTTGGCTCGCGCGGCATCAGGCGGCGGATGGCTCGTGGCGGTTCGATCTCTCCGGCTGCCGCTGTGACGGCGGCTGCCGCGATCCAGGAACCGTCTCGAGCACGACAGCTTCCACCGGCATCGCGCTGTTGCCGTTCCTCGGGGCGGGCCACACGCACGTCGATGGCGCCTATCGCGAGACCGTGACTCGCGGCATCTACTACCTGATGAGCCGCATGCAGCCTACGCCCCGCGGCGGTGATCTCGGCGAGGGAACGATGTACGGCCACGGCGTGGCCACGCTCGCGCTCGCGGAAGCGTTTGGCATGACGGATGACGAGGCCCTTGTGAAGTACGTCCGCGACGCCGTCCGCTTCATCGAAACGGCCCAAGATCTCCACGGCGGCGGCTGGCGTTACCTGCCCGGCCAGCCGGGCGACACCACCGTCACAGCCTGGCAGCTTGCGGCGCTGAAGAGTGCGGGGATCGCCGGAGTCGCGATCCCGTCGCCCACCGTCGACGGCGTCGTTCGCTTCCTCGACCGCGTGCAGGTGCGTCAGGGTGAGGCCTACGGCTACCAGGCCCCACAAGCCCGCCCCTGCACGTCGGCGATCGGTCTTCTCTGCCGTCTCTACACCGCGTGGCCGAACGAGGCGGCGATCGATCGCGGCCTGACGGCACTCGCCAAGGGCGGACCCGATCCGGATGCGATCTATCTCAACTTCTACTTGTCACAGGCGCTCCTCCAACGCGACCACCCCCTCTGGCAACGCTGGAACGCCCGCAACCGCGACCAACTCGTGGCCCGGCAGGCCGCCCGGGGCCACGAGGCCGGCAGCTGGTTCCTCACGGACCACGACACGGCGCCAGGCGGCCGACTCGCCCATACGGCGCTCGCCGTGCTCACGCTTGAGGTCTACTACCGGCTGCTCCCGATCTACGGACCCGACGCGGTCGCCGGTGGTTGGTAGGCCGCGGCCAGGGCTGGCCTATACTGTCCACTGGAAGACCTTTCGACGGCGTGGATCGCTGGCATGCAACCCGTCACCTACTCCTGGCTCGTCGTGGTGGTGGCCATCGCCTGCGCCGCGATCGGATGGCTGGGCATCGCCGGCTGGATCGCCGTGGCGGTCGTGATTGCCAGCGTGGGAATGCACGTCGCTGGCAACGCCCTGGGCACGACGCTCCGCGAGGCCGCCGACCGTGACCTTGCGCGACTTCGTCACCGCACCGCCGTGCCGGCCGCGGTACCGCGGCCGAAGCCGACGCGGCTCGAACGACGGCAGAGTCTCGGCCGACTTGTTCCGGTGTCGGCCACCATCGGCGCCACCGTCGGCGGTCTCAGCGGTGCAGCCGCCCTCACCACGCTCACCTCGGCCAGCATCGCCGGGGCGGCCCTGGGGGGCGTGTCCTCCGCGGTGATCGGCGGGCTCTTCGGGTTCCTCGCCGCAAGTTTCGTCGAGATCATCCGCACGAGCCTCCGCGAGGCGATCGCTGCGGAACGCTCGTCTGTCACCGCCGACCGCTGACGTCAGCCCGCGGTGGAACCGTCGGGCGACCCGTGGTACAACCTCCATCCGATTCGAACTCGTCTGGACACCGTTTTCCTGGAGATGTCTCATGGCCAAACCCCACCGCCGCCTCAAGAAGGCCAACCACGGCGCCCGGCCGGCCAACAGCAAGGCCCGGAAGGCCAAGCGCAAGCACATCCGCACCTGATCCAGCGGTCAGCACTGCTCCGCCCGAGGACATCCCGTGGCCCCGCGCGATTACATCATCCATCCGAGCGAATACGACCTCGACACGGTCATCGCTGACATCCATGAGATCCGCCGCTGGAACAAGCAGCGGTTCGAGATGGAGCAGTTGACGGCGATCGTGCACGAGGATCAGTCACGCGGTCTCTGTGTGGGATACAAGGACGTTACGCCGGACGAGTTCTGGGTCCGCGGGCACTTCCCCGGCGTGCCACTGATGCCGGGCGTGCTGATGTGCGAGGCGGCTGCCCAGCTCTCCAGCTACTACACGCAGCGGCGCAACCTGCTCGACGCCGAGGTGATCGGCTTCGGTGGCCTCGAGGAGGTGCGGTTTCGCGAGCCCGTCCGACCCGGCGACCGGCTCGTGATCGCGGTCGAGCGCGTCCGCGTGAGGCCAAAGGCGATGATCGTCTGCCGCTTCCAGGGCCTCGTCCGCGAAAGCATCGTGGTCGACGGCGTCATCAAGGGCGTGCCGCTACCCATCGAGCTCCTCACTCAGGTCGACAAGGTCACCGACAAGGCCTCCACCTGACCGCCCTACCATGCCCCGCCGCCCGCCGCGCAAGCCCAACCCTTCGCTCGACCTGTCGTGGCACCTGATCCCGCTGGCCTCGCTCCCGGTGCCGTGCGACCCTCGAACGCTCTTCTCCCGCGAGGCACCGCTCGAACTCGAGGTGGGAAGCGGGAAGGGATTGTTCCTGACCACCGCCTCGGCGGAATCCCCGGAGCGAAACTTTCTCGGCGTCGAACTCGCCGCCGGATATGCCCGTCTGTGTGCGAGCAAACTCGCGTCCGCGGCGGCGGCGAACGCCCGCATCGTTCAGGGTGACGGCACGTTCCTCGTTCGCTGCCTCCTCCCTGATGCCTGCCTCTCCGGCATGCACGTCTACTTTCCAGACCCCTGGTGGAAGGCTCGCCACCGCAAGCGACGCGTGCTCTCGGAGACCTTCCTGCGACACGCGGGCCGTGTGCTGCCGGTCGGTGCCACGCTCCACGTCTGGACCGACGTCGAGGAGTACTTCATCGAGTCGATGGCCTTTGCGGCGGCAACCGGCCTCTTCGCGCCGCCACGGGAGGAGTCGTCCTCCGATGCCACGCACGACCTCGACTACCGCACGCACTTTGAACGTCGGACGCGGCTCGCGGGCCAGCCCGTCTGGCGAGCAGCCCTCGACCGCAACGAGGCTCCCGCAGGCTGCGAGCGGCAGGCGCCGCCAAGCGTGCCGGCCGACGACCGCGTGTGATACCGGTCGTGCATGTCCTGGGCGTTCGTAAGGCTCGGGAACTCTCGTAGCACAGGTTGTCAACCTGTGTATTCCCAGTTCGCCTGAGGCTCGGGGCTGCCCATGCCCGTCGCCGGACGCTCGCTGCGCCCATCCTGGGCTTTGCTCGCTCGATGCTGCCCTCGCTTCGCCATCCTGGCTTCGCTCGGCCAGCAACGCCGGCTCCCGGGCACGGGCAGCCCCTCGCGGTCTCTCGTAGCACAGGTTTTCAGGCTGTGTGTTCCCGGTTCGCATAGGAAGGGGGAGCATGCCTCCGGCCGGCTGCGGTGACGCACCAACACGCGAGGCTCACGTGCGCGCCGCTACCGGGCCGCCTCGTAGGTTCGTCCGGCCGTACCGCGGGACGTCTGGGCCACGGCGATCTCGTAGAGCCGCTCGCCGGCGGGCGTCGGATAATGACCCGTCAGGCAGGCCTGGCAGAGATCCTTCGCATCGAAGCCGATTGATCGCGCCACCGACTCGATCGGTAGGTAGCGGAGCGAATCGGCCCCCAGCTTCGCCGCCATCTCCGCCTGGACCTCCTCGGTGAGCGGCCCGCCGCGGAGGAACGCCGGGGCGAACAGCTCGTCGATCGTCGACATGTCGATGCCGTAGAAGCAGGGCGCCACGATCGGCGGGCAGGCGACGCGGACGTGGATTTCGCGGGCCAGGCCGAGCGACCGCATCCTGCCGAGCAGCACCTTCATCGTGGTGCTGCGCACGATCGAGTCCTCGACGAGGATCACCCGCTTGCCCTCGAGCACCTCGCGGAGCGGCGTGTACTTCGTCTCGGCCTTCTGGCGGCGGCTGGAGGCGCCGTCGATGAACGTGCGGCCGGTGTAGCGGTTGCGGATGAGCCCCTCGACCGACGGCACCGCGAGGCGGAAGGCCATCGCGTCCGCCGCCGCCTTGCTCGTGTCGGGCACGGGCACGACGACGGTGTCCGCATCGAGCGGCACGGTCTCGAGTCGGGCGAGCTCCTCGCCGAGCCGCTTCCGCGTCAGGTAGACGCTGCGCTCGTCCATCGTGC
>Ga0164293_10004375_pt1 | contig 12083 bp, 11 predicted proteins | sample GEODES118metaG_FD_111487 | JGI IMG/M metagenome (GOLD analysis project Ga0164293, IMG submission 111487) | Eutrophic lake water microbial communities from Lake Mendota, Wisconsin, USA - GEODES118 metaG | ecosystem: Environmental > Aquatic > Freshwater > Lake | place: USA: Lake Mendota... | reverse complement strand
TTTGTACATCCACTGCAACAGCAGTACGTCCCTCATAAAGCACAACATCCATCGGACGTTTGCCCACAACCTCGCGCATTGCAGTCTGCGCGGCCTGACGCACCGACTCGTCTGGATCTTTGGTCTTAAAGAGATAGTCTGGCGCGCCGTCAGCACGCAGACGATATTGCACAACGAATTGAACATCAACAATGTTCTCGTCGTCAGTCAACATCAAAGATTCGGGCAACACACGATTGCGCGCCGTGCTGCGGAAACCCACTTCGAACGTCCGCAACTGCGACAGATTGACGATTTCGTGAGCCTGAATCGGAAAGGGAATACGCCATTGGAAACCAGCCAACGCCGTCGACTTGTATTTACCGAACTGGGTCAAGACCGCGACCTGACCTTCCTGAACGATAAAAAAGCCGCTCGCTAACCACAAGGCCAAACCAGCAGCGGCGATTACACCCAGGCCAATTTTAGATTGGCGAGGCGTTGGTCCGCTCGGTCCCTGCGAAGGAGCTCGATTACCGCCACCTTGTTTGCGCCCAAACAAACCGCCCAAACGCTCACTGAAATCGCGCCAAACTTGGTCCAAGTCTGGTGGGCCATTTTGTTTTGGTGGACGACGGGGCGGCTGATTCCCGTCTTTGGGGGGCTCATTGCCCCCACCATTCTGGCCACGGCCCCAGCCGGGATCATTCAGGTTGAATATTCTGGTTAGAAATCGCATTGTTATCCGAAAGTAAAGCAAATTGACTGATTGCTTCGCGTAAGCCACCGAGGCCATCGCGTTGCTGGGCACTTAAAAACACACGGCAAATCGTACCATGTTCATCTTGTTCTACCCGCGGCTCGAGACCCACAAGGTCGATCTTGTTGTAAACCAGAATACAAGGGATGTCAGCCGCACCGATATCACTTAGGACCTTGTTCACTTCGTGAATCTGTTCATCGCGCTGAGGGCTTGCGGCATCGACAACATGTAGCAATAAATCTGCGTGAATAGCTTCTTCGAGCGTTGCTCTGAAAGCAGCAATTAGTGTAGTGGGTAAATCGCGAATAAAGCCCACAGTATCCGAGAGGGTAATTTGCCCTGCACCCTCAATCCATACGCGTCGCGTTGTCGTGTCAAGCGTGGCAAAGAGCTGGTCTGCGGCATAAGCCCCCGCTCGCGTCATCGCATTAAATAACGTTGACTTACCTGCATTGGTGTAACCCACCAACGATACAGAAAGTGTCGCACCGCGCGCGCGCGAGCGGCGCTGTGTGGTGCGTTGCCTCTGGACACGTTCGAGTCGCTCGCGTAATACGCGCACTTTGGCGCCGATCATCCGACGATCCATCTCGAGCTGAGACTCGCCTGGACCGCGCATTCCGATGCCACCGCGCTGACGCTCGAGGTGGGACCACATTCGCGTCAAGCGTGTGGACAGGTGTTGCAACTGAGCAAGCTCGACTTGAAGCTTGCCCTCATGGCTTTTGGCACGCAGTGCAAAAATATCCAAAATTAGAGCAACACGATCAACCACACGCAAATTAAACTGCCGCTCTAGGTTGCGCTGCTGGGCCGGAGACAAAGGCTGGTCAAACAAGACCACTTCAGCATCGCCCTGTTCGGCAAGCAGGACCCCTTCCTGCACCTTTCCCGAACCAATGAAGTAGGCTGCGTCAGGGCGCTGACGCCGAGCCTTGAGCGTACCGACGAGGACAGCCCCGGCACCAGTCGCCAACATTTCGAACTCTTGTGCATGTGCCTGATAATCTGGCGAACCAAGGTCGACGCTAATAATCAACGCACGCATGCGCTGACTCCGGACGGGTTATTCAGCAGCAGTTTCGCCAACGCCCTCTATGGGCAGACTGACAGCGCGTGCAGGTACCACTGTCGAGATTGCGTGCTTGTACACCATTTGGGTTACCGTGTTGCGCAGTAAGACAACGTACTGGTCGAAGGATTCGACCTGACCCTGGAGTTTGATCCCATTCACCAGATAAATAGACACTGGGATGTGCTCTTTACGCAAAGCGTTCAAGAAGGGATCTTGCAAAGTTTGCCCTTTGTTGCTCATTGGCAGGCTCCTTATATTGTTGTTAGCGACTACGCCTCACCTAAGCTGCGTTGTGCGACGAAATCTTAAGTAATACTCTACAGGGTTTTCCCTCGGGACGCTAGTGACATAAACAAATTATTACTAAATATACTCACCAAAGCTCACTTGTAATTTATATGGTTAATATATATTTAAATCAATTACTTATAATTATATTTTAATAAATTACTTTAATATTTCGCGACAAGCAGCTACCAATTGTTTGCACTGCTCATCTGTTCCGATCGTGATACGCAGATGATTCGAGATGCGCGGGACCTTGAAATGTCTCACGAGAATATTGCGGCCTCGCAGGGCACTTGCCAACGCTTCACCAGTATGCGCCGGATGGCGTACAAAAATAAAGTTTGCCGCCGAGGGCAACACCACGAAGCCCAAGCTTTGTAAATCGCGGGTCAGTGCTTCTCGGCTGCGTACCACCGCATCGCGCGCCTGTTCAAAATAAACCTGATCCTCCACTGCCGCCTGTGCCCCAGCTAGTGCAAGTCGATCAAGCGGGTATGAATTAAAGCTATTCTTAACCCTATCAAGGCCTTGGATCAAATCGGGATGTCCAAGTGCAAACCCCACGCGCAAACCAGCGAGTGAGTAGGCTTTGGACATGGTATGCACGACAAGCAAGTTAGGGTAGCGCGCGATCAGTCCTGCCGCAGTTTGCGCACCGAAGTCAACATAAGCCTCGTCGACCACCACCACAATATCCGGGTTACCCGCTATCACGCGTTCGATCTGGCTCAGAGGCTGGGCAATCCCAGTGGGCGCATTAGGGTTTGGAAAAATAATCCCACCCGCTTTTACTTGCCCGTCGGGTAAATAATCTTGCACCCGAATTTTAAATTCCTCATCCAGAGCAATAGCCTTATAAGCAATCTCATAGAGTCCGCAATACACCGGATAAAAACTATAGGTGATATCCGGAAAAAAAATCGGCGCATCATGCTTGAGTAGGGCATGAAACGCATGGCCCAACACTTCATCCGAGCCGTTGCCGACAAACACGTGCGCGGCAGTCAACCCAAAACGTCTCGCGATTGCCTCGCGCAGCTCTTGCGCCGTAGGATCGGGATACAAACGCAGGTTGTCATTTGTTTGCGCAGCAATGGCCGCCAACACCTTGGGCGAAGGCCCATAGGGATGCTCGTTTGTATTGAGCTTAATCAGATTTTGAACGCGCGGTTGTTCACCGGGCACATAGGGCTCTAACTTAGAAACTAGGCTATTCCAGAAACGACTCATAAGGGCTCGCGGTTAGCGCGTTAACAATTAATTATCAGCGTAAGGGTTGTAAGACGACTTGAATTCAATACGCAAAGGTGTACCAGCCAATTCGAACGCATCTCGAAAACGCCCTTCAAGATAGCGACGATAAGAGTCCGAGATCGCATCCAACGCATTCCCGTGAATGATGATCAAAGGTGGATTCTGCCCACCCTGGTGCGCATAGCGCATTTTGGGGCGGAAGATACCTCTACGGGGTGGTGGTTGTTGCTCAATCGCGGCTTGTAACTCACGCGTTAGGCGCGGCGTTGACAATTTCGTGAATGCAGCGGCATGCGCGGCGTTCACCGAGCGCAAAACGGTATTAATCCCCTGCCCGCGCAAGGCCGAAATCGTATGTACGCGTGCAAACGAAAGAAATCTTAATTTGCGATCGAACTCGCGTTGGATGCGTTCGCGATGCTCAGAATCGAGCCCATCCCATTTATTAATTGCAACCACTAGCGCACGCCCAGTCTCGAGAATAAAACCTGCGATGTGCGCATCCTGCTCGGATACTTCCTGCTGAGCATCGATCATCAAGAGCACGACATTGCTCGCCTCGATTGCTTGCAGCGTTTTAATCACTGAAAATTTTTCGATCGCCTCAAAGACCTTGCCACGCTTGCGCAGACCGGCCGTATCAATCAGTGTGTACTGTTTGCCGCCACGATCGAACTCAATCTCGATCGCATCACGTGTGGTTCCGGGCATGTCAAACGCAATCACGCGCTCTTCACCGAGTAGTGTATTGATCAACGTGGACTTACCAACGTTTGGCCTACCCACAATTGCTAACTTGATGCGGTGATGAACAACGGGTTCTGCCGCCTCAGCAGTATCACTCACTAACGCATCAGGACTCGGCTCAGTCTCATCAGCGTCATAAACCTCGTCCTCGACTTTCTCTCCGAGTCCCTCGAGAGCATGTTCAATCAAGTCTGCGATGCCATCCCCGTGTGCGGCTGAGATAGGGCAAGGCAAGCCAAGCCCTAGCTCGTGAAACTCGGCTACGGCGCTGCCGTGTTGCATCCCCTCCGCTTTGTTGACGCACAGGACAACTTTTTGTCCGAGCTTACGCAAGAGGCGCGCAATATCGTGGTCGTGCGCATTCAAACCGGCACGGGCATCCACCAAAAACACGACGACATCAGCTTCTGCAATCGCCTGCTTGGTCTGGCGTGCCATTTGGTGCAAGATGCCTGATTTCGCAACTGGCTCAAAGCCACCCGTATCGACCACGATAAATGGCGTGTCCCCAACGCGACCTTCTCCGTAATGACGGTCGCGGGTCAAACCGGAAAAGTCGGCGACCAACGCCGAACGCGAACGCGTGAGTCGATTAAAAAGTGTCGACTTTCCAACATTCGGGCGTCCTACAAGGGCAACGACAGGCTTTACAGACACAGTTTTTATTTCAACACAAGCAAAACAAGAGAACCGTCACCGGTCTTAACGAGCACACCCTGCGGTGTCGCGATCAGAGGAGCAGTGATCTTGCCTCCCCCAACGGCTATGCGGGCGAGTAAACGTCCATCATCCGCAGCCATGAAATGTACATACCCATCGTAATCACCGACAGCCACCGCACTGCCAAGCACAGCGGGGCTTGTTAACTGCCGATAACGCAACGCATCTTGCGTCCAGTTCAACTTGCCATCTTTCAACGCAAAAGCAGATACTGCGTCAGACTGATTTGGGCTGTAAGCTTGATTAGCATCTATTGTCAGACCGACGGCGCTAGAAAAGTTCTTGCTCCAGATGGGACGACCTCCCGAGGCCAAATCGAAACACAGAATTCGACCTTGAAAAGCAACGGCACACAACATTGGGGGTGCGATAACGGGCAACCCAACGACGTCATTGACGCGCTCTAGGTCCGTTGCTCCTTTCGGCGAAGCGACAATACCTTCCCACTGCACATCTCCTGACACGGCATTAATCGCGATCAACTTGCCGCCGGGAATTCCAGTGATTATCAAACCATCAAACAACGCAATTCGCGCCGGTGCACGCAGCGCCAGTGCAGGACCAGGACGCTGCACATTCCAGATGCGATCGCCCGTCTCTGCATTGAAGGCCTGAATCCGATAGTCACCGCTGCGAACAACCACGACACCGTAACCAACCACGGGCGGTACGGAAACATCGCTTGTGGCCCTGGAGCGCCATTTCACAGCACCCGTGTCATCCAACGCGATAACGGTGCCATCTCGCGCGACAACCGCCGTAGTTTTTCCGTCACTACCCACCCCAGCGGTCAGGCGCAGGTCGAGCTTCGTCGTCCAGAGAACACTACCATTACTCAGGTCATATTTGCCTACAGCGCCATTGCTCGCAGCCCCATAGACTGCAGAACCGACAATAGCCGGAGCAAAGCCAATTCCAGAGCCGCTGCCAATTTGTATCTTCCACCCGACCTGGACAGCAAGGCCGGCCGGATACGTTGTCAGCGCTGAGGGCTTGTATCGTCCATCATCGCCAGTAATGAGGGCACATCCGGTCAACGCTGCAAAAAAGCACGCTGCGGCACCCAAACGAACCCAACGAGTTATGAACGAAAAATTCATCTTAGGCTCCTAGCGCATCTAATTTGAGCTTGACGACCGGGGTCAAGGGATTGATCGCTCCTAGCAACTCAATCGCCTGATTCCAGGCGCTACGCGCCTCGGCACTTTTCCCTTGTGCGGCCAGGATGTCACCACGCCTATCGGCATAAAGCCCCGCAAAAGAGGCAACGGGATCCGTCAACTGCGCCATGGCCGCATCGAACTCTTTTTGTTCAAACAACAAACCAGCCAATCGTAGTTTAGCCACAGGCACCAGCGCGGCATGTTTGGACTTCACCAACCATTCAAGCTGTGAGCGTGCGGCGACCAAGTCATTACGCTCGGCAAGTGACGACGCAGCAACGAGTGCGCCGCGCGCAGCATAATCGGTGCCAGCATAATCCGCACGTAAAGTTTGCATCGCCGCCTTAATGCGCGCAACCGACTCATCCCCTTTTTGGCGACCAGCCTCTTCAAGCGCCTCAAAATAGCCTCGGGCCTGCACGGCTTGATTACCCTCGTACCACTGCCATCCGCGCCAGCTTCCGGCAACGGCAGTCGCGATAACCAGCAAGGTCACGACCAACGTGCCATATTTGTTCCACCAAGCCTTGAGCTGGTCTAGTTGTTCTTGTTCATCAAGATCGTAAGCCATACTTATTTAACCTTCTCTTTCAAAAAAACCACTAAATTATCCAGTGACACTTGTTGCTGTTCTGTCGGTGCGTTTGTACCCTGGGCGCGCAACATCTTGACTGACGCCACGCCTGCCGCCAACTCATCAGCCCCAAGAATAACCGCAATCGCCGCACCGCTTGTATCGGCCCGTTTGAATTGCGCCTTAAAGCTCCCTGCACCCGCGTGCACAATCGTTGAGATTCCCACGTCACGCAGCGCTTCAGCGAGCACGGCCGCCCGACGCTGTGCCGACTCCCCTTGGTGCACAAAATAGACCTCGCATTCACTTTGCGGCGTCTCAGGTTGATACTGCCCCCATAAGTCCAACAAACGCTCCATGCCGATTGCAAAACCTACCGCTGGGGCGGGCTTACCGCCAACGAGTTCGATCAGGCCGTCGTAACGTCCACCGCCACAGATGGTCGCTTGCGCACCCAGCTTATCTGTCACCCACTCAAAGACCGTTAAGTTGTAATAATCTAGCCCGCGCACCATGCGCGGGTTAATTCGATAAGCGATCCCTGCGTCCTGCAAACGTACACAAACGCCGTCGAAGTGCGCACGCGACTCGTCGCCAAGGAAATCAAACAACTTCGGCGCGGCATCTGCCATCGCCTGCATTGCAGGATTTTTTGTATCTAACACACGCAAAGGGTTTGTATACATACGACGCAAGCCATCTTCGTCTAGTACCTCTTTGTGTGCCTCTAAGTGCTGAACCAAGGCTGCACGGTGGGCCGCACGTTCCTGCGCTTGCCCCAGAGAGTTCAGTTCAAGCTTGACATCCTTTATTCCTAACAAGGACCACAAACGCGCCACCATAACAATCATCTCAGCGTCGATATCAGGACCAGCCAAACCAAGCGCTTCAACGTCAATTTGATGAAACTGACGGTAACGCCCCCGTTGAGGACGCTCGTGCCTAAACACAGGCCCCATCGCATAGACACGCTGAGGGCGGTCATAGATAAGATTGTGTTCAATGGTTGCGCGCACCATGCCTGCGGTGAATTCAGGGCGCATCGTCAGCGACTCGCCATTGAGTGCATCGGTAAAGCTGTACATCTCTTTTTCGACGATGTCAGTCACTTCGCCTATGCCGCGTGTGAACAGCCGCGTGTGCTCAAGGATGGGAGTACGCATATTGCGATACCCATAGGCACGCATCCAGGCGCGCACATACTCCTCGAGCGATTCCCAGCGTGCACCAACCCCAGGCAGTGCATCATTCATGCCACGAATGGCGGTAACTTTTGTAAACGCTTGTGTCATAAATAAATTTAGTTAGTAGTCGTCGCCGCGCGTGCTGACCCGTAACGACGTGCGACATACTCTTGAACAATCACTTGGAATTCTTCGGCGATATGATCGCCCTTCAGGGTCACGGTACGCTCACCATCAACAAAGACTGGCGCCGCAGGTACTTCGCCGGTTCCGGGCAAACTGATACCAATATCGGCATGACGGCTCTCACCGGGCCCGTTCACCACACACCCCATGACCGCGACATTCATCGACTCAACGCCAGGATATTGCTTTCTCCAGCTTGGCATCTGGTCGCGCAAGTAAGTTTGAATGCGATCAGCTAATTCCTGGAACACCGTGCTGCTGGTGCGGCCACAGCCAGGGCACGCGATCACCATTGGGGTAAAAGCCCTGAGTCCCATCGTCTGCAATATTTCCTGACCGACGACAACCTCGCGCGTGCGATCCCCGCCAGGTTCTGGAGTCAGGGAAATACGAATCGTGTCGCCAATCCCTTCTTGTAACAGGACGCTTAATGCGGCCGTCGAGGCCACAATCCCTTTGCTACCCATTCCGGCTTCAGTCAAGCCAAGATGTAATGGATAATCGCAACGCGAAGCGAGGTCTCGGTAGACCGCGATCAGATCTTGTACATGGCTTACCTTGCAAGACAAGATGATGGCGTCGCCAGGCAATCCAAGCTCTTCAGCGCGTTGCGCGTTACTAATCGCAGAAACAACCAAGGCATCACGCATCACAGCTTGTGCATTGCGGGGGTTGGCAAGTTTGCTGTTTTCATCCATCATGCGCGCCAGCAACTCGTGATCGAGGCTGCCCCAGTTCACGCCGATGCGGACAGGTTTTTGATGCCGGCATGCAACCTCGATCATCTGGGCAAAATTGTCATCGCGGCGCTTACCCCCCCCCATATTGCCGGGATTGATTCGGTATTTCGACAGGGCCTGCGCGCACTCTGGGAACTGTGTCAGTAGCTTGTGGCCGTTATAGTGAAAATCGCCGCATAACGGGACCGATATACCCATGCGGTCGAGTTGTTCGCGTATAGCCGGCACTTCTTTAGCCGCCTCTGGCGTGTTGACGGTAATACGGACAATTTCTGAACCAGCGAGCGCTAGCTCCTTGACTTGAATAGCGGTTGCAATCGCGTCGGCAGTATCCGTATTGGTCATCGACTGAACCAAGACAGGAGCCGTCCCGCCAATTAGCGTGCGAGTCGCCCCCCAGGACACGGCTACCGTGCGGGTAGGATGACGCTTTACAACGCCTGGCTGAGAATCCAAGTCAAACGTACTCATTTCAACCACCCTTCTAGCCAAACGGGAATCCAAGAAGCAGGCAAAACATCGTGGCTCAAAGCGACTACAGCGGCAACAAGTACAACGGCTGCGATAAGGACCCACCAAAACCAAGAGGCCGAGGGTCGCGACGTTACGGTCGTGTGTTTATCCAGTGTGCGCGTAGAGGTATGGTTACCTATCCCGCCCTCAACTTCCCCAACATAGGAACGTAAAGTATCCTCGAGTGGCTTGGAATCGATACCCAACAGCTTTGTGTAGTTCTTGATGAGGATCTTCAAGCCAAGCCCCTTGGGAAGATCCTCGAAGCGCTCAGACTCAAGCGCCTCGATGTAGCGCGCTGGGAATTTCAACCTAGCCGCGACGTCCTCAAGGGATAGTCCCTTGGACACACGCACTGCTCGCAACGACACAGTCGGCGCTGCACGCTCTGTCGAAACAGAGGGTGGCTCGACACGAAGCGGACTTCCGAAATCCTCGGCACTCATGCGCGGCTCTCCTTAATGGCAATTGTTTTTTTGTGCGCCATTCTTTCACTTAGTTTGGTTCGATCTTTTACTTCACCCGCCAGTTGTCCGCAGGCTGCGTCAATGTCATCACCGCGCGTCTTGCGGACCGTCGTGACGATCCCAGCATCCATCAATTGTTGCGCGAACTCACGAATACGCACAGCGGACGAGCGCTGAAGCCCGGAGCCAGGAAAGGGATTAAAGGGGATCAAGTTAAATTTGCAATGAATCCGCCGCGCAAGCTGTATCAGTTCGCGCGCATGCTGATCCAAGTCATTCACACCATCCAACATGACGTATTCGAAGGTGATGAAATCACGCGGCGCAAACTCGAGGTAACGCTCGCAGGCTGCGAGCAACTCTTGGAGCGGGTATTTTTTATTCAATGGCACGAGGGTGTCACGCAACGCATCATTGGGCGCATGCAAGGATACCGCTAACGCTACCGGACAGTCCTGCGACAAGCGATCCATCATCGGAACCACGCCAGATGTAGAGACAGTCACGCGCCGACGCGACAGTCCATAGGCATTGTCGTCAAGCATCATCCTTAACGCCGCCAACACCGGCTCGTAATTAAGCAAAGGTTCGCCCATGCCCATCATCACAACGTTGCTAATCAAGCGCGCGTCTTCCGAGCCCTCTTGCGTGCCGATACGCGCAGAGGCCGTGTCTTGCATCAACTCATGCCTGGCCCACCAAAGCTGACCGATGATCTCGGCGGCTGTCAGGTTACGATTAAAGCCTTGGTGACCGGTCGAGCAAAATGTGCACGCAACGTTACACCCCGCCTGGCTCGAAATGCACAGTGTGCCGCGGTCATCTTCGGGAATAAACACAGATTCGATTGCATTGCCCTGGCCAACATCAAACAGCCATTTGCGGGTGCCATCTGCTGAGCGGTGCTGCGTCAACACGCTAGGTGCTTGGACGATGCAAGACTCAGACAACTGGGCACGGAAGTCACGTGCCAAGTCAGTCATTAGATCGAAATCACTCGCGCCCCGCTGATGCACCCACTTTTGCAATTGGCGGGCGCGAAATGGCTTACCCCCCCACTGCCCGACCAGCTGGGTCAGTGCCGAAGCGTCGAGCCCAAGCAGATTGATCGGTTCAGGGTGCATGCAGGGTAAGCCACGAGCCAAGCAGCCGGATTAACGGCTGTGGATATTGATTTCAGGGAAGAAGAACGCGATTTCAACGCGCGCGGTTTCAGGCGCATCGGAACCGTGAACGGCGTTAGCATCGATGCTGTCTGCGAAGTCAGCGCGAATGGTGCCTTTGTCGGCCTTCTTTGGATCCGTTGCACCCATCAGGTCACGATTTTTTTGAATCGCGTTCTCGCCCTCAAGTGCCTGGACGAAAACCGGACCGGAGATCATGAAGTCGACCAAGTCTTTGAAAAATGGACGTGCGCTGTGGACAGCGTAAAAACGCTCAGCATCGGCACGCGACAACTGCAGCATGCGAGCGGCGATCACTTTTAAGCCAGCGGACTCGAAACGGGCAACAATTTGACCGACTACGTTCTTTGCAACTGCGTCAGGCTTGATAATTGATAGGGTACGTTCAACAGACATGTAAAACTCCAATAATTCTCAATAAAAACAGGGACTTTGCTTGTGCCCACCGTAGCCCACGATTCTAGCACGCCACTAAGTCTCACAACGCCCTAAAATAGCGGGGTTTTGCCAGACTCTGGCCCGGGGCCCAAGACCTTCGCTCAATGCGCTGCCCCTGCGTGACCCTATTTTTTGTGGATAACTTGATGAATCAGCCCAATACCCTTCCCGATGGGGAACTCTCCAAGAGCTTTGAACCGGCTAACCTAGAGGCCCGCTGGTATGCCGAATGGGAAAAAAGGGGCTATTTTGCCGGGGGTCAACATGCCCAGGGCGATGCCGCTGGAGCCCCTTATGCCATCCAGTTTCCACCCCCGAACGTCACAGGCACCCTTCATATGGGACACGCCTTTAATCAGACGATCATGGACGGGTTAATTCGCTACCACCGCATGCGTGGCCATGACACGGTGTTCGTACCGGGCACCGATCATGCCGGGATCGCGACGCAGATCGTGGTTGAACGCCAACTCGACGCACAAAAAACCACCCGTCACGATCTCGGACGTGAGAAGTTTATTGAGAAAGTCTGGGAATGGAAGGAACTCTCAGGCAACACCATCACCAGCCAGGTGCGACGCCTCGGCGCCTCGGCGGACTGGCCGCGTGAATATTTCACGATGGACAAGCAGATGTCTGCGGGTGTTGTTGAGACCTTTGTCCGCCTCTACAAGCAGGGGCTGATTTACCGAGGTAAACGCCTGGTCAATTGGGATCCAAAGTTACTCACAGCAGTCTCGGACCTCGAGGTGCAATCCGTAGAGACCGACGGGCATCTCTGGCACATCCGCTACCCCTTCGTGGACGG
>Ga0164293_10004374_pt1 | contig 12084 bp, 12 predicted proteins | sample GEODES118metaG_FD_111487 | JGI IMG/M metagenome (GOLD analysis project Ga0164293, IMG submission 111487) | Eutrophic lake water microbial communities from Lake Mendota, Wisconsin, USA - GEODES118 metaG | ecosystem: Environmental > Aquatic > Freshwater > Lake | place: USA: Lake Mendota... | reverse complement strand
GCCCGAAGTCCTTCCACTATGTCGGAGTTGTTGAGAGACCATGCTTTGCCGACCAGGATTCGTGGGTGGCTCTCGTAGGTCATCGGCGTACCTCTTTCCTGTCGCAATGTGTCCGTGTTTCAGGAGATTACGGAAGGTCACAGAAAGAAGATCGTCAGGAAGGTTGACGTTTTGTTCGCTGGTTCATCAGGTACGGACGTACTCGAAGTCGATGCATCGACCGGACTCAGTGGCGACTGAGAGCTTCGAGAAGAAGATCCTGTTCGGCGATCGACAACTGATGTTCCAGAATGTCGGAATAGATCTCTTCTTCCTTGGCGAAGTGCAGGTTCACCAAGGTGTAGAGGCCGTACAGGACTCGTCGGAGGTCTCGAAGGGTCTTTTCTGAGATGTCCGCTTCGGCCACGGTGAGGGCGTGGAGATCTCCGAGTTGATCCGTCATCTTTGAAACCTCGAGGTGTTCGCGGTTCATCGTCGACGTCGATCCGGGACTGTGGGTCGCAGTCTCGACGGCTTTGTACAGCAGTTCGGTCTCGTGCCGGGCATGGGGGATGAGTTCGCGAACGAGAAAACCCAGTACGGCGTTGGTGAGATCGCGCAGGATGGGCAGAGGCACCTCTCCGACGGCGTCGGCGGCCACGCGAATCAGTTCGACGTGCGGGCGCAAGGTGGTGTGTTCGTGGTGAATGAAAGTCGTCAACTTGTTCATGTCGCGAACGGTATGGCCGCGCTCGCCGGTGTCATCCGAAGGCTTGTCCCGTTGTCTCCGTGGAGGGACGAACCTCCGTACCGATCTCGGAGTTCCGAGAGTCTCCGGGGCGGAGCCGCACCACGATGCGGCGAGTCAATGTCGAGAGGGAGTCAGCGTGCGTCGTCGTGTGATTGGTGTAGTGGTTGTCGGACTGTTGTTCGGAGTGGCTGCGTGTAGTGAGTCGGTCGAAGTCAAGGACGCGGATCAGATGTCCGAAGCACTGCTGGGTGTCGACGATCTCGAGGGTACGTGGACGATGAACCTGGGTAACTCTGGCCCCGACGAAGAGAAGTTGCCGGAGTCGGGGATTCTCAGCGACAAGCAACGAGAAGTGATGCCGACGCTCGACATGTGCGATGCGGCTCCGACCGAGGCAAAGGAAGCCGCCGACACGTTGAAGTGGGCCGTCTTTCGGCAGATCGACAAGACGGTCGACGACCCTTTGGATCCGCCGACGGATCGCAGTGGCCACATGGTCTTCGTTCAAGAGTCGATGATCTCCGATGAACCCGACGTCTTGTCGGAGACGTTCGATGCCTTGGTTCTGGGGAGCGAGGCTTGTCTGGGTGAGATTCCCGCCGGCGAAGAAGGTCCCGGTTCGTCGGCCAAGGTGACGATCGAGGACGTCGGTGACCAGCAGATCGCTGTCCTCACGGAGATCGAGGAAGCCGGTGGCACGGGAATGTGGCACATCTACACCGCAATCGTCAGGAAGGGATCCGTCCTCGTCTCGCTGATGGCCGCCGACGTCGTGCTCGGCGATCTTCCGTCGGAGTTACAACTCGATGACTTCGATCGGATCGTTCAGACCGCTCTCGGAAAGTTGTGAGGTTGATCGTGGCCCCGCGGGGCGCGCCGACTACTCGGGAGTAACGGGACTGACTCCTGATATCTCGCCTGCCTGAATGGCGAGGTACGTGACCCAACTGGTGTAAGGAGAGTGCACCTGCATCAGAGCGAGTTCCGTGCGGTTGCGGCAGCCGGAGCGCGTGAGGAGGCCGCTGATGCGATTGCGGACAGTCTTGGTGGAGAGAAACACGTCGCGGGCGATCTCACGATCAGTGGCACCGGTGGCGATTCGGACGGCGATTTCGAAATCCGTCTCGTCGGTGTACGAAATACTGAAAAGAGAAAGCAGCCGGCGAGTGAGGATCGGGTCTCTCGGAGTGGGGGTGAAATTGTTGCCCGTCTCGGCGACCGATGAGACGATGGCTTCAATTCGGTGCGGTGGTGGGTCGTCGCCATCGATCTGCACGACGCCGTCGAGACCGAGAATCTTCGTGGCCTCGCCGAGCAGAAACGGCTCCTGTCGGCTGAGGACGATACGAGTGAGGCGTGACGGAATAGCCGGATCGACGGCCTGCTCGAAGGCGATCCACTGGGAGGTGGCGAGCGACGTGATCAGGACCGTCGTGAGACGTTGTGACTCGATCTGGCTGGCGATCGTTGCATGGTCATGGCTGGCAAGGATGGGGTGGATGTCGTGGTCGGTGCCGACTTGGCTACGCACCAAGGGCAGGATCGTGGGATACGCGACAAAAGCACCAATATTCATTGCGCTGGACCCGAGTGATACCTCTCCACAACGGAAGAATCTAAGCCCTGAATTGAATAAAAGAGCGTTCGTCTATTTCCGGGACTCAGGAGTCATGGCCGTTCAAGAGGACAGGGATGTTTCGGGGTCCACGGACTTGGCCGTTGGCCCAGGTCACCGCGCCGCTCGGGTCGAGTGAATAGCGGGGAAATGCGCGGAACCACTCTTGCAGAGCAATGGTGAGCTCGAGGCGGGCCAGATTGGATCCGACACAGCGGTGAATGCCGAGGCCGAAGGCGACGTGGCGGTTCTTCTCCCTCCCGATGTCGAAGACCTCGGGATTCTCGAAGGCCGCGGGGTCGTGGTTGGCTGCGGGAAACGTGACGAGCATCTGGTCGCCCGGTTTCACCGGGCAGCCGGCGACCTGGGTGTCGCCGATGACCTTGCGCGCCATGGTGACCGGGGCGTAGTAACGCAACACCTCTTCCATGGCCGTCTGCCACAGGAGATCGTCGTTCGGTGCGGCGACGAGTCGAGCCACCTGATCGGGGTGCTGCGCGAAATGCCACAGCCCCGATCCGATGGCACTCCAGGTGGTGTCGATGCCGGCGATGATCATGAGGCGGATGTAGCCGACCTTCAGTTCCCAATCGACGGGTACGCCGTCGATCTCGGCGTTGGCGATACCGGTGAGCATGTCGTCGCGGGGATTGTCGAGGCGATCCTTCAACAGCGCGTCGATGTAGGAGGTCATTTCGGTGATGAGTTGAATGCGCACGTTGTTGTCGCGGGGCGCCAGCTGAAAGTTGCGATAGATCCAGTCACGGAAGAGGTCGGCATCGCCTTCGGGAATACCCGACAGAACGCAGATGCCGTGCACCGGAATGTGTTGCGAGTACTGCTCGGCAGCGTCCGCAGTTGGTGAACCCTTCAGCCCGGCAATGAGTTCGCGGCAGTACTGTCGCAGTTCGTCTTCGAGCAGTGCGACTTTCTTCGGGGAGAATGACGGCAGCAGGAGTCGTCGATGGTCGTGGTGTTCCGGAGGATCGGAGGTGATCGGTGGAGCGGGGCGACGCGGAGCATCGGGTCGCCCGAGGTTGACCCAGATCGAGGAGAAGTTCACCGTGTCGTTGGCAACGGCCGACACCGCATCCATGGTGACGGGCATGAAGGCACGCCCGTATCTCTCGGTGGAGGCGACAGGACATTGCTCGCGAACCGAATTCCAGATGGTGATCGCATTCGGACCCCAGTCCGGATCCAACCAATCCCAATCGTTGATCCAATCCACGACAGGTGGTGCATCAATGGGTTCTGAGTCGTAGGCCATGTTGTCGCCTCCTTCTGAGTGCAACGTACAACAAACAAAAATGCTGAAATTTCCTTGATTCAGGACGAAATGATCGGGACATTTGTGTCTAGCCTCCTTGGCTGAAATGAAGCTCTCGTTTCGTCTTCGGTTCGCCGTCTTGGCGATGGCCTCGGTGTCTCTGTTGACGTTGCTGTTGCCCGTGCGTACGGACGCGAAGGGTGTCGGTCAACCTGTCGTTCGTCGATGGAATCCATGTGCCGAACTGCAGTGGAAGATCCATCAGGATGTCGACAAGGCGACACATCGATCCGTGAAGCGTTCGATGGCCGAGTTTGCTCGTGCAGTGGGTCGTCGCTTTTCGTTCGCGGGTGTCGCCTCGGACGAAGAGTTCGCCGGGCCGCCGGTCGACACGCTGGTGATCGGATTCGATTCGTCGTTGGCAGGCGGGCGGATCGCTGGGCTGACGTCCTTGTGGTACCGGTCGGAGATCGATGGAGTCAAGACGATTTCCGGGGCTCGGATCTCGCTCAATCCCCAGGTCAGGTCCCGAAGCCGATCAACGTTTCCCGAGCTGACGCCAGTTCTTCTGCACGAACTCGGCCACGTCGCTGGGCTCGACCATGTCGACGATCCGAGCGACCTCATGTTTCCCCACATCGTCAACGTGCGCTCGTACCGGTAACGTGACGTCGAGTTGCTCCGCCGGCAGGCGGGAGGCACGGTGTGTCCCTCGGGTGTCGGGACGTCCCTGAGATAATCTCTTCCCGAGGTCGGGCTCGTTGTCGAGTGTTGCGGCCCGAAGGGGGAACAATGAGTGCAAATACCGCTGGGGCGGAACACAGGGGCTTGTCGAATCTCGATGTCCAGGACGATCCCTACCCCTACTACAAGGAGCAAATGGCGAAGTGTCCCGTGTGGCACGAGCCTGACATCAACCTCTACGTCGTAGGTGGTCATCCGGAGGCCCGCGAGACGCTCGGGGATCTCTCCACGTTCTCGAGCAAGCCGGCAGCCGGCAACAGGGCCGTGTCACCCGACGTGATCATGGCCTACATGGGTGTCCTGCAGGAGAAGGGGTGGATGCACACGCCGATCCTGCAGCGCGTCGACCCGCCCGAGCACGGCCGTTCCCGCAAGATTCTGAACCGGGTCTTCACCCCGGCACAGGTGAAGGCCTACATCCCGGAGATCGAGGACATCACCAACAAGCTGATCGACAAGATGCTGGCCGCGGGGGAGTGCGAGTTCGTGCGCGACTTTGCCCTGCCCCTACCGGGCATCTTCATTTCTCGGCACCTCGGCCTGGACGACTCCCAGTACCCGAAATTCCGCCGCTGGGCGGAAGCGATGTTGTCCCTGGCGCAACGCAACAACATGACCGTCGAAGAGGCGATCATCGAAGCGAACATCGAAGTCGAAGAGCAGCACTTCGTCGTGGCGGAGTTCGAGAAGCGCCGTCAGAACCCGGGAGGGACGGATCTCATCTCGCTCATCGTGCACGCCCACGGCGAGGATGAAGAGCCCTTCACCACGAACGAGCTGATCACGCTCATGCACCAGCTGATCACGGGCGGCTTCGAGACCACCACGGGTGCGCTGTCCTCGGCCATGTGGCTGTTGCTCGAGCACCCCGACCAAATGGAACTGCTGCGCAACGACAGGTCCCTCATGGGCAACTTCATCGAGGAAGTCCTGCGCTACGACGCGCCGGTGCAGGGCCTGTGGCGCAGTGTCACGTGCCCGGCGAACGTCGGCGGGGTGGAGATCCCGCAGGGTTCCGCCGTGATGGTGCGCTACGGGTCGGCCAACCGCGACCCCCGGGTCTTCGACGACCCCGACAGGTTCGACATCACCCGGCCAAATGCCAAGAACCACGTGTCGTTCGGCTTCGGGGTCCATTTCTGCCTCGGTGCCGCCCTGGCCCGTCAGCAGATGGCCACCGCCTTCAACTTGATCCTCGACCGGGTCGCCGAGATCGACTACGCCCGGCCTCTCGAGGCCCCCTTGCATGAGCCGAGTTTCTTCCTCCGACCCATGCGAGAGTTGCCTGTGAGGGTACGGTAGGTACAACAACTGTGACGGAATAAGGAGGGTTTTCCATGAGCAGGGAAGAACTGGTTCGCATGACGAAGCGCACGATCGAGGCGCTGAAAGAGCACAAGGGTGAACTGGTCGACGACCATCTCCGTGTTCCCGTCGAGTACTACTTCGATCAGGACCGTTGGCAGACCGAGGTCGACCGCATCTTCAAGCGCTTGCCGCTGGTGCTCGGCTTCTCCTGCCAGATGAAGGAACCCGGTGCGTACTCCGCCGTCACGGTGCTCGGTGTGCCCGTTCTCATGGTGCGTGGCAACGACGGTGAGATTCGTGCCTTCCTGAACGTCTGTCGTCACCGTGGTGCGCAGGTCGCCGAGAACGGTTGTGGCCAGGCCCGCCGCTTCGCTTGCCCGTACCACGCATGGACTTACGACACGCAAGGTGATCTCGTCGGCGTGTTCGAAGCAGAGGCGTTCGGTGACATCGACCGCAATACCCACGGACTCACCACTCTTCCCGTCACCGAGCGCGCCGGTCTGGTTTGGGTGACCCTCACACCCAACTCCACGCTCGACCACGACGCGTTCTTTCACGGGTACGACGAAGTGTTGAACTACCACGACTTCGCCAATTGCCACTACGCCGGTGGGCAGACCATCAAGGGCTCGAACTGGAAAGTTGCGTACGACGGCTATCTCGACTTCTACCACCTGCCGATTCTCCACAAGAACACGTTCGGTCCCGACACGTCGCCGAAGTCGCTCTTCGAAGCATGGGGCCCGCACCAGCGTCTCATGGCTCCGGACAAGCGCACCTCGGTTCAGACCCTCGAGGGCATTCCCGAAGACGAGTGGCCGGTCGACAAGATGGTCTTCGGAGTGTGGACCATCTTCCCGCACATCTCGATTGCCGCATTCGACGCCGCCGGCAAGGTGTACATGATCTCCCAGCTCTTCCCGGGTGACAATCCCGACGAGTCGTACACCACGCAACACTTCCTGCACACCCAGCCCCTCACGGACGAGGTGAAGGAAGCCATGGTGGGTCGCATGGAGTTCATGGTCAGGGTCGTCGAGGACGAGGACTACAAGACCGGTATCGAGATCCAGCGCGGTCTGAAGAGCGGTGCCATGAAGGAAGTGGTCTTCGGTCGCAACGAGGGTGGTACGCAGGCGTTCCACAAGTGGGTTCAGTCCATCATCGAAGCTGACGACACCCAACTGAACGAGCTCTTCGCCAAGGGCGTCGGCACGAAGTCGAACTGACCCATGTTCGACTACCAAGACACGTTCCACGTCGGTGTCCGCGTCCCCGACATCGAAGCCGCCATGGCCGAGCTCGGTCAGGGCCTGAAGGTGACCTGGGCACAGCTCCAGGTGCGCGAGCAGGCCACCTGGATTCCGGGCAAGGGCAAGCTCACATTCCCGCTCAAGTTCACGTACTCGGCAGAGGGGCCCCAGCACATCGAGTTGCTCGAGAGCGTTCCTGGCTCGCCGTGGTACGGCGCCGACGCTCCGGGTGTCCATCACATGGGCATCTGGGTCGACAGCGTGCCCGAGACCACCGAACGGTTGATCTCCGAGGGCTGGACTCTCGAGATGGCCGGTCTGCCGCCCGAAGAGGGCTACGGCGCGTACAGCTACGTGCGCTCGCCTGCGGGTTTCCTCCTCGAGCCGGTCACGCGTGGCGCACTGCCGATGTTCGAGCGTTGGTGGGCGGGCGGATCTCTCGGCTGAGGTTCTGATCGGCCGATCCTGCGGGGTCGGCGCAACTAGTCTCGCGCCATGCGCACGTTGAAGCGACGTCTCGCCTCGGTCGTTGGCGTGTCGTTGCTGGCCCTCGTGATGCTGGCGCTGTGGCCGGTGTGGGTCGCCGGGTCGGTGTTGTTCGACGTGGCGCGCCGAAAGTGGCGTCTGCCCACCACGCGCCTCATGGCTTTTGCCGCCTGCTGGGCGTGGATCGAAGTGGCCGGCGTCGCGGCGAGTGCGGTGATGTTCACGGCCGGTCAGCGCAAGAACCTGGGGGCGCACTACGGCCTGCAGCGTTCGTGGGCCGGTGCACTGATGAACGCGCTGCGTTGGACGGTGGGCCTGCGCGTGCACGTGAAGAACCCCGAAGTGCTGCGTCCTGGACCGATCATCGTGCTCTCACGTCACGCGAGCCTGGCTGACTCGTTGGTGTCGGCCTGGGCAGTGGGAAACATCGCCCGGCTGCAGCCGCGTTACGTCTTGAAGCGCGAGCTCATGAGCGACCCGTGTCTCGACATCGTCGGTCACCGTCTGCCGAACTACTTCCTCGATCGCGGGTCCAACAACCAAAGTGAGGAGTTGAGAGGCTTGGCGCAACTCGGCACCGACCTGGGTGAGTTCGATGTTGCAGTGATCTTCCCCGAGGGCACACGCACGAATCCGGCGAAGCGGGAACGAATCCTTGCCGAGATGGCCAAGCGCAGTCCCGAGCGCGCCGAGCGACTGGCGGTCCTTCGTCACCTGCTTCCGCCCAAGCCAGCAGGTGCGCTCGCCTTGATGGAGGCCGCTCCGAACGCCGACATCGTGATTGCCGGCCACACGGGTTTCGACGGCCTGGACACCTTCGGGGGGATGTTGCGTCGTCTGGAGAACGGCGGCGGAGTGGGCGAGATGTGGTTCGTGCGCATCCCGCGCAGTGAAGTACCCGCTGACGGTCTGACGCGTTGGCTCGACGACCGCTGGCTGGACCTCGACCGCGCAGTCGGGGCCGAACTCGTGAAGGATGAACGCCATGAGCAGTAGTGCAGATGTGATGTTGGCGAGCGCGATCGCGATCGCGGTGCTGATGTTCGCAACCTGGGTCGTCAGCGTTGTGATCAAGAACGCCTCGATCGTCGACATCGTCTGGGGTTCGGGGTTCGTCGTCGTGGCGTGGGTGTCCTATGCCGTTGCCGACGGAGACGACACGCGGCGCATCGTGATCGCGTTGATGGTGACCTTGTGGGGTCTGCGGCTGGCGGGCTATCTGGCCAAGCGCAACATCGGCCACGGCGAGGACTATCGCTATCGCGCGATGCGCAAGCACTGGGGTGCGCGCTTCCCGATCGTGTCGCTGGTGACCGTGTTCCTCTTGCAGGGCGTGTTGATGTGGGTCGTCTCGATCGGCGTGCAACTCGGCCAGGTTCCTGCGACACCCAGCTTCGGGCCGATCGGCACGATGGGCATTCTCGTGTGGATGGTGGGCCTGGCATTCGAAGCCGTGGGCGACCTGCAGTTGTCGCGGTTCAAGGCCGATCCCGCGAATGCCGGCAAGGTCATGGACAAGGGACTGTGGAGTCTCACCCGGCACCCGAACTACTTCGGTGACTCTCTCGTGTGGTGGGGTATCGCCATCGTGGCCGCCGAAAGCGGTCTCGGAGCGTGGGGCTTTCTCGGTGCGGCAGTGATGAACTTCCTGCTCGTTCGTGTCTCGGGTGTGGCCCTTCTCGAAAAGAGCCTCTCGAAGCGCAAAGAGGGCTACGCCGACTACGTCGCTCGCACCAGCGCGTTCCTTCCGCGCCCGCCGAAGGGTTGAACCGGCGAAGAACTGATCAGCCGAAGAAGACGTTCTCGATCTCGTCGTAGAGCGCGACGTCGACCGTGCGGGTGGCGCCCTTCGTGACGGCCATCAGCTCGCGCGAGATGTCCTCTCCACGGGCCACAACCATCTTGCCGAAATCGCCCTCGTCGATGGCGTCGACGGCGGCGAGTCCGAAACGTGTGGCAAGAACGCGGTCGAAGGCGGTGGGTGTGCCACCACGCTGCAGGTGGCCGATCTGTACCACTCGCACGTCGTAGCCCGTCTGTTCCTCGATGAGCGGTGCGATCGCGGCACTGATGCCCCCGAGGCGCGCGCGTCCGAACTTGTCGTTCTCGTAGGCGATCTGTGGTGGGGTGCCGGCGATCGGCGCGGCACCTTCGGCGACCACCACGATCGAGGCGAAGCGCCCGCGCTGGTGGCGACGTTCGACGAAATGGCAGACCCGCTCGATGTTGAACGGTCTCTCGGGGACGAGGATGACGGTGGCACCTCCGGCAACGCCAGCATACGTTGCGATCCATCCCGCATCGCGACCCATGACCTCGACGACCATCACTCGGTCGTGGCTCTCGGCAGTCGTGTGCAGTCGATCGATCGCATCCGTGGCCACCTGGACCGCCGTGTGGAAGCCGAACGAAACGTCGGTGCCCACCACGTCGTTGTCGATGGTCTTCGGAATGCCGACGATGGGAAGGTCCGCTTCTTCGTGCAGAAGAGAGCCGACTGTCAACGATCCGTTGCCGCCCACCACGACGAGCGCGTCGAGACGTGACTCCTTGAACCGATCACATGTCTGTTGCACACCGTCGGCGTGGTCGAATGGGCTGCCGCGTGTGGTGCCGAGGATCGTGCCACCCCGGGGGAGCAGACCGCGAACGTTGTCGATCGACATCTCGACGTAGTCGTTGGCAAGGAAACCACGCCACGCATCGCGATAACCGATGACCCGATGACCGTTGCCCTCCGCCTTGCGCACCACTGCACGAATCGCGGCATTGAGTCCGGGGCAATCACCTCCGCCGGTCAGAATGCCGATGTTCATCGTGGGTGTCTCACGTGGCCGATTTGTCGAGTGCCCGGCTGATGTCGTCGATGAGATCAGTGATGTGCTCGAGACCCACCGACAGACGCAGGAGGCCCGGCGCGGCTGCCGAGTTGGAGAGCGTTTCGGGATCGAGGCCGAAGTGCGTGCTGCTGGCGGGATGGCAGACGAGCGTCTCGGGCCCGCCGAGCGACGTGGCCGGCCGTACGAGTTCGAGGGCGTCGATGAATCGGCGACAAGCGTCTTCTCCACCTTCGAGTTCGACGGCCAACATCGAGCCGAACATCGACATCTGTCGTGCGGCAAGCGCATGCTGCGGATGCGAAGCGAGTCCGTGGTGATGCGCGGCGGAGAACCTTCCCGACTGCGCACACCATTCGGCGAGCGCCAAGGACGACGCACACTGACGCTCCTGGCGAACGCCGAGTGTCCGGATGCCGCGCAGGGCGTTGTGGGCATCGTAGGGAGATGCGGCGGCGCCGTGCAGAACGGAGTACGCCCAGATTGCGTCGATGAGGTCGGATTCGGCCGCGATCACGCCCAACAGCGCATCGTTGTGTCCGCCGATTCCCTTCGTGGCGGAATGGAGCGAGATGTTCACGCCATGGCGGAGAGGTTGCTGGCACATGGGCGTGGCGAAGGTGGAGTCGACCACGGTGAACGGCGCACCGATGGAGCCGACTTCGTCGAGATCGGCGAGAGCGAGTGACGGATTCGCCGGCGTCTCGGCGATCACCAACATGGTGCGTGGTGTTGTCGCCGCGCGAGTGAAGGCTCCGGGTTCCGTGGCGTCGACGAAGGTGACCGAGATGCCCATGCGCTGGACGGGTCCAGCGAGAAAGGCGAGCGAACCGCCGTACAGCTGCTGTTGAGCGACGATGTGGTCGCCGGGCGAACACAGCGCGTAGACGACGGTGGCCAGGGCGCCCATGCCCGATCCGAAGGCCAAAGCATCCTCGGCACCCTCGAGGTCGGCGACTGCTTCCTCGAAAAGACGGACTGTCGGGTTCGTGTATCGCGAGTACATCTTCGAGCGACGACCGGCCACGGCCTGTCGATGGGTGTCGTCGAGTCCCTCGCTCGACCAGGTGGTGCTGGGGGAGAGGTCCGCCGTCAGGGCTCGGTGAGAGCCTCGGCCGCTCGTGACGGCACGGGTGTCGCGGTGAGGCGAGGGCGACGAGCCGTGAGGGGGAAGAGACACGCAGTTAGCGTAGTTTTGACTGGTGTCAGTTCCCGTGGGAATTGTCATCGTTCGTCCCCAGTTCCCCCCAACAAAAACCCGACCATTTTGGTAGGGATTAAGTTAGGATCTCCCCTCATGCGTCCTGGCATCACCGGTCTCGAAGACGAGGCCATCACCATCATTCGCGAGGTCGCCGCCTGCTTCGAGCGGCCAGTGATCCTGTTTTCCGGCGGCAAGGACTCCGTGGTCATGCTCCACGTTGCCGTGCGTGCCTTTGCCCCTGCCAAGTTGCCCTTTGCCGTGATGCACGTCGACACCGGTCACAACTTCCCGGAGGTCATCGATTTCCGCGACCGTTGCATTGCCGGGTTCGGCCTCGACCTCACCGTGGCCTCCGTGCAGGCCGCCATCGACGCCGGCAAGGTGGCCGACGCTCCGTCGCGCAACCCCCTTCAGACGGTGGCACTCCTCGACGCCATCGCCGAGAACAAATTCGATGCCGTATTGGGTGGAGCCCGCCGCGACGAAGAGCGGGCCCGGGCCAAGGAGCGCGTGTTCTCGCATCGTGACACCTTCGGTCAGTGGGATCCGAAGAACCAGCGCCCCGAGCTGTGGAGCATCTACAACACGGCCCACAAGCCGGGTGAACACTTCCGCGTGTTCCCTCTCTCCAACT